>Ga0316205_10001399_pt1 | contig 30727 bp, 36 predicted proteins | sample 3monthpyrite_MG_FD_204941 | JGI IMG/M metagenome (GOLD analysis project Ga0316205, IMG submission 204941) | Microbial mat bacterial communities from mineral coupon in-situ incubated in ocean water Damariscotta River, Maine, United States -... | ecosystem: Environmental > Aquatic > Marine >...
TCGTCATGAACCTTTTTACCAACGTAGCCCATGGCTTCCTGGAATTCCGGTTTTGCCACAAAAGGACTCAGATGGCTCATTACACCATCTTTCGGCATTGGAACTACCGCATACTCTTTGACTTCAGGAACTTCGTAATCAGCCACTATTGGATTCCTCGTTTTACGAACCTATGTTCGATATAATTCTGTGTAGGTGCGAATTCATTCGCACATGTAATATAAAACTAGTTTTGTGCGATTAAAATCGCACCTACAAAATCTATGCTTCTTCAGTTTTGGCTTCGCGAGATGTAACCAGTTCAGGATAATTTTCACGTGTTTCATCCAGTGGTTTTGCCCAGTCAACAATGTGACGTTTTTCACGTGGGTTATCTACCTGATTACGTGTTGGTGCATAAAATACGCCCGGAATGTGCAATAACTTACTGATAGGTAGTACAAACCCTAATACAACTACGAGAAGTAGATGTGCTACCAGCGCCGTACCTTCAGGTAAATTCTGAAGATTAAAATTCATGATGCCTAACATAAACACCTTCACGGCTACGATATCCACTGAGAAGCCAGGAACAAAACTCATCAGGAACCCACTGAATGCAATTAGCATGATTAAAACAAGCATTAAGTAATCAGAAGGAGCAGAGATGTAACGAACTCGAGCAACCAGAAAGCGGCGAGCCAATAAACCACCCAGGCCGATCAGCATACCAAAAGCGGCGTACTGCCCTGCAATTTGTACAATCCATAAACCGATCACCGGCATCATGAAGCCGAAGATACCATCTGGGTCAATGATATAGCGCAGGTGGCGAACAAACGCTAATAAAAGTGAAACGTGGAATAACCAGCCGAAAAGCCAGGTCCATTTGCTGGCACGAAAAAGTGATGCAAACAGAACAACTTCTTTGGCTAAACGTAAAACAACACCGCCGGTGGTTTTAGGTGCTGGAGTAACAGGAATTTTTAAAGGTGCAGGGGTTGCACGGTATTGACGGGCTTTTCGAGCCAGGCCACCTAACATAAAGAGGGTGGCTAAAACTAACAGCGCTGCAATTAAAGTTGACATACTAAGTCGTACTCCGCCTTATTCCGTAGCGACTTAGCTTACCACTGAGTTACCTCATTACTGCGTTAGGAAATGGGCATTTACATTTGTAAACTCACATTTCCCGCCTTGTACTGAGGCAACTCAGCGGCAATCTGAATCACTACTAGTTTCTAATTAATTTTATAAACATATTTGTTTATAAAACGATATTTTCTTTTACTTATAAAATACATCTTCAAATAAGAAATATTTTATAAATAAAAGCAGGGGGAGACGAATCTCCCCAACTTTCTAAACTGCAATCTTTCGGTAGATTGATTCAGGTTGCCGTTGGTTGGCTGTAAATCAAGGCGGAAAATGTGAGCATACAAATGTATGTTTCCATTTTCCAGCGAAGAGTTAGCCAACCAGCGGTGAGCTGAATTAATCTAAGATTATACGCAGCCTGTTGGCTTAGGAAGCCCAGCATATTTACATGCTTGCTTACCAGGACCGTATGGGAAAAGCTCGTATAAGTACTTGCTGTTTCCTTTGTCTTTACCAAGCTTCTTACCAATCGCTTTAGTCAGTACACGTACTGCTGGAGCGATCTGATATTCGTCATAGTATTCACGCAGGAAGTTAAGAACTTCCCAGTGTGCGTCAGTTAAAGGCTGGTCTTCAAGTCCAGCCATTACAGTTGCACATTCTGGCTCCCAAGAACCCAGGTCTACCATGTAACCTTCTTCATCTGTTTCGAAAGTTTTACCGTTTGCTTCGAAAGGCATATCTATACTCCTAAGTATGAAATGTTAAACAGGTTTATAACCAGGACTGACACGTGTCGTGCTTGGCTGTTAGTTCTACAAAACCGCTATAATCAACTACCTGAATACCGTCGATTACACGATCTTCGCTCATACCGCGAGCTGCAAGATCGGGACCTAATACATAAACTGATGCATCTTTCATTGCGCCTGAAACCATATCAGAATGGTCAGTACCTGCCATTGCTCCGAACACGCCATCTTCAATTAGAAGAATTGCGCAGCCTTTAGCGGCTAAACGAATGCAAGATGATAGAGAGTCACGCTCAAAAGGTGATTTGTTTACTGTGTGTAAAGTTGACATATCAATACCCCTTAGAAGCTTAGAACTACGTCTTGTTCATCGAATACTTCAGCAAGTTCTGCTGAACTAACCAGGCGAATAGAAGGCTTTTCAGCATAATCTTCATCTTCGTCTTCCCAGACTAGATCCATAAGATCGTCTAAGGTTAAACCACGAGCTTCAAGAGACTCTTTTTCAACATAAAGTTTAGTTACTTCGTAATCACCTAGTGCTTTATAAGTAGGTGAGAAGTTTTTCATGCCAATGCCATCAGTAGACTGGCCCTTAGCAATCTCGTAAACACCATCACCTACAAAGGCTAGTGATACGTCTTGTTCAAAAGCGGCAGCGATTAACACAACTTCTAAAGACTCAAGTGCATACACTGTACCGTATGGCGCTTTTCTATTTACAAACATGAATTTTTTAGTCGCCATCTCAATCTCCAAACACTAATTGACGGTCAGCAATGATGCCACCTTCAATTAACTGACCTAAACCAGAAATACGGAAGCCAGGTGCGATATTGTCACCATCAAGACCTTGACGTTTTGCTTCATCAGCATCCATGATGCCGCGACGTTGAGCCGCTGCAATACAGATAACTAAATCAATTTCATGTGTTTCAGCCAGCTTTGACCATTCTTTCTGGATATTACGATCATCCTGAGGTGGAACAGTGTAACGAGTACCGTTGTTCACGCCATCGTGATAAAAGAAAACACGAAAAATTTCATGTTCAGCTTCTAACGCAGCTTTGCAAAATTGCAAAGCTGTGTCAGATGCCTGATGAGTATAAGGGCCTTCATTGACCATAATGCTATATTTCATCTTCATAAAGCCTCTTAGAAACGGATATGAGTTGAAGCATTAAGGCTAGCACGAGCACCGCGCCAGTTATCAATGTGGTACTTAGTGAACGGAAGACCGGTCAGTTCGAAGAAACGAGGCCAGCCGATACGCTCAACCCATTCACCAACACGTTCCCAATCGCGTGCATCTTCTTTGTAGCATTTCAGGATCAGTTTAACGATACCTGCAGCTTCAGGCCAGCGAGGTGGATTGTTAGGAATTGCAGAAGCAACCAGTTTCTGGAATGTTGGCTTGCCACGTGCATTAGAGTGGTTACCACCAACCCATACGGCCAGTTTAGAGTGCTCAGCATCGTTGATCATCATTGGAGGACAAGGAGGGAAACATGCACCACAACAGATACACTTCTTCTCATCAACTTCTAATGAAGGCTTGCCGTCAACCATGGCTGGACGAATCGCAGCTACTGGGCAACGTGCAACTACAGATGGACGCTCACAAACGTTTGAAACTTGTGCGTGGTCAATCTTAGGTGGCTTAGTGTGCTGTACGTTAATCGCGATATCACCCTGGCCACCACAGTTGATCTGGCAGCAAGACGTTGTGATATGAACACGGTTAGGCATGTTCCATGATTTGAATTCGTCGATTAACTCATCCATCATTGACTTAACAACGCCGGATGCATCAGTACCAGGAATATCACAATGTAACCAGCCCTGTGTATGAGACAGTGATGTTACAGAGTTCTTAGTACCACCAACAACATATCCCAGCTTTTCAACAGCTTCGATCAAAGGGTCAACCTTAGATTCGTCAGTTACATAGTATTCAACGTTAGAACGGATAGTGAAACGAATGTAACCGTCAGCAAACTCATCACCAATCGATGTCAGTTCACGAAGGCTGAATACATCAAGAATACGTTGAGTACCTACTTTAACAGTGAAGATTTCTTCGCCGCTTTCAGCAACGTGGCGTAAAACACCAGGCTTAGGGTCTGTGTGGTATTTCCATAATCCAAAGTTACGACGCATTGTTGGATGCATGTACTGGAAACCGTCTGGGCATCCAGACTCGATGGGTGGACGCATATCTGCCATTGCCATGATTATTTCCTCAAAAAAATTTAAATTTAAACTTATAAAAATAGCCGTGGTAAGCCACGGCTATCAGATTTTTTAGTGCTACTTAAGCTTCAGCTTTTTGCTCAAACCATTTAATAGCTTCGTCATCCCATCCGTCCATACGAACGTAAGAGCTTTGACGTGTAGTGCTTACCATGTTTGGATCAACTTCAACATCGATACCTTCAAGGAAGTTAACCAGACCGATACGCTCGATCATTTCACCACAACGTTCGTGCTCAAGACCATTCTCAGCCCAGAAATCAATGATTTCTTCAGCCAGTTCAACCATCTCTTCGTAATCTTCACGAGTGTCAAGTTTCTTAAATGGAACAACAACTGTACCCATCAGGTCACCGATTTTCAGTGTACGCTTACCACCCACAAGGATAGTTACACCTTTATCTGTGCCAGGACGTAATGCTTTAGGCATAACGTTGATGCAGTGCATGCAACGTACACAGTTACGGTTATCAACAGCAATTGTGTCGTCATCATTCAGGCCAAGTGCCTGAGTTGGGCAACGTGTAATAACGTTATCAATGATGTATTGACGGCCTTTAGCTTCAACATATTTCTTGAATTCAGCCTGATCAACACGCATATCATCGCGCCATGTACCGATAACAGCAAAGTCAGCACGTTCGATTGCATTCTGACAATCGTTAGGGCAACCAGAGATTTTGAACTTGAACTTGTATGGAAGAGCAGGACGATGAACGTCATCTGTGAAGTTGTTAACTAACCAACGCTGAGCAGCATGCTCATTTGTGTTAGACATTTCACAACGAGCTGCACCAACACAAGACATAGCAGTACGAACACAAGGGCCAGCGCCACCCATATCCCAACCGTAATCGTTGATTTCGTCGAAGAACTTCTGTGTGCCCTCGGTAGTAGTACCGATGAACATGATGTTACCTGTCTGACCGTGGAAAGTCTGAAGGCCAGAGCCAAATTTTTCCCATGAATCACCCAACTGGTTCAACATGTCAGTTGTGTAGTAGTTACCAGGAGTTGGCTGAATACGCATTGTATGGAATTCTTTAGACTCAGGGAACGCATCTGCTACTTCAGAGAAACGTGGAATAACACCACCGCCGTAACCGAATACAGATACAGTACCACCTTTCCAGTAACCTTTACGAGTTTCGTAAGAGTGCTCTAACTGACCCAGTAATGAGCTAGTTACATCAGCGATGAACTGGTTTTCGTGATTATCACGCAGTGCTTTAATACCGGTGATGAAACTAGGCCAGGGACCTGACTCAAGTTCATCAAGCATGGGTGTTTCATAAATCTTCTTTGCTGCCATGGCGATCTCCGTAGTAGGGAAGACAGTTATTATAAAGGGGGGACTACTGCCTTACCCTTAGCTTAAGTTTAAATATATGATCAGAACAGAGCCTGTCATACGATTAAAAATTCTTTTTGTTTTGTCTTAGCATTCAAGTGATTAGCAGGTGGTTTCCTGTCTAAAATTTAGAATCCGTAAAACAAGCCAAAATTTAGTGCGTGTAGTCTAGGGCGTGTTGAGCAACTAGAACATCTATCCCTTGGGAGGGTGTCGAACATTCTGTCTATCCCAAATGGGATAGGTTCTTTTGTAGCTCTTATACCGCATGGCCCACACCACACTTTAAAATTTGGTGTCATAATATAGCACAATATTCAATATTTCGTTAATCCCAGTATAAATTTTTTTTCTAGCCTTATTCGAGTAGGGGTGTACGTAAGAAGCCTGTAGCCTCAACTTTACTAAAATATAGGTTTTTTGCATAAAGCCAGTTGAGCTAGATTAAAAAGGCACAATATAAGAGTTAAATTGTCTGATATGAAAAAGCTAAACCATTTAAGATGCTTTCAGGTATAAAACCCAGTTGCAGTTTGTGACGGCTGACAATAACTACAGATTTTAAAGAGAAGTATAATCGTGACATTTCACCCGCTTAACCTTGAAGATGAATCAGGCTACCGTCAATGGCGTGACCAAAAGATGCGGGCATATGAAAATAATGCGCATTTGAACCTGCTGGATATTAAAGGCAGCGCTCCAGATCATGAGGAGCAGGTTGAAATTTTAAACGCAATTGCGAAATTTAATTACTCTATATATAGAGTCAAAAGCCCCCAACTGGGCACGAAAAATTTTGTTCGTGAAACCGGCCTGTTATTAGGGTTAGCGCATTTGGATGGCAATCTGTGCTCGGATGAAGACAATATTACCTCTATTCAGGTTAAAACCCATGGACGCCATGCGGGTTATATACCCTATACCAGCAGGCAACTCACCTGGCATACAGATGGATACTATAATAAAGCGGAGCAAACAATTCGCGCGATGATGTTACATTGTGTGAGACCAGCAACATCGGGTGGTGAAAACTTAATGCTGGATCATGAAATGGCCTATATCCAGTTGCGTGATGAAAGCCCGCAATATATTCGGGCATTTATGCAGGCAGATGCACTGACCATTCCCCCTAATATCGAAAATGGCAAAGAAATACGTGGTGCCCAAAGTGGCCCGGTATTTTCAATGGACTCATCAAGTCAGACACTGCATATGCGTTTTTCGGCACGTACTCGAAATATAGAATGGAAAGACGATGTGCCTACCCAGGAAGCAGTAGATTGTATGAATAGCCTGTTAAATGAAAATAACCCTTATGTTATTACTTATAGAATGCAGGCGGGTGAAGGTATAATTGCAAATAATGTTTTGCATAATCGTACGGCATTTACAGATGCTGAAGCTGATAATGAAAAGCGCCTATTGTATCGGGCGAGGTACTATGATCGGGTGCAGCAGCGGTAGTGGGTAACTCGCGACCGGTGTACCTGTTATCTCAGAAATTAGTGAGAAATAATGAATGATTTACCTAAGTGACATCCTGACTCAGGAACATGAGCTGGAAGATTTTAAAGGCCTGCTGGAAGTGGTCAGGCAAAAGGCCCGTGATGGAGAGATTCATCTGGATGTGGACATAAAGCCCCCATTTAATGATGCCCCCAAAGACTGGCAGAACCAGGTGGAAATGGCTTTTACTTTTCCCAATAGATAATTTTAAAGAGATTTATAACCATGTTATGGCAAGAAGATAAAAAAGCTGAACCGTATACAGTACCTGATACAGTGGCTGATCTATCGTTTAAACTCACCAGCAAACAGGTGCCACTAGATCATGCTCAGCAACTGAGTGATGAGTTGCTGAAAATTCTCCCGTGGATTAATGATGAGCCCCAGGCGGGTATTCATATGATTCACGGAGCCTCCACCGGTAATGGCTGGAACCGCCCGGAAGATGATTGCGATGGAGCCTGTATCTGTTTATCAAAACGCTCAAGAATGCAGATTCGTATGCCAAAAACCCGTTATCCGGAGATGGACGAATTAATTGGTAAAACGATTAGCCTGGCCGGTAACGAAGTGACGTTTGGTGAGTATCAGATTAAGCCGTTAACCGCCCTTGGTACCTTGTTCTGCCGGTACGTGATTGTGGGAGACAATGAAACGGAAGATGAATTTGTGGCGCGGGTTGCCTGTGATATGAAAGACATGGGGATTAATCTCACCAAGGCCCTTTGTGGAATGGGCCACACATTCAATTTATCCAGTGGCCCAACTAAAACCATGAGCATAATGGTGGCGGATTTAGACCCAGAAGATGCGGTGACCTTGCAACAAAATGGTATTGGAGAAGGTAGAAAAGCGGGTTTTGGCCTGTTTTTGGCACACAAAGGAATAAAAGCCGTGGGTGATATGTCAGAGATGCAGCATTTTGATGGGACTTGATTTAGTCGTTGCAGTATCTGCTTTTGGTGGTAAGGGTTAAGGGGACAGAGCGGAAAAGCGCCGATCTGTCCCCGACGGATATGTTCTGTAGCTATTTTACCTTGCCAGGGCATACCTCTACCGGAGATAGACCGACGCCTTTTGGCGTTCCGTCCCCTTATTGATACCATCAGGAGCACTACGAAAATTTAATCCTCCCTATATATCTAAAGGGATAATCGACTTTTTTGCCAATTTGGCATAAAGTACGCACCCATTAATTTTACACATTTAACAATTTTACTTAGATTGAGGCAATATCATGGCAGCACTTGATTCTGTTGAAAGAACTGACAAAGGTTATCTAGTTGACATCAACGACTGGAACGAAGAAATCGCAGCTGAGCTTTTCGCTGAAGAAGAAATCGAGCCAACCCAGGAACACTGGGATGTAGTTAAATACGTTCGTGAAGAAGTGATTGGTGGTGATGAGCCCAATGAGCGTGGCATTATGAAAGAAATGGGTAAGCTTTGGGGGCGTAAAGTTAAATCTAAGGAAATGTATGAAATGTTTCCTGGTATGCCTTCTAAACAGGGCCTGAAGATCGGTGGATGCCCAATGTCTACTCGCAAAGGCGGTTATTAATAATCCAGCATACTCCTGTGGGGCTCCATGCCTGCGTTGAAAAATGATCACTTACCTGTGTAAGCTCACATTTTTCGCCCATATTCATGGCTAGGGCCTGAAGCCCCACAGAAGCAACCTGAATTATTAATATCAAGTAGTAAATATAAAATATTCGTTTCTATTCCCAATGGGGTAGAGGCATTTTACTGAAAAAGCGTCTATAATTCGCCACACGATGCGAATAGTCGCAAACAAAAGAATTCATGAGGGTAATACCATGGCTGATAGAAATGCACTGATCAAAGAGCTGATCGACATGCAGAAGAAATTCATCGAAGATGAGCATAAGAACGGTTTTAATGCACAGCAGTACTTCACACCAGATTCAGGTACTGTACTTGATGGTTACCGTGACGAATTCAATGAGAAGTCACAGGCGCTTGTTGATGCAGCTCACGCTGATAAAGGTTCTAAGCGTTAAGATTTACTCTTAATGTTGTTGAAAAAAAGCCGGACTTGTTCCGGCTTTTTTGTGGGCGTTTTTTATTTTGCTAAGGTACGTCTTTCCCCGAGGGAGATGGGCCTAAACAGGGTAAATATTTCAGCTAGTAGAAATGTTTGTAGTTGCTAAATCTCAGCCCACATACGCATCAAATTAATATATGTATGATCAATCTTCACTACCTCCTCGTCATCCGGGTATTTTGCCTGTAAAGTCTCACGGGTTTTATGCAAATTAAATAACAGTTCTCGCTTCTCTGCGTCACGTACTAAACTCTGCGCCCAGGTAACTGCGACTAATCGTGTGCCCCTGGTGACCTCTGCAACATGATGCAAAGAACCGGATGGATAGGTAATAGCAGAACCTGCGGCGAGTTTAAAGCGCTGCTCACCGGTTTGTGCCTGAATAACAATTTCACCACCCTCATAATCATCCGGTTCATTTATAAAAATAGTTGTGGAAACATCTGTGCGATAGCGCCCTTGCATTGGCCCCATAATGGGGTCATCCACATGTTGACCATAGGTTTCACCCGGCTCGTATCGTGCGTAAAAAGGGGTTGCTAGTCGATGGGGTAAAACTGCCGCCTGATATAGCGGATGGTTATACAGTGAGTTCATCACAATATTATTTAACTGATTATGTAATTTTGAATCAGCAGCTAATTCATGATTTTTTTTAACTTTGCGTGCGGTTTTTCCAGCACTTAATCGTCCGTCAACATAATCGGCATTATCTAGCAATGTACGAATATTTTTTAGTTGCTCGTGATTAAGAACATCATCGATGGCTAGCAGCATAATAACTCACAGTGTGTACGGTAAAAAAATCAGCCCATTCTGTTATAATAACACTCAAATCAAAGAGTACAGAGCTAAGCAATGAATTTTAATATTACCATCGATGAAGAGTCTTATACACTCGAAGTGAAAGAAGAGTTATTGCAGGAACTGAAAAATGTTCACAGTGATATGGATAAAGACTTTGATAGAGGCTTGCAGTTAGGTCGTTACTGGGTAGATGAACCGAATGACGAACAACGTTGCCAACTGGTAGCGAGTAAAGTTGAGAGTGCAATCCATCAGGAAAATGTTAGACAGTTTTATCTGATGTCGTCATATATTTTGAGAAAATTTCCGACATTAAAAAGAGTTACTATAAGTTCAGATTTCGAGATTAGTGATATTGATATTGAAGTGTAAATAGAGAGCTTACTCGGTTTAGTTTTCTCAATATCTGTGCCCTGTTAAGGCACATTTCCATCAGGGACAGTCCGCTGCTTTTTAGCGCCCTGTCCCATGTGGTAATTCCGATCTGGTTGGCAGGGCGATGAACGACTCTGTACAACTCTTGATGACTTCAATTAGGGGGCAGAGCGCCAAAAAGCGGCAGTTACTCTAGTTTTATCTGCTTGGCGTAATATAATCATTATCATTAAATACATGCTTCCCCGAGATAGATGTTCCTCGACAGCACGCAACTTCATGAGAGAATTAAACTGTAAGGGTTGTGCTTCGTATAAATATACTTATATTTTTTTCACCATCTTATAATGCTGAATAGAATCAAATAAAACATAACTTTTTTCAGTTATTTTATATCCCAGTTTTTCATAAAAACCTACAGCATTTTCACGAGCATTTAAAAAAAGTTCAGAGGCATTATTTTCGCGAGAAAATTGTTCCATGTGTTCAACAATACTGCGCCCAATGCCTTGTCCCTGATAGCAATCATCTACCGCCATATAGCGTAGCTGCGCGCAGTTTTCAGAGATAAATTCCAAACGTGCAACACCACAGAGGGTGTTTTTTTCAGTTGCCATTATGTGATAGCAATGTGCATCATCCGCATTGCGCTCACTGCCTTCGGGCTGGTTCCAGGGTTTTCTTAAAATGCGCCAGCGCAAGTGAAAGTACTGTTCAAACTGTGCTTCTGTTTGAGGTGAACGGATTACCACTTCAGGCAAAAGACAGCCATGTCGTTGCTACGTATTTTACGCCTTTTTGCAACTGTGAATTTCGATGCTCATGTGTCCAGAAAGTCGGAAATAAAACCAGTGCGCCTTCTTTGGGCTGGATCGATACATCTTGATACATAAACTCTGTCGCACCACCCGGGCCTTCAACATCATTTAAATACCAAAGAGCGACTAACTGACGATCTGCAAATTCGTGACTGCCACCATCTATATGCCAGTTATAATACTCTCCCTCATCGGTGCGCTGCATGTTATAACCAACATCTTTAAACGGACCTTTAAAAAAAGGGTAGGCTTCGGAAAATTCTCGTAAAGACTGACCTAATGAGCGCATCAGTTCCTGTGAAATGTCGCGCCAGTTTTCATGTGCACTAATTGCCAGATCAGTAGATTTTTTTATATCGTGATTTTCCTTAAAATCCTGGCCGATACGTCCTTTATATTGTGCGTCTTTGTCGCTCTCAAAACGCCGTATCATTTCCCTGCAAATATCTTTTGGCAGTGCAGTTTCATTAATATAAATAAAACTATTTTCTTTAACTTCTTTAAAATTAACAAGAGGTTTTCTTTTTGTTGAGTCGTGGTACATGTATGTTTTTTCTGTTGTTTGTCACTTCCGATAGAACTACCCGGGGGTGACGGTTGAATTGATTTGATAATATACGATTATATTTAAAGATAATTGCAATTGATCAACGTTTCTATTTTTGTCTGGGATTTATTACCATGTTGTCGGTAAACCTCAAGAATCTGTTCAGCCAAATTAATCCAGTGTTTGGCTGCGACTTCTATTAATGAATGTAACTGAGTTGAGTTTTTATTTTCAAGCCAGTTTTTATAACCTGCCGGTAAACCCGGAAAAATCATTTTACGCATACTGCTTAAATTTGCAAAATAGAAATGAATTTGTGCGGCTTCATTTTTATCTAATAGTTTAGGTAAGGTCGATAACATATCTGCAATATTATCACGCACCGCTCGTGCCATAATTTCAGCCTGTGAGTGGGGCAGGTTAGCAATCATCTCTTGCCAGCCATCACCTAAAATCTTACCCGCCTGTATTTCACCAATTTCATGTTGTAAGACGGTGTCTACTTCGTTGTCGGTCATTTTTTCCAGGGCGACTTCGGGCTGGTTTTTAAAGTCATAACTGTGCAGTGCGCGAGACAGCGGATTTTCCTGTTTGTGCCACAAAGATTCTTCAAATTTTTCCCAGATAAAACGTCGCAGTGATTCACGTCGAATATAAACGGTTTTGTTTTGTAGCATGCCTGGTGGGGCTGCTAAATCCCGGGCCAGTTCTTTGCCGGAAATATACAGGGTGTAATCGTCGAGGGTTTCTTTATGCAGAAGCTCACCTAAAAAGAAAACCGGTTTGCCGTACAAACCGTATCCTGCGCTGTAAACTAAATTTTCTTTTGCCAGTTGTCTGTTGATTTCATCACTTTCAAAGCAGTCAAATACCTGATTGTTTATGTGTAGTTGATCAAGGGGGTGCTCATCAATATCATCCCACAAACCTTCTCGTTCAGTGAGCCAGCCTCCGATGTCATTATTATCCAGTTTTTTGCTGAAGGGGAGTTGAGTTTCCCAGCGATAAAATTCACGCATTTTTAGTAGGTAAATACATAAGGTATAGTTGCCCGCAAATTGCGCATCTGAAATATGGCAATTTTGCTGTACCTGCTGAGTTAGTGAGTTTAATGGCTTCATAAATACCTATTAGTGATAGAATAGTACCTTACAATGTTATTGATTTGCATCCTGTAATTAATAACATACCGTGTATACCAATACATAAATAGTATACTATTTAACAACGAATATCCTGATGAGACAAACCCATGAGAATGAGAACCAAATGGCACGATAAAGAGCGCACCGTGTCAGTAGATGAAAAAGCTAATACCATGGCATTTATTTCATGGCGTATTGCCACGGCGCTGGTGCTAAATTTAGAGAATGAGAATTTTCAAACCGATACCCACAAACAACGTCTGGATGTGATTCGCGAAGCGTTGGCTTTTCTGGTTTCAGTTACCGATCGTTTAGTGGTGAATCAGATGAGCGAGGAGGAACGACAGGAGTTTGTCGCCAAATATGCTATCAAACTATCGAAAACCTTCCAGGAGAACTGTGAAGATTTGCTGGGAAGAAATACGGATTATAAAGCGGATTTCATTAATATCTTAAATCAGCGTCTGAACGCCTATGCCGAATGCTCGTGGGATGGGGATAAAGATTTGCCCGGTTTTCAGTATAAGCGGGACTTTGGTGATTTTATCAGCCAGGAAATGGGGGCTCGGGATAACAAGTGGATTACCGATCAGATTATTGAGATAGAAGTGCCGGAGATGATGGAAAATTTGAAAAAATCCAAATATGAAATGGTTGATGGGCACAGCACGGCTAAGCTTGGATAGGCTTAAAAGCAAAAAGCAGTTTTTCCGCTAATAAACGCAAAGTTACTTGGTTTGTGTGCCTGAGGCACACTTCACCTGTTAATGCTTTTACTTTGACGTGCAGGAATGCACTAATTTTGCAGACGACGCGTAGAAGCAATTATTTGCGTAAATTACCGTTCATTAGCGGACAAAACTGCTTTTAAGTTTATTTGGTAGATGTTGTCATTCTAATTGTATTCATTGCTTTCACATTGAAACCGTATTATCTATAAGCACCTCAATGCGCCGGTTGCGAGAGCGGCCTTCTGTTGTGGTATTGCTTGCAACCGGACGTTCTGCGCCATAACCCCGAACCGTAATACTGGCAGAGTTAATGCCTTTTGTCTGTTGCAGAAATCTCGCTACATTTTTTGCACGCTTTTCCGAAAGGCGTTTGTTTATTTTTGCATTACCCGTTGCATCGGTGTGTCCTGAGATAACCAGTTTCGAATTAGGGAATTTTTTATGCGCCTGATCAATTTTATTTAGTAAACCAAAGTTTACCGATTTAATTTCACTTTTACCCGGCTCAAAGTAAAACCCATGGGCCAGAACCAGAATATTCTGGCGCTTGCGGTAAACGTCGGCTTCATCGTCAGTGAACAGGGACTGCACATATTCAAATCGCTGGCGTGTTTCACGCTCATGTTTAATGAGTGCTTCACGTTCATTGCTTTGCTGCTTTATTTCTCTTTCGTATTTTTTCTTTAATGTCCCCAGTTCAGATTTTTTGGCGGAAATAAGGTTTTCAACTTTGTTTTCAGTCTCGTATAAATCTTTACGTAAATCGGCTTCAGACTGTACCAGCGCGGCGATATCATTGGTAATGGATTGAACCGTCACGCGGTTTTCCTTATCAAATACCAGCCTTGTTTTTAATGGTTCATGAATACTGCTCAGTTGTTTTTGATACCATAAAATTTTATCTTCTTCTGTGTAGTCACGACGGTCAAAGTCTTTTATGAGTTCAGTCATTTGAATGCTCTGATGCGCAAGTTCAATGGCTCTGGTGGTATGCGCATTAGCAACGTCAGATTGGTTGCGATTTGCCTCAAGGATAGATAATGCCAACGTTAGTTCTTCCTCGGCAAGTTTGAATGTTTTTTCGGCATAATCATCCGCTTCTTTTTCGCGTGCAGCGGCGATGCTGGCTTTAGCAATTTGAACGGCACCTTTTTTAATGCTTTTTAATTCCAGTTTACTATATTGTTTAATCAGTTCAGGGCGACGCTTTTTGGCGCTTTCTAACTCATTGTCTTCAACCAGAGAAGTTGCATTGCGTAAACTTGTTTCAAGTTTATTGAACTCTTCTCTAAATAATTCAGCTGCACTGGCCTTAATGGCACGGTGGCGATTAGATAAAACATCAACAAAGAGATCCTGGCTGGATGCGGTGTTTTTATTCACAGTTGGCAGAGCCTTCAGTCCTTGACTGGAATAACTTTCGGCTGCTTTTGCATCACCATTCTGAGCCGCTTTTATGGCTCGTTCAAGGTAGTTACTGATCTTCTCATAGCCTTTAGGTGCTAACATTTCAGCACCGAGTTTCTGGCTACTGGTTAGACCTGTATCAAGTGCTGCAACCGATGCGTTCTGGCTAAGAATCTCCTGACGGGATTTTTGTGGTGAGGTTGCGCAGGCAGAAAGAAATAATAGTCCTGTAAAGGCAATGTATTGTATAGCTAGATGTGATTTCACCCGATTGTCTCCTTAGAGATTGTAATACGTTATTCACTTTGACCTATTATCACTATTCTTTTTTGCCACAATGTGATTTAGCACTAATTATTGAAAATTGATTCTTGAGCAATAAAAAATATCCAGTTTTATTACGGGAAATAAAAAAACAAATGGCAGGAATGAATATAAAAATACGTTGTGAGCATATCTAAAACATACAGAAATTTTCTACAGGCATAAAAAAAGGCCGGGAAATCCCGGCCTTTTTTACTTTAAAAATAAAGCTAAAAATTAAGCTTTAAATTTAGAAGCATTATCAGTGTTGTGCTCGCTGCCATCTTCGAAACCAGCACTGTAAGCATCGTTAGTACGTTGCTCTTCACGCTCAGGGTTACATACGTAACCACCTTGCCAGCCCTGGATGTATTCTGGATCAATACCATCTTTTTCCAGTTTAACAACTGTATCGTAATATTCTTGGTTCATAGCTAACTCCTGGTAATGACCTTGTTTGGTCACGTCGTTGGTAGTAGCACCAGCGACATTAAAATTGGTAAAACATGAAATGACTGCAATCAGCCAATTTCGTAATGCGCGATATTATAGCAGACATATAAGTCGTCTATATATCCCTATAGGGAGGGTAGAGCCCTTTTTCCTGTAGGATTCACTATCAGGAAGGGAATTGTAAGACTAAAAGCTTAAAAATCAAGGTGAATCACTTAAAAACCGATTGAATATACCTGCCAGGTGCCGATTTATTTTATTTAAAATTCGCTACTATCGCTATTCCACACTTCCTATCAGTTTATGTATTGGCAAAAATACTGTTAAAATAGTCTGCTGAAATAAATTTTAATCCCCCAATTTTTTGTTAAAGAGGTTTAACCATGTCCGATGCACTTATTATAGATCCTGGCCTTGCCAGTGGTTATGCCGCATTTGAGTCCAGAGATTTTACCCAGGCAATGCGTCTGTTACTGCAATATGCAGATGAAGGTGATGCCAATGCCCAGCATAAAGTGGCCATTATGTATCAAAACGGTCTGGGCGTTGTTGCCAATGACGATAATGCCTTTAAATACATGAAGTTAGCGGCAGAACAGGGTGATGCTATTGCGCAGCACGGCCTGGGCTTTATGTATATGGAAGGTGAGTGCACACCACAGGATTATGCCGAAGCCCTGGTCTGGTTTAAAAAAGCCGCTGAGCAGGAGATGATTGGCTCTATGACCACCATTGCGATGATGTATGAAGAAGGCAAGGGTGTTGAGAAGAATCAGGAAATTGCCCAGGAATGGTATAAAAAAGCCGGTTTTTAGTTGAGGCTGAGCAGCCTCAATCCTTCGATTTATTAAAGCAATTATCTTAAAAAGCATAATAACTCAGGATCTGACATTGAAAGATTAAACAACCAGAATAGCCGCTTACCTTAAATAGGCTTTTTTGTATATCCCATTGATATATACAAAAAAAAGCATATAATGGATATACCGCTTGTATATGTTGAGGTGCTCAAATAATGTCAATTACACAAACAAAAATTTTTAAAAGCAATAAGAGTCAGGCTGTGCGTCTACCTAAGGCTGTAGCAATGCCTGACTCAGTTAGTGTTGTGGATATTGTCGCAATTGGTGACACACGTATTGTTACGCCTGCAGGGGAATCGTGGGATATCTGGTTTGATGGCCCGGGTGTTTCAGATGATTTTATGGAGTTACGTGATCAACCAGCTGATCAGTTGCGGGATGATCTTTAGTGCTCAAATATATGCTCGATACCAATATGGTTATTTACACCATAAAAAATCGACCCGCACAGGTACGTGAAGTTTTTAAAAAACATGTGGGGCAAATGTGTATATCATCTGTCACCTGGGGTGAGCTGATATTTGGTACTGAAAAATCTGCGCAGCCAGAACGAAATCTAGCTGATATAGAAGGCCTGGCAGCTCGCCTTGATATTCTTTCGTTTGACGATCAGGCTGCAGTGCATTTTGGTCAATTACGAAATGAGCTTTACCAACAGGGAAAACCCATTGGCCCTTATGACATGATGATTTCAGCTCATGCCAGATCTAAAGGACTGATTTTAGTCACAAACAATGTGAAAGAGTTTGAACGAGTTCCAGGCTTGAGGTTGGAAAACTGGGTTTCATAGAATTCATTTATTCGAAAATATTATCAATTTAAAATTAATGAATTTAGAGTTTGATTATGTGATTTTGTACTTGGCTTTAGAGCTTACCCGTGAGTTGGATATTAATGAATATGGCATAATTTAATCCCTCAATGTTGTAGGTTAAAAATGAACTAAAAGCTGTTAAAATCCCGCCACTATTTTATCTTTACGAGTTACCGGCCATGCGCCCAGCAAAATTACTATCCGTTTTAAATAGAGAATTCACCAGTACCGCCACCGGCCACCACACTCCTGTGATGTTGTGGGGTCCCCCGGGTGTGGGTAAATCGCAGATGGTGAGTCAGGTTGCCGAAAAAAATAATATTCCGGTGATTGATATTCGCCTGTCACAAATGGAGCCCAGCGACCTGCGGGGTATCCCGTTTAAAAATGGTGAGACGGTGGAGTGGGCGGTGCCTTCCATGCTACCCAATGCACAGCGCCATGGTGAGCAGGGTATTCTGTTTCTGGATGAAATTACTTCCGCGCCGCCGAGTGTGTCCGCCGCAGCCTATCAGTTAATCCTCGATCGTAAACTCGGCAACTATGAAGTGCCCGAAGGTTGGGCTATATTCGCAGCGGGTAATCGCCAGGGTGATCGGGGCGTAACTTATACGATGCCAGCGCCTTTAGCGAACCGTTTTTCCCACTATGAAGTCGATGTGAATCTGGATGACTGGGTTGCCTGGGCATGGGAAAACAATATTAATGAACGGGTAATTGGTTTCCTGCGCTTTCGCCCCGACTTATTATTTGATTTTGATCCGGCACATAATCCGGTTGCATTTCCATCACCTCGGTCATGGGAATTTGCACACAATGCATTGCATAAATTTGAAGATCATCCTGATTTATTATTAGGCACGTTACAGGCCTGTGTTGGCCCCGCTGCTGGTGTTGAGTTAAATGCCTTTATCGATAGTCTCGAACAGATGCCGGATTTAGATGCGATTATTGCCGGTGAAAAAGTGTCTTCACCTAAAGAAATTGATTTGCAGTATGCGGTAGCTGCAGCTCTGGTTGGGCGTGCAATACGCGTAAAAGGCGAGCGTGATTCACAGCAGGTGTTGGGCAACATTTTGAAATACGCAAAAAGTTTCCGTCAGAAAGAAATGGGCGTGATGATGGTTTCGGATTTACATCGCGCCATTGGTGAAGATATTTTTAGCGTGCCGGAATTCGCTGACTGGGCGAATGATATTGCCGAGTTGATGATTTATTAAAAATAATGATTCAGCTTACTCCTGTAAGGCTCCAGTGCTTCGTTAAAAAATGGACACATATATTTATATGCTCACATTTTTCGCCTTGCTCTGAATCCTTACAGGAGCAACCTGAAGCATTATTTACCACGATTTATTTTTTGTAAATGATATGCCACTTGATCTAGATAAAAAACTAGCCACTGCCCGTACTAAACTTATTCTGGAAAAGCCTTTCCTGGGTGCGTTAGTGTTACGCCTGCCCATGGTGCGCGCAAAAGATGACTGGTGTGATGCAACATTCAGTAACGGTAAGAAATTTTATTACAATGAACATTACATTGATGCATTAAGCCCAGATCAAACGCAATTTGTTTTAGCCCACGAAGCATTACATTGTGCGCTATCACATTTTGCACGGCGTCAGAACCGGGTGCAGCATCGTTGGGATATGGCCTGCGATTTTGCAATTAATCCCATGCTGATTAATGATGGCATGAAGCCACCGGTGGATGCGAATTACCTACGCGAATATGACGGTATGACTGCAGAAGAAATTTATCCGCTACTGCAAGATAACGACAACGATCAGGAGCGCGAATTAGAACAGAATTTAAATCCGGATTCAGATAATGAAAAAGATGATGATTCCGGTGGCAGCCCGGATCAACATGATCAAAAAGAAGGTCGTGACCAGAAACAGAAAAGTGATTCAAAAGGCCAGGGCGAAGAAGATGGTGGTGCCCGGGAAGACAATTCTGACAAAGGCGATGGTCAGGGTAAAAAGTCTGAAGGTCCACCGGAAGAAGGCGAGGGCGAACCAAACCCATTAACACCGCAGGAAATAGAATCCTTAAGCTTGCAATGGCAACAACGCATGGCAAGTGCTGCCCAGCAGGCAATTCAGGCGGGCAAAATGGGCGGTGCCATGGCGCGTATGGTGGACCATTTATTACAGCCGCGCCTGCCCTGGCGCATGTTACTATCCCGCTATATGACCATGGTGGCGCGGGATGATTATACATATATGCGGCCTTCATCGCGGCGTGGTGATCCAGCCGTGTACCCAAGTTTGCGCAGCGCACAATTAAATATTGTGGTGGCGCTGGATATCAGTGGTTCGATTTCAAATAATGAAATCAACGAATTTATGTCTGAGGTTGATTCCATAAAAGCCCAGATGCGTGCACGCATAACTTTACTGGTATGCGACTCAAAATTAGATGGTCCCTGGTTGTTTGAACCCTGGGATGAATTCAGTATGCCGAAAAAATTTAAAGGCGGCGGTGGCACAAGTTTTAAACCAGTTATGGAATGGGCGCAGGCGCAGGATGAGGCACCAAATTTAATCGTTTATTTTACTGATGCTCAAGGAGAGTTTCCAGAAAAAGAGCCCGCGTTTCCGGTGGTGTGGTTAGTGAAAGGTAAAACGCCAGTACCCTGGGGGCAAAGAGTGCAGTTGAATTAAGTTACTCCTAGCATTAAAAAAGACGAGAGTTTATGCCTCCCTTTTAGAAAAAGGGTAGAGGTTAACGAAAAAAGTAAAACCTCCCCCTAATTATAGATATTTTAATATTATAAAAGACACTTTAATAATTCAGTAATTCTAAAAAAACAGTATGAACAATTTAAAACAGTGAAAAAAACACACGCAGAATAAAAAAAGTTTTTTTTGGTATTACAATTTAATTGTATCTAACATTAGCATGCAGATGGTCGGCTTTATCAAACGCATCCGGGATTCCATTTTTAGGTTCAATGTCTTGCCAGTATGCTTTTTGTGTAAATGGAATTCCGTTACTTTCTAATTGCCACGAGCCTTTTATTTTTCTTCTGTTTAAAGTGAGTGTTTTCCATAAAATCCAGTAACCCAGTGCCGACTCAAGTGAAGATGAAGGCGCCATTATAATAATGTCAACTGCACTGCCACGCTGGTGATTTCCATTTACTTTGTTACTATACCACTCATTGCGTTCAGGGTTACGCCAACCACTGCTAATCCATAATTTATTGTCAGGTACCCTGCGCCTTTTATTGTTTAGGTCAACTATGCCACCTTTTGAGTTTACCTCTTTTAAGTATTTCAAATAGTGTTTGTTAATACTCATTGTTAGTGTGTCCATACCATCGTTAATAATTAATTTATATTTACTTTCCGTTAATGGATTACCTTCCATGCTCTCAGGTACTTCAGGGATGTCGCTTATTTCGCTGCGTAATGGTATTGCAATGTTACCCCTGTCTTTTGCTTTGTGATGATTAATATTGTAGTGGTTGATATATTCCTGACGAATCATATCTTTAGAATCCATTTTCAGGCTTGTCCGATGAGTGAAAATGCGCTTGTGATTATTAAATACATGCAATGTTATTTCATAAGCATACTGTGGGTTATATTTGTAACGATTTATTTTTCGCGTGCCACCGCCGTATCGAGCTCTTTTGCCTTTGCTGTTCCTGCCTTTTTTGTATTTAACCGGCAGGTGCTTAAATGGTTTAGGTCGAAATACCAGATGCTGTCTATCGTGTACAGAATTATCAAGAATGTCTGACTTCCAGATATAATTAGATCCGGCGATACGTGCTTTACCTTTAAATTTTGATAATAATTTTATAGTGCCATTTTTTTTATTGATAGATTTAATAATCCATTGCAACTGTATGTCACTCTTAAGCGCCTTGGTGTATTTAATAACAAACGGCGTTTGTAACCCTATATGTTGTTGCCTGGGCGCACGTTTTATGCCTTCTTTTAGTAGTTCACCCTCTTTAACAATAACAAAAGACCCGACTTGATTGCTTTTCTGATTTGAAGAGCTAATAACCGATAAATAGTGCGAGGTGACCTGTGCCTGATTTATGTTAGGCGTACAGCAAAACAGGCTTATGATAAGCACAGCAGCAACAGGGTTGTGATTATGTTTTATCATCGATCCATTCTTAACGTCAGCCTCAGTGAGATATAGTCCAGTCTATTTAGAGTATCAAGTTTGATATTTCATTCCTGTGAACAACTATAAAAACACCGGTTTTAAAAATACCTCAACAGCTTTATTTTTGATTTTTGCTTGTAAAAGAAAGAAATAGTAGAAATTGTGGTATTGGAAATTATCTGTGTGCGTATGAACTATTGCTTTATAATCTTATGTATTAGTTATTGGTTTTTCAGCCGCTTTAATATAACATTATCAATGGTTTATGATTTAATTTACGGGTAGTGTCTTCTAAAAGTAGTATCCCCTACGGGTAGTATCATTACTATAAGGATCAGACCTGAGGATGAGTGGTTCAGGCAGGGGATGATTCAAAGAATCAAGTATAATTCTCACCTCAGTTCTGCTTTGTTAAGGGCATAAAAGTGAAAGTGCTGTATGCCAGTGTAACTACCCCGGTAACAGAAAATAAAAGTGGTTTAATAAAATGGATCTCTCCCCCGAAGATAGTCTTCGATTAAATGTATTGCTCACCCAGGGTTTACAGGCTGTGCGCGTCGATGAGTCGCGGATGACTGTGTATGCGCTCACCGAGCGCGGCGAAGCAAAAGTTCCGCTTAATGCCAACTGTCGCGATGAGCAATATATTCGCAATGTGAAGTCGCTTTTATCTTCTCATTCCCTCGGCTCCCCAGGCGGTTACCCGGTGTATTTAAAGCGCTGGACTCGCATGGGACAGGCCAAAGACGACAGTTTAAATCAGTTATTAGTGCTGGGTGAAGAAGAAGCTGTGGTGGCGGTAGTGCACGCACCGGGCTTAACCAACGAGCTTGCTCGCCGCGCATGGTGGTGCAGTCCTACTTCGGATAATGCGCGGCGCATGCTCGAAAAAGAGGCCGTCGTAAAAGGTGAGATGGGACCGATATTATCTGAATTTTTAATTGAACATTTACCCTTTGAAGAAGATGCACTGGCAATGATTGACAGTGTAAAAGCATCCTTACAATTTGGTCTGGTCAGTGAAGAACAAAAACAAAGTCTGTGGACCAAAGCCAAAATGAAAGGTGCTTACTTTGTTGGTTTTTTACAGGCCATGCCGGATAGTTTACCCGGCGATGCGCCGGCAAATAAAAACTATGATACTTTTAGAAAAAAATTAGAGCCGTTAACTGACAGAGGAAACAAACCAGCGAAGTTACTGTTACGTGTTATGTCAGCGGCGGGGCAGAATTATTTAAATGCCATTGATGCCTCATTAAAACGCCCCAGTGATCAAAATGTGGTGGTTGCATTATTTATGACCATCGAAAATTATTTTAAAGATATCTGTCCGGGCTTTGATAATCATCGGGATATTGATTTAATAAAAGCAGAGGCACAAACAAAATGTGTACAATGCGATGCACAATTAGCTGAATTAAAATTGCTGGTGCCGCAAGCCGAGTCTTATTTAAATGCCATGATGGTGCTCTCGGGGTATTGTGAAGAGTTAACATTTCCAGTGTTTGGACAAACTGATGCGGTGGGTTCGGTGATGCGTAAGCGTATTAAACATTTAACGGACCCGATTAAAGAGCAGACGAAAATTTTAAGAATGCCATGAATGTCGTTAGCTAACGCCTAAAAGATACGGCTGCACTTAAGCAGATAATAATTTACTATGCCATCACTACATGTCACAAAAATTCATATTACATTGCAAGTAAAAGTTCCCCTTGAATTTCTCGAAAGGCACTTGCCATCATCTGCGCAAGTGGTCGGCGAAGCGTTAACCGAGCAGGTGATTAACGCTGTAAAGAAACACCGACTGAGCTACTTTCCAGCACTGGAATATTTAGAAAAACACGGGGATCTGGATGAAGACCTACTGGATGCTACTGAAACCATTTCCTGGTTTTCCTGTAAGTTTGTGCGTGAAGAGGTGAATAAAAAACTACGTGCATTTTTTTCTGAATTAAGTTTTCAATCGGTCAAGTGCACCGTTTATTCCATGCCCGGTGTACGCGCAAATCAGTTAAATGCCTGGCAGGCTTTAGTTGAACATTACACACCAGACACAGTTAAGTTAGATGTGATAGCCAGTGTGCTAAAAAAAGAAGCTCAACCCAAAGGGCTGGAAAACTGGTCGAAGCAATTATTCAGGCGCAATCTTGAAAAAAGCTTTGATGAGTTTGAAGTGGTGCAGACGTCAGTGTTGAAGAAGTAGAGTTACATCTGCTTATTTTTGGTTTTTATTTTGAACTGCATCATGTTCGCTGAATAATTATTCAGTTACAATTCGTCGAGTATATAGAGAAATACGCGGAAAAATCATGGAGATGAAAATGAAAAAAATTATTCTAGCTATCATTCTTATAATGCAGCCCATTCTGGTTTTTGCAGCACAACCCCTGAGTCGTGATTTAATTACATCATTTTATGCCGCATCAGATAAACTGGATACACTGGAAGCTAAATATCCTCAGGAGTTTAAGCGTCTGGATGAATTTAGTCTGTCTGATAAAGACAAGATAATTAATTACATTAATGGTTCACGAGCAAGTTCTGATATTCGTTCGGTTTTATCTGCGAATGGTTTTTCCAGTTTTGAAGATTTCTTTGATATCTCCATTCGTCTTATGGGCAGCATGTATTCGGCGCAATTGGAAAAAATGCCAGCGGAATCAAGGGGGCAACTACAGAATATGGAAAAGTCATTTAATGAAAATATTAAAATGATGAAACAGAATGGCATGCCGGAGAGTATGATTGCGGGCATGAAAGCTCAGTTGCAAGAAATGCAAGTGCAACAGGTCGAAATGAAGAAAGCGGCAAAAAAGGCCACTAAAGCGGATAAAAAATTCGCCAGTGATAACTTCGACTGGCTAATGAGTATTATGCCGGATGAAGAAATGCAAGATGCTGAAGGCGGTGCGCCATACTAGCGCTTAATTTATATTTAGGCAGGGAAAGCCAGCTAGGACTACACGACATCCGCGTGTACTCTACAGTACTGGCAATTCCGTCTTATCAATAATTTTACGCAATACAAAACTGGAGTGAACGCCGCGTACCCCTTCGATACGTGTGAGTTTATCCAGCAAAAAAGTTTCATAGTGGCGCATATCCCTAACCACAACCTTTAGCAGGTAATCAGCCGCCTGACCAGTGACAATGCTACACTCCAGAATTTCCGGCAGATTAGCAATGGCCGTTTCAAAGCCTTCGAACCGGTCCGGTGTGTGGCGGTCCATTTCAATCCCAATCAGGGCAGTTAAATCCAGGTTAAGCACTCGGGGGTTAAGCAGGGTGACGTGCCGATCAATAATACCCGATTCTTCCAGGCGTTTAACTCGGCGTGAGCAAGGTGTAGGTGAAAGCCCCACCTGATCAGCCAATTCAAGGTTACTGATGCGTCCATTGCGTTGCATTAGCTGTAAAATGCGTTTGTCAGTTCTATCTAGCTTGATCAATGTTATTTCTACTTTAAATAGTTTAATAAACTATAAAATAGCATATTTATAAAATTAGTCACTCCTTTATTGGTCGAAGTGAGGTGTATTTGCATCATTTAACCCCATGGTTATAGTTATAATGTCCTGAATTAACCTTCCAACTGCTTATGCAATGAGGATAACCATGTCCACTTACGATTACCGCAAATACACAGCTTACCCGCCGATGGAAAAAAATGACCGTCGTTGGCCGAATCAGGTTATAAGCCACGCACCTCATTGGTGTAGTGTTGATCTTCGAGATGGTAACCAGGCGCTGATTGAACCTATGACACCCGAGCAAAAACTGCAGATGTTTTGTATGTTGGTAGATGTGGGGTTTAAGGAAATTGAAGTGGGTTTTCCCGCGGCCTCGCAAATGGATTTTGATTTTGTACGCAAGTTGATTGAAGAAAATTTAATTCCGGATGACGTAACTATTCAGGTGCTTACACAGGCGCGTGAAGATTTAATTGCACGCAGTTTTGAGTCATTAAAAGGTGTGAAGCGTGCTATTGTGCATTTGTATAATTCAACTTCGACCGTGCAGCGCCAGCATGTGTTTGGAAAATCAAAAGCTGAAATAAAAGCCCTGGCGGTACAGGGTGCTCAGTGGGTAAAACACTGTGCACAGCAACAAACAGAAACCCACTGGCAGTTTCAGTACTCACCGGAAAGTTTTACCGGCACAGAAATGGAGTATGCGGTAGAGGTGTGTAATGCAGTAAGTAAAGTCTGGCAACCGACCCCGCAAAATCCGGTGATTATTAATTTACCCGCCACAGTAGAAATGACAACCCCCAATGTTTTTGCAGACCAGGTTGAGTGGATGTGCGATCAAATTGAAAACCGTCAGGCCACTATCATCAGCTTGCACACACACAATGACCGGGGCTGCGGTGTTGCCGCGGCTGAGCTGGGGGTAATGGCGGGTGCCGATAGAATAGAAGGTACACTGCTGGGTAATGGGGAGCGCACTGGTAATATGGATATTGTTACCATGGGAATGAATTTGTACAGCCGTGGTGTTGATCCGCAATTAAACTTTTCGAATATGGATCGTATTATTCACACGGTTGAAACCTGTACCCAGTTGAAGTTACATCCTAGACATCCCTATGCGGGTGAGCTGGTGTTTGCCGCATTTTCTGGCAGTCATCAGGATGCAATTAACAAGTGCTTAAATAACTATACGCCGGGGGATATCTGGGATATTGCTTATTTACCGATTGACCCGCGGGATATTGGGCGTAGCTATCAGGAAGTGATTCGCATTAATAGCCAGTCAGGAAAAGGGGGGGTGGCCTATGTAATGAAACAGCAAACCCAGATGCAAATTCCCCGCTGGTTGCAGGTGGACTTTAGCCCACATGTGCAGGCCCAGGCAGAAATTCAGAAAACGGAAATGTCCGCAGACAGCATTGTTGAATTGTTTAATGCTACCTATATGGATGTAAGTGGTGCCATGCAACTTGAAAGTTATACCGCGTCACATAAAAATAACCGTGACCAGCTAAACGCTACATTAAAATTTCAGCAAACGACATCAAGCATTAATGGTCAGGGTAATGGAATGCTGGATGCTTTTGTAGGGGCTTTGAGCCGGGCACTTAAACAGTCGCTGGTATTAGTTGAATATAGTGAGCACAGTCTTGGCAAAGACGAACATGCACAGGCAGCAGCTTATGTTCAGCTTAATGTTAATGGTAAAAGAGTATGCGCTGTTGCTAAAAGTGGCGATATTGTTAAGGCCTCTTTTCAGGCTGTTTTAAATGCCTGTGGCAGAGCAGAGGTGTTTAATAATGCATTGTTAATGAAGATTGAAAAAGCGTCTTAGACTATAGTCCCCCACGGAAAAGAGAGGGGGACTGTAGGATTGTCCTGTAATATTGCAGATAAAGAAAAATGAATGATTACGTTATATAAAAAATTAAATGATATAATCTATACCTGTTAAAATTCTCTCATCTTGTTTTTAACAAGGGGATTTATAAACCAATAATTGAGAAATACGCAATGGAATACAGAAAATTAGGTCGTACCGATTTAAACATAAGTGTTATCGGTTTAGGTACCATGACCTGGGGCTTGCAAAATAATCAGGCACAGGGATTTGAGCAGATGGATTATGCAATTGAGCAGAATATTAACTTTTTCGATACAGCGGAAATGTACGCTATTCCCCCGAGTGAAAAAACCTTTGGCACAACTGAAAGTATTATCGGTAACTGGTTTGCCTCAAGAAAAAATCGTGACAAAGTAATACTTGCCTCAAAAATAGCCGGGCCGGGATTGTCCTGGGTGCGGGGTGGTAATAGTGTCATCGATAAAAAAAATATTCTACAGGCGGTAGAAGGCAGTTTACAAAGATTGCAAACGGATTATATCGATCTTTATCAATTACACTGGCCCAATAGAGGGTCATATCATTTTGGGCAAATCTGGAACTTTGCACCTAAGTTTGATGTACAGGCGCAGGAAGATAATTTTCTTGAAGTATTAAATACAATGCAGGATTTAATAAAGGCGGGAAAAATTCGACACATTGGTTTATCGAACGAAACTGCCTGGGGCATAACAAAATGGCTGCAACTGGCGGAAAAAAATAATCTGCCACGTATTGCATCTATTCAAAATGAGTACTCATTATTATGTCGTCATTTTGAACCAGATTTAGGTGAGATAGCGATTCATGAAGACTGTGGTTTGCTCGCCTGGTCACCACTGTCCAGAGGCATGTTAAGCGGAAAGTATCTAAATGGAGCGCGTCCTGAAGGCGCTCGCATTACAATTGAAACTCGCCCGGAACATCGAGTGCACCCCCGCACCGATGCAGCGATACAACATTATGTCGATCTAGCTAAGCAGCATGATCTTGATCCCTGCCAGATGGCACTGGCATTTGTAAATGACCAGCCCTTTGTTACATCAACATTAATCGGTGCAACAAATATGCAGCAGTTAAAAAGTAATATCGAATCAATTTCTCTTAAACTGTCGAAAGAAGTTTATGAAGAAATTGATAAAATTCGCCGTGAATTTCCGATGCTTTATTAACGAAAAAGATGGTTTATAAAAATTTATACTATCTATTTTAATTTAATACTAATACTGGAGTGACGGAATGAAGAAAAATATTTCAGCAGGTGTTTTTTTATTTTTAGCATTATTAATACCAGTGCAACTTAATGCCGGATCATTTGACAAAGAAACCGTAACCGGGACTCTACTGGTTGGTAGTGGCCAGCTTTACACAGAAGACTATCTGGTGCTCGGTTTAGGGGCAGGATATTTTGTTGCAGATGGTTTTCAGGTGGGGTTGGACGTTAACTTCTGGACGGGAGGTGAGCCTTCAATTTATGAAGTGACGCCAAATGTAACCTATGTTTTTGATAATCGCTCATCCGTAAAACCCTATCTGGGTATGTTTTATAACCGGACATTTATTGATGGTTTTGAAGACACTAATTCGCTGGGCTATCGTGCAGGTTTTTATTCACCCGTGGGTGAAAGGGCATACGTTGGAATTGGTGCAGTTTATACAGAGCTGCAGGATTGTACAGAAACCTCACTTATTAGTTGTTCAAGTACACATACTGAACTGAGCTTTATATTTACTTTATAAAAATCAGCTAATTATTTGATACTTGCTTTTTTTTCATAGACTGAACTTCTAGAATTTCTTCATCTGTTAATGCTTTGTAGCCTCTAAAATAAGGCCAGCCATAAGCCCATCGAAATGTCGTGGGAAAATAAGGCGTGCCTCCAACCCGTACCCCCGCGAGCATTAATCTGGCAATTTCAGGTTCACCCTGTTCCTCAACACATGCGCGTAATGCTTCATCCGCATCAACTCTTTGCTGATAAGTGCCACCTATCCAGTAGGTTTTGTCGTGTTCAGTACAGCATACTAACCATAATTGTTTTTGCTTTAATGTGCCATCGGGGAACGAGCTGCATCCGTCAGATTGAAATGGTTTTAAATTACCTGCACGGGTAAAACTGGAAAATGTCAAAGTCGCTAAGACTGTGATTATCACTAAAAATGTATTCATGATTTAAGCCTGTATCTATTTATAAATGTCTTTAAATTACATAAATAATAAATTAAAACTGATTAGAACTACGGCATTGTTTACAAAAAATTGGCTGTAGAAAATTTTATAACTTTCACCAGTTCTTTCAGGCTCGCACCATTTCTGCCCATTACCGCCAGGCCGTACTGTAATGTCATCAGATAGCTTGCCATCATAGCGGGTGTGTTTTTAGATACAATATTGCCTGCAGATTTTTCTGCTTTAAAAAAACTTATTAAAGATGATTTTGTTATCTCATTAATCTTCTTAACGGCAAGTAGGGCAGTAGAAGGAAGGCATGTTCCTGCAGTTTCGGATGTGCTAATACATATTAAGCAGCCACTGGGTAAATTCTCGTCAGTAACCATTTTTGCAATGGATGTTAAATAATTTTCTATACGATTATGTAAACTTCTGTCCTGTACAAAAAGTTGCTCACTGTGAATTAATCCATATTTTTCTATATACCTGTCCAGTGCACTTTTAAATAATGCTTCCTTATTTCCAAATGCCGTATACATGCTGGATTTATTGATGCCCATCGCCCTGGTCAAATCGGTTAGCGATGTGCCCGGATATCCATTTGTCCAGAAAACTTCCATTGCATTATCAAGTGCAATTTCCGTATCGAAGGAGCGATTACGACCTGCATTCATATTTTATCCTAAATACATTGAAATATTTTCTTGCAATTGTGAACCGATCAGTTTAAGTTGTCAATTGTGTACCGATCGGTACATATATGAGGTTTTATTAATCAGATAATAAAAGGTAAAGATATGAGTAACTTAAATGGAAAAATAGCAGTAATTACAGGTGGTAATAGTGGTATAGGATATGCGACAGCTAAAAAATTCAAGGAAGAAGGGGCCACAGTCATTATTACTGGAAGATCCGCTGAAAGAGTGAATGCGGCAGCAAGTGAGCTAGGGGTCACCGGACTTGTTGCTGACGTCAGCGACCTCTCGGCCATTGACAACTTAGTTGAGCAGGTTAAAAGTGATTTTGGAAATGTCGATGTATTATTCAATAATGCAGGTATATTTACACCTGTACCTGTAGGTCAGAATTCAGAAGAAATATTTGATGCTCAAATGGGAATTAACTTCAAAGGCGCTGTTTTTAGTATTGAAAAATTTCTACCGATTATAAATGATGGTGCTTCGATTATTAATCTTTCATCGGTAAATGCATATACCGGGATGCCTAATACATCAATATATGCTGCTTCAAAAGCGGCTTTGAATTCCTATACTCGAACTGCCTCAACAGAGTTAGCAGCGAGAAAAATTAGAGTTAATGCGGTAAACCCAGGGCCAGTAACAACCCCTATTTTTAATAAAACAGGTATGCCAGAATCACAGTTAAATGAGTTTGCCGGTGCAGTTCAAAATAGAGTGCCACTTAAGCGTTTTGGCGAGCCAGCAGAAATCGCGAGCCTGGTAGCCTTTTTGGCATCTGATGAAGCATCATATATAACTGGGGGAGAATATAATATTGATGGTGGAATCAATGTGAATCCGCTTTTGTCATAATTAATATTTTTGTTTAATAAATAAATTAAGTGTAAAGTATTGTAGAGTGAAGCTCACGGATGAGCATTAAAATTATATGAATAAGTACGGACTAACAGATTATTCATTAAGAGTTCGCACTTGACCCGGTTTGACGGACACATTGACTTAATCAAATCGGAGCTTAATTATGCCTAAATATAACAGAAACATGCGAACTAAAAAATACACAGATGAATTTAAGGCTACAGCAGTACTATTA
>Ga0316205_10001400_pt1 | contig 30725 bp, 27 predicted proteins | sample 3monthpyrite_MG_FD_204941 | JGI IMG/M metagenome (GOLD analysis project Ga0316205, IMG submission 204941) | Microbial mat bacterial communities from mineral coupon in-situ incubated in ocean water Damariscotta River, Maine, United States -... | ecosystem: Environmental > Aquatic > Marine >...
AGCTATATTCTTGCGCGACGGCTCATCGGCAGAACTTAATAGTGTATTGAGCCGTGATCAGGTATCTCTTATAGAAACCGCGCCAGGTATCGCCAAGGATCCTCAAGGTCCACTTTTATCGGCAGAGCTATACGTCATTGTGGATGGGATCAAAAAAACTAGCCAAACTGAAGCTAATATTCCTTTGCGAGGTATCAGTCAACGCGGCGTTGTGATGCGCAAAAATTTTGCCATCGAAAAAGGTAGAATGTTCACTTCTGGCACCAACGAAATGATTGTTGGACGCGGTTTAATACAAGAATTTGATGGTTTCGATCTCGGTCAAACGGTTCGATTTGGTAAAACCAGCTGGAAAGTCGTCGGTGTTTTTTCCACTGGAGGAAATGTCTTCGAGAGTGAATTGTGGGCCGATTTAAAAGTTATTCAAAATTTGTACAATCGAGGCAGCAGTGTACAAACCATTCGAAGTAAACTACAAGATCAACAAAGTTTGGAATCGATAAAAAAATTCATCGCAGAGGATCCGCGCTTAAATCTCGAGGTAAAAACTGAAAAAGAATATTATGCATCACAAAGCAAAAGCTTAACTTACATGGCCATATTTGGACAAGTTATCAGTGCGGTAATGGCATTGGGCGCATTGGCGGGCGCGCTGAATACCATGTATACCTCAGTGGCCGATCGTTCAAAAGAAATTGCCACTTTAAGGACAATAGGTTTTGCTAATAGCTCGGCATTTTTAGGTACCTTGGTTGAGGCTCTAACACTTTCTACGATTGGCGGTCTGCTAGGGGCAATGTTGGCTTATTTTATTTTTGACGGAATGAACGCGTCGACTCTGGGAGGTAGTTTTACTCAAGTAGTATTCAGCTTCAAATTAACCGCCGATTTAATGGTACAAGGTATTTTCATGAGTTTAATGATTGGTTTTTTCAGTGGAGTATTTCCTGCATGGCGCGCGGCAAGAATGCCGGTATTGCATGCTTTTCGTTCGCAACACTAAAATACATCTGATTTCACAACAGCACCTTGAATTTCAAATGTGTTTTCATATTCTTTGCCCGGTTCTTTTCTAAGAGCCGGTTTGTTCCGGTTCAGACTAGCACATGTCGTGAAGAGTAGTTTTTAAGTTAACAAAACTACCTACAATTCTATTGTCACTTAAACCGTCTAACATCAAAAGCCGATATATCAATCGATGGCTTACGTTTACAGATCAAATCTGTCACCAATTGTCCAGTTTTTGGCGCACAAGTTAGCCCCAGGTGTTGGTGTCCAAAAGAATAAATGATGTTGGGATTGGCGGTAGATTGACATATAACCGGTAAACTATCTGGCAGGGTAGATCTGAATCCCATCCATGTCGATGAGTCTCTAATGTTTAACTCTCTGATCATTTCTTTTGCGTTTCGTTTGAGCAGATCGACGCGTCGGGGGTTTATTGGAGAATCTAACCCCGCTAGCTCAACCGTCCCTGCAAAGCGAAGTCCCATATTCATGGGTGTCGCCATGAATTTTCGATCTCCGTCCATAATAGGGCGAGAAATACTTACGTTAGGGGAATGACAAGTCTGGTGATAACCACGCTCTGTTTCTAGGGGTATATTATCCCCTAATCGTTTAGCTAACCGTGCAGAAAAGGCTCCAGCAGCCAATACCATTTGATCGCAATGATAGACTTTATTTTCACCGATAATCTGGCAACCAGTAAGGCTTGTTTTAATATCTGTAATATACGCTTTTTCGAACCGACCACCTTCACTTAAAAAATGGTTGTGTAGACAAATGAGGAGCTCTCCTGGATCGGCAATGTATCCATGCTCATGAATTTGATGTGCGTAATTAAACTGGTCTGAAAGTGCAGGCTCAAGTTGCGCAATCGCTTTCGAGTTAAGTATATCAATTTTATAGCCTTCATTTCGACGAGCTTGCATCCCAGATTCTGCATTATTGAATCCAGACCTGGTTCTGTAAACTTGCAAATAGTCAGATTTTTTTACCAACCCCTGACATCCAGCGACTTCTGTCAATTGTAGATAAAGATCGAGGGATGGCCCCGTTAATCCGTGTAACGCTTGAGCATTACTCATTATCTTTTTGCTAAAGCATGCTCGAATAAATGAGAATAACCAGGGCAGTAATTTTGGCAAATAACGCCAGCGTATGCTCAATGGACCCTTGGGATCCAATAACCATTTTGGTGTACTCTTTAGGGCACTTATTCCGACATTTGGCTCAAAAGACGAAAGAGCTAACAGCCCCGCATTCCCAAATGAACAGGTTTCACCGGGCTTGCCTCGATCAATTAAAGTCACCTGGAAACCTTCTCGGATCAAGTTAAGTGCGGCGACCACGCCGATAATTCCAGCGCCAAGAACTACAATGTTATTGCTGTTGTCTTGCTCTGTGGTTAATTCACCTTGGGTGTTTTTCATAATGACTTCTCTTGATGAGCACATTAAAACTATTTTCGTGGAGATGTGAAAAGGCCTGCTCCGCTGTGCATTTTATAGTGAAGTAAGCTGGATTGGTACTTAACAAGTTATAATTCAAAAAAACGAAAACCTAGGGGAGTCGCTATACCTGTTATGCCTGATAAGTAATATCAGTATCAATTCTTAAGCTGAATCTTTAGTGCTGATTGATGGTGCTTATAGTAAGTAGGATATCTTAGGACTACCTTTCTGCACAGGAAGAGAATACTGACAAATCAGTAAAAAATAATACTGACACACCAGACACAAAAAAGCCCTGTAAAAACAAGGCTTTAAAGTAATTTTGATATGGTACCAGTGGGCGGACTCGAACCGCCACACCCGAAGGCGGGGGATTTTGAATCCCCTATGTCTACCAATTCCATCACACTGGCTTTTTGATCTTGTATCATCCAATCTATTGGTAGAAATGTTGCTTTTGATTGGAGCGGGCAATTATATACAAAGCAGAATTGATTGCAATGCTATTAATGAAAAGAATGTAGTTTGGGCAATTGCTAATTGAATTTAATAACTAGTCTTTTTTTTGTTATTAAATATTTTCACAGTTTCCCTAGCCCTTTCCCCTCAAGGGAGAGGGAATAAATGATGAAGAAACTATTCAAACTCCTCTGGGTTACCCGCGCCAAACCGTATAACCTGAGGAAATCCATCCATCATATCAACCACCGTTGTTGGAACATCGCCAGTATGGCCGCCATGAATGATTAATTCTACCCGTCCATTTAGCTGTTTATAGATATCATCTTCGTCGACTAAGGTGACGCTGTCACCTGGCATTATTAAGCTGGTACTCATCAAAGGCTCTCCAAGCTCTTCTAATAATGCCAAAGCAATTGCATTATCTGGTACTCGTATGCCAATGGTTTTACGCTTGGGATGTTGCAGGCGTTTAGGGACTTCAGGTGAAGCCCTCAGAATAAAAGTATAAGGTCCGGGAGTATGATTTTTAATGACCCTAAATGAGCTGTTATCCACTCTGGCAAAATTAGCCAGTTCTGATAAGTCTCGGCAGACTAATGTGAAATTATGTTTATTGTCTAGTTTTCTTATTTGCCGAACCCTATCTAGTGCCTTTTTATCCCCTATGTGGCAACCCAACGCATAACCTGAATCCGTTGGATAAACAACAAGTCCTCCAGCTCTGATAATTGCCACCGCTTGTGAGATTAATCTCTTTTCGGGATTATCGGGGTGCAGTTCAAAATATTGGGTCATTTCCGGCTTTCCTTATTTGTATCTTATTATTGTAGTCTATTTTTAATCTGATCTATCACATGAGGAATGTTTTTATCGAGCATTGGAAAGCGTCCTAAGTCTGACCATTTTAAATCAGGATAATGAAAATCCGATCCGCCCGATGCTAATAAGTCATTATTTTTACGTTGTACCTCTAACCAACCTCTTTTATCCGGCGTTAAACTTGGATAAGCCAGTTCAATCGCATCGCCATTGGCAATTTTGAATTCTTCTATTAGATATCCTAACCTTCTGACCGACATAGGATACCTTGTAGGATGTGCCAAAATAGCTAACCCGCCTGCTTCTTGGATAGCTTTAATAGCTTGCTCCATTGGCATCCAGTCGGTTGCTATTTTTACTCGCCCCTTTTTTCCAATATATTTCTTGAAGGCCTGATTATTGTCTTTAACCAGTCCTAGAGAGACCAAAGCTCTTGCAATGTGACTGCGTGTTACTACCTGTTTGCAGCTAGTTTCGAGCTGAGACAAAACTCCATCAATATTTAACTCTTGAAATTTCGACTCATACGCCCTCGCCCTTTGCCAACGCTTGTCCTGTTGCTCGCTAATCAAACTTAACAGTGTGGGAGATTCAATATTAATATTCAACCCGACAATATGAATTTCGCCAAAATCCGATTGGGCAGAAATCTCAATCGCGTTTACCAGTTGCAGTCGCAAATCGTTGGCCTTCACATAACTCCTGGCCTGTTCAATACCGCTAATAGAGTCATGGTCACTGATCGCTAGTAGGTCAATTTCCTTTTCCTCAGCTCGTACTACCAATTGTTCAGGGGTTAAAACACCGTCTGAATAATGAGTATGGCTATGAAAATCGTAACGCACGGAAGACCCCATGTTTAATTATCTAATACGGATACTTTGATAGTTTAATTATATACTGAAAAATTGGTACTATTTAGAATAGTTTATTAGAAAAATAACCGGTATCATTCACTTTTTTCAAATCGCTCGTCTTTGGTACCTAATTAATGAAGTTCTTTCTCGACTATTTTCCAATCATTATTTTTGTTGGTGTGTATGCATATTCCGGTGCCGAACAGCCGATGTACCCTGCGGTTATCGCCCTGATGGCGGCTACGGTGTTACAAAATATAGGCACAAAACTGTTAACAGGTAAGTTCGAAAAGCTTCATTTATGGACGCTTGGAATTACTCTGGTATTTGGTAGTATGACGCTAATATTTAGAGATCCAGCATTTATATTCTGGAAAGCCAGCGTCGTATTATGGGTGACGGCCTTTGTCTTTTTATATCGCCAGCATATTTTAGGAAAAATACTACTGGAGGAAATGTTAAACAAGGCTATTGATGAGGAAATAACGGCTCCTAAGTCTCTATGGTCAAAATTAAATCACATCTGGGCTTTCTTTTATACGCTATTTGGTTTTATTAATTTATACATCGCCTATAACTTTTCGGAAGCCTTTTGGGTCAAATTTAAACTATTTGGCTTGATGGGACTTAATATTCTATTGCTTGGTTATATCATGACCAAAATCTACCCTTACTTGCCGATAGAAGAAGAACCGGCAAAAAGCGATAATGAAAGCTCTGCGGGCACTGATGATTCTCAAACATCCAAGCACATACCCGAAGAAGAAACAGCGAATTTTGCAGGTAAAAAGGAAGATTAATGTTATACGCATTTATTTCTCAAGATGTTGAAAATAGTCTGGCAGCACGAATCAAAGCTCGCCCGGCTCACGTTGAAAGATTACAACAGCTTAAGCAGCTAGGTCGACTAATCATCGCCGGGCCACATCCAGCAATTGATAATAGCGATCCAGGTCCGGCAGGATTTACTGGAAGCCTGGTAATTGCAGAATTTGACAGCTTAGACGAAGCCCAAACCTGGGCCGATGATGATCCCTATGTCGCGGCAGGCGTTTATCAATCAATTATCGTCAAACCCTTTAATAAGGTACTACCTTAAATGCCCAGTTCAACTGAAATCAATCAACAAAGAATGGACAGAATAAAAGCATTACTCGATGCTGCATTGTCCCCACAGGAATTGTTTATCCAGGATGATAGTCATTTGCACGCCGGTCATGCAGGTTCTCAATCAGGCTTGGGGCATTTCAGCGTAATAATCAAAAGTGAAAAGTTTAACGGGTTACTGCCGCTCAAAAGACATCAATTGGTCTATCAAGCACTAGGCGATATGATGAAAACGGATATTCACGCGTTAGCGATCAAGGCTTCCATTTAGCTTAGTTGTTAGGGTTTTTCTGATAGGACCAGCGTCCCGCCAGGAAAAATAAATCAAGGTTTGGGTTTTGTCAAAATTTTTCAGATTTCTTAATCTGAGCATCGCATTCCCGGCGAGATGCCGGTCCTACCGCAACTTTATCGACTACAAAAAAAAGCGCGTTTATTAACGCGCTTTTTAGCTAGAAATGACAACCGATCTAAACGTTAAAAATACTCGCCAGTGATAATCCTTGTCTTTCAAGCATAAACCGTAAACGTCTCAACGCTTCGACCTGAATTTGACGCACTCTCTCACGAGTCAGACCTATTTCACGCCCCACATCTTCCAATGTCGCAGCTTCATAGCTCAGCAATCCAAATCTTCGGGCGAGTACTTCTTTTTGCTTTTCGCCGAGTTGATCTAACCAATATTCAATGCTCTGCTTAAGATCCTGCTCCTGAAGTTTATTGGAAGGCCCGCACTCCCGCTCATCGGCAATGGTTTCTAACAACGGCTTATCATTGTCTTTACCAATAGGGCAATCAACAGAGGCAATACGCTCATTGAGGCCTAACATTCTTGCCACAGTTTCAACTGGCTTATCCAATTTATTTGCAATATCTTCGGCAGTTGGTTCATGATCCAGTTTTTGCGCTAACTCTCGAGAAGCTCTTAAATACACATTCAATTCTTTTACCACATGGATCGGCAAACGAATGGTTCTAGTTTGATTCATGATGCCGCGTTCGATAGTTTGACGGATCCACCAAGTTGCATAGGTTGAGAATCTAAAACCTCTTTCCGGGTCGAATTTTTCGACCGCTCTAATCAAGCCCAAATTGCCTTCTTCAATTAAATCAAGTAAAGCCAGACCTCTGTTTGAGTAACGGCGCGCAATTTTGACCACTAGACGTAAGTTGCTTTCTATCATTCGTGCCCGCGATTTTTCGCAACCTTTACGAGCTTTACGGGTAAAATAAACTTCTTCTTCTGCGGTGAGCAGCGGGGACGCGCCAATTTCTCCCAGATACATCTGAGTGGCATCAAAATTTTTGTCTTTCGGGGACCTTTTACGGCTGGGTAATTCTTGTTTAGATATATTTCGTAGTTCGGAGGTTTTTGGCGCTTTTGATGTATCTATTTTATTTTCGGCGCCAATTTCGCGCACTTCTTTCTTTGCCACGTTAGTTTTTGTCATTTCGCTTCTCTCTGCCGTGGGGACTAATGTCCCGAAAAAACGAAACCGCTGATATATTGCTCTCAGCAATCCCTTGTAAAGCCCACTATTATTTTTTTCTATCTTTCTAATGTTTCGATATATTTTATAGTGTGGTCTATAATGTTATCGTCACTTTTGAATATAACTTTAGGTTTTATAAAAATAATTTTATAAAACTCGTAAATAGTCTTATAAGAGACCTGATTTAGGCAAATAATTGAGTGGATCGACAGGCTTACCTTTGTACCGGATCTCAAAATGCAGCTTTTCACGGTCTGCGCCACTTCTTCCTAAATCGGCGATTCTCTGACCGGCTTTTACAAATTCATTTTCCTCCACATGGATCTTTTTATTGTGCGCATAGGCACTTAAATAATTGTCATTGTGTTTAATAATAACTAAATGACCGTAACCGCGCAAGCCGCTTCCACTGTATACCACCCTTCCCTTCGCAGTAGCTCTCACTGCAGCACCCGACTTTCCAGCAATGTCGAGCCCTTTGTTCTGGTTGGTTCTGTTCGAAAAGTGATTAATAATCTTGCCGTTAACTGGCCATAACCAATTTTTAATAGAAGATTTCTTAGGGATATATTTGTTATTTTGGTGATTGGAGCTGCGCTTACTAGTTGTAGATTGATGAGTCTTGGTACGAGTAACGTTGCGTTTGATGGAACGATTGGATTTTGTTTTGATATTAGCTTGAGCCGTTTTCTTAATCGGTTTATGCAATATTTCAGTATTGATCGCGGCAAGTAAAGACTCCGATGAAAACACTGGCTCTTCATTTGTTGCGGATAGATTTAGCTGTTGGCCGGGATAAATACGATAAGCCGTCAGCTGGTTAGCTTTGGCTAAATCTTCAAAATCCAGTGAATATCTCCAGGCAATTGAAAACAAGGTGTCGCCACGTTTCACTTGATAAAGATTTTTGTCCGGCGCAACTGATCGGCGGGTTTGTTTATTCTGAGTCGAAGATTTAGCTGATTTTTTATCGCTATTTGGAGAACTAATGTCAACTACGGGTGCAGGCGCATTGTGTGAGCATGAGAAAAGAAAGGTCACTGCGACCATTGGGAGAATAATATTTTGCTTGGATTTTTGCATGCTATTCTCTGTCTACGGTTTTCTTAACTTCTGTTTTAAGCTCTGTTTCAACAGTAATTTACCATCTAACTTAAGATCTAACTTTAACTAATTGTCCTAACCATTTGTTTTAATGGACTATTAGATGTATTTGTACATCAAATAGCCAACAAAAGCAACTATTACAAACCCCCAACCAATATAATCAATGATTTGATGAAGTTTTTTCTCCATCTTTTCACCACCTAAGCGTAATAAAAAGGCCACTAGATAAAAACGGCCTGCCCTACCAAATCCCGATGCAATCACAAAAGGTAGTAAATCAGCCATTGGGCTAACGCTCAAAGCGCCCGCACTGACGGTGAATATTTTGTAAGGTATTGGAGCAAATCCAGCAATAAACACCATCAAAACTCCATATTTTGCAAACCAGACTTGTGTGGTAGCAAAAGCATCACCAAATCCCCAATCGATCATTAATGGTTCGACCACCGACTCTCCTAGTAGCACTCCTAAGAAATAGCCAAAAACGCCGCCAAAAACACTGGTTACTGTAGCAACCATGGCGTAGTGCCAGGCTTTATCCAACCGAGACAAACACATTGGCGCCAGCATCACATCTACCGGTATTGGAAAAATGATGGATTCAAAAAAGCTCATCACTCCCAAATAATAAACCGCATGTTTGTGTTTTGCCCATTCGAGACAAACCTCATACATTTTAGTAAATATTTTCATCAAATAGTCCCACTCAATAGGGGAACAAATCGAACCGTTTCAACATCTTGTTGAGACATTCCATCTTCTGTTTTTTCAAGTAAAATAAGATGTTGGTCGCCGCTTGGTTGGCTGACCGGGATAATCATCCGGCCGCCAACGGCCAATTGTTCTATCAATGCTTTTGGAATATTATCTGGCGCTGCTGTGACTATAATCGCGTCAAATGGAGCGTGTTGTGGCCAACCCAAAAATCCATCTCCGAATTTACAAGTGACATTATTCAGTTCGAGGGCTTCGAATCGTTTAATTGCTAATTTTTGTAAAGCTTCGATTCGCTCAATGGTGTACACCTGAAAAGAGACCTGAGACAAAATACTGGTTTGATAACCACAGCCGGTACCAATTTCCAAAACATTACCCATAATACCGCTGTCCACCAGTATTTCGGTCATGCGTGCGACGATATAAGGTTGCGAGATTGTTTGTCCCATTCCAATGGGTAGAGCAGTATCTTCATAAGCTCGATGAGCCATCGCTTCGTCAATAAAGATATGTCTTGGAGTCGATTCAATTGCAGCAAGCACCGACTCCTCTTTGATACCCTTCTCTCTCAATCGATTGACCAATCGAGTCCGGGTGCGTTGCGACGTCATACCAATACCAGCCAGATTTGCTTTTATCATTTTTATTATTCTCTAAATCGTATATTGACTGGTTCAACTGATTAATCCAGATTCAGTTCATCCATCCAGCTTCTCACATCCGAAAAGGACTGATAAGCGGTAAAATCGATCACCAGCGGCGTGATCGAAACATAACCCATTTCTACTGCAGAAAAATCGGTACCATCACCAATATCTTGCGGTTCGCTCGGTGGTCCAATCCAGTAAATATCCTGACCTTTAGGATCTTTTGCAGGAACAATAGTATCAGCTCTGTGTCGGCAACCCAATCTCGTCAATCGATAACCTTTGATATCTTCTAAGGGTAAATCAGGCACATTAACATTGAGGATCACGTTTGAATCAAGGCTATGCTCTCGCAACCTGAATAATAAACGCGACATTACAGTTGCTGCCGTTTGATAATGAAGACAATCCCGACCTGCTAAGGAAATAGCGACAGCAGGAAAACCTAAACTTCTACCTTCCATCGCTGCGGCTACCGTCCCAGAATAAAGTACATCATCACCCAGGTTAGGACCACGATTGATCCCAGCAATGACCATATCTGGTTTTTGTGACATAACACGATGTGATCCCAAATGAACACAATCGCAGGGCGTACCGGAAACACTGTAATAGCCATTCGATAACTGAGTACATCTTAGCGGTCGGTCCAAGGTTAATGCAGAACTAATCCCACTACGATTGCTATCTGGGGCAACTACTGTGATTTCGGCGGATTTCCGAATAGTTTCAGCTAAAATCTGAATCCCGGGAGCAGTTACTCCGTCATCATTGCTAATTAATATATGCAAAATTAGTTTCCAACTTGATATTCCCGTGATACGTCTTTCACATCGACGAACTCTCGAACGACCGAAGTCGCAAAACAACCTTTCCCCAAAGAAAAGCTAAATTTGACATAATCCTCTTGTGGTTCGACTTTTAAATTTTTGGGGATACAGCGAAATGCTCTTCTGGCAGAATCAAGATTTAATCGAGTAAGGCCATTCAACCAATCTGAATAATTTTTTAGCGACGCCTGCTCTTTATTGACCGCTTCACCTTTGGCATCAGAATTCTGTTTACCGGGCAACCATCCACAGATATGAAGATCGCCTTCTTGCAGTCTTATTTTATCTTGAGAAGATAGATCGATGACATTAAAAAATGACTGAGTACCCGCAAGCATTAAACAGTCTCCAGTTATCGCATTTAGCCAGGAATTTTCCGTCACTCTTCGTGCCAGCTGCAAATTAAATAAAAGCGAGCGAGCACTTGAAATAATCAGTCCACGCTTATCGCGATTTTTTATTTTTATTTTGCCTTTCAACAATTCATCAGCCTTGATCAAGTTATTGGCGTCGATACCAAAACGCTGCTTACCAAAATAATTAGGTACACCGACTTGCTGGACTTTTTCGACCAAAGCATCATCGATGGTGTCAGTTACATTTCGAATGATTATTTGAAACCTATTTTCGAGTAAACTTCCCCTACGCAACTTTTTGTTATGTCTGATAGCCGATATGATTTGGTAACCTTCACCTTCCAATTCCGACAATTCGATTTGTCGCCCGGGTAAATGCAAACTAAACCATTGAGTTGAAACACTATGTCGATCTTTTTTTCCAGCGTAACCGATATCTCTGGAGGTCAGCCCCGATTTTTTTTGTAATTGGCGAGCAACCCAATCGGTATTATTATCCGTTTTTTTAACTTGAAGAAATAAATGTTCGCCTTCACCGCTAGGTTGAAAGCTGAGGATTTCATCCACTTGAAAATCTGAGGAAAAAGTTCTTATGTCACCTTTAATTTTCGGAAAGGAATTAGCGGTTGGAAAGTTGCTTATCAACCCTACAAAATCTATCTTTGCTATATCAGTTTCAATAATTTCGATATCGGTGGACATTTTAATACAACTTATTAGGATGAACGAGTTTCAAGCAGGCAAACGCAATGAACCGCAATGCCTTGCTTACGACCGATGTAACCCAAACCTTCGGTAGTGGTTGCTTTTAGGTTAACTTGATCGGGCTTAAGATATAAATCAGTCGAAATATTAGACTGCATACTTTTGATATAAGAACTCATTCGAGGTGTTTGTGCAACAATCGTAACATCCAGATTATTGATGCCAAAGTTTTTGTTTTGGATTAAATCAAAAACCTGGCGGAGTAAATTTCGACTATCTATGCCTTCAAATTCACTGCTAGAATCGGGAAAGTGATAACCAATATCGCCGAGAGCTGCTGCTCCGAGGATCGCATCACAGATCGCATGCAAAACAACATCGCCGTCAGAATGAGCAACCAATCCAACATGTTGTTCGATGTTCACGCCGCCAAGTACAAGAGGCTTTTCACCGCCAAAAGCATGCACATCATAACCATGGCCTATTCTGATCATATTTGAGGTTCTCTAAATATTTATTTTCGACTGTTCAATATTTGCTTTACTAACTCCAAATCTTTCTGATGAGTTATTTTTGGGTTTAGGTCTTGTGCAAAAACCGCTGTTACTTCGATATCACAATCGGTCAAGGCAGCGACATCATCTGTTACCACGATCCCCATTTTATTAACGCGAGACAGCGCATTTTTCAAGTCAATAAAGGCTGCCAATTGTGGTGTTAGTGCGTTTACCAAATTTTCCCGATCTACAGAAGCGGCAACTAATTTTTCCTGATCAATTTTTTTTAATGAGTTGGCAATCGGTTCAGCTAAAAAGCAGGCCTTTTTATGTCTCTGATAAAAATCTAATAACGCGTTGAGATCGACTTCGGTAAGACAAGGCCTTACTGCATCATGGATCAATACTGGCGTTTTCTCCGGTAGTCCATTATCGTACAAATACCTCAAGCCATTATTCACTGACTCCTGTCTTTCATTCCCCCCGTCTATCAGGACTATTTTTTCATTTAGAATACAATCCAGCTGTTCAAAAAGTTTATCCTCGGGTGAAACGATTAACAGAATTTTTTCTACTCTCAAAGAGTTTATAAATATCGAAAGCGTTATATCCAATATTTTTGTATCATCAATTTGTTGATATTGTTTTGGCTGCGCGCCACCAAAGCGTTTTCCGGCACCTGCGGCTGGAATAATAACGACACTTTCTGTCACCCCGGAAAGATCAAAATTAAATTGTGGCATGATAGTTTTATTTTAATCCAATAGTCATCAAGTTAACAAAAATAGTCAAACGGCTTTTCTCTATTCTATTTCGGAAGGTATTACACGATAAAATATTTCATCTTTTTTGATCAAGCCCAATTGTTCCCTGGCTTTTTCTTCCAATAATTCTGGCTTGTTGCGAAGTAAATAAATTTCCCTTTTTAACTCCTGGTTTTGTAGATTCAATCGTTGATTGTGTTTTTGTTGTTGCTCAATAGTCATTTGCAAACTATTGATTTTTTGCTTTCCATTGTCACCATACCAGATATTGAATTGCAGGATGATGATTAAAACAATAAGCAGACTACTAAGAATTTTTGCAATCAAAATAGCCCCCTATCGTTTTTTCATTTTGCTTGGACATACGTTAGATTATGCGTTTGAAACGGCGTCGTAAAAAATACCTAAAAACAATTAAACGCCTTTTTACCGGGGTAAACTGCTTTATCGCCTAACAATTGCTCGATACGTAACAGCTGATTATATTTTGCCACCCGATCGCTTCGACATAAAGAGCCCGTTTTTATTTGGCCAGCGCTAATTGCCACCGCTAAATCAGCAATTGTTGTATCTTCCGTTTCGCCACTTCGATGAGAAACCACTGCGGTATATCCTGCATCGTGGGCCATTTTAATTGCTGCGAGTGTTTCCGTTAAGGTACCAATTTGGTTTACTTTAATTAGTATAGAATTAGCGATGTTTTTTTCTATGCCTTCTGCCAATATCTTAGTATTGGTAACAAATAAATCATCGCCGACCAGCTGAATTCGATGACCTAACTTTTCGGTCAAAATTTTCCAACCTTCCCAGTCCCCTTCGTCCATACCATCTTCAATGGAAATAATTGGATAACGATTAACCCAATCTTCCAGATAACAGGCGAATTCTTCGGAGGTAAGTGATTTTCCTTCGCCAGCTAGTTCGTATTTTCCGTCTACATAAAATTCAGAACTGGCAACATCTAATCCCAAATATACATCTTCACCGAGTTTGTAACCCGCATCAGTCACAGCTTGTTCAATCGCTTGAAGCGCTTCTTCATTCGAATCAAGATTGGGTGCAAACCCCCCTTCATCACCCACAGCGGTGTTAAGGCCTTTGGCCTTTAACACTGACTTTAAAGAATGGAAAATTTCTGCTCCGCATCTTAACGCTTCCGAAAAAGTTGCCGCGCCAACAGGTAATACCATAAATTCTTGAATATCAACATTATTATCAGCATGCTCGCCACCATTAATAATATTCATCATAGGTACTGGTAACATCACGCCATCACCAATTTCTTTAAACAAAGGTAATTTGTGAAATGCAGCAGATGCTTTAGCCGCTGCAAGAGAGACAGCCAGAATGGAGTTAGCGCCTAAATTTTCTTTATTGTCGGTACCATCCAAATCAATCATCACTTGATCGAGTTCCGCTTGCTTAGAAACATCCATACCAAGCAGTTTAGATTTAATTTGGTCGTTAATAATGGCAACGGCTTTTAAAACCCCTTTACCAAGATAACGGGATTTATCGCCGTCTCTTAACTCTAGCGCTTCACGAGATCCGGTCGATGCGCCTGAAGGAGAGCAGGCCAAACCAATGGTTCCGCATTCTAAAACCACTTCTGCTTCAACGGTTGGGTTTCCTCTGGAATCTAAAACTTCGCGTCCGATGATGTCGACAATCTTACTCATTAATCTGGGCCTCTATTGATCATTATTAATTATTTGTTTTTCACTTTTTAACTTGTAGGATCATTATCCTAGCACCTAGCACCTAGCACCTAGCACCTAGCACCTACTTATTCTCCACAAATCCTTGCTGCTTTACCACATCATCGATAGATTTTAGAGTTGTAAGTAGGGATTCTATTTCATACATCGGCCATGAATTTGGCCCATCACTTTTAGCAACAGATGGATCGGGATGAGTTTCCATAAATAATCCCGATATTCCTGCAGCCATTGCTGCGCGCGCTAGTACCGGTATATGCTCTCTTTGGCCACCAGACGAAGCACCTTTTCCGCCGGGTAGTTGCACAGAATGAGTTGCATCATAAACCACCGGCGCGCCAGTCTCTCTCATGACTGCAAGGCCGCGCATATCCGAAACCAGATTGTTATAACCAAAAGACGCGCCTCTTTCACAAACCATAATATTCTGATTTCCAGTGGCTCTGGCTTTATTAACCACATGGGCCATATCCCAAGGAGCCAAAAACTGACCCTTTTTTATATTGACCGGAATGCCTGGCTCACAAACCTGCTGAATAAAATTGGTTTGACGACATAAAAATGCTGGCGTCTGCATCACATCAACCACGCTGGCAACTTCATTAAATGGCGTATCTTCATGCACATCGGTCAGTACCGGCACTTGAATCTGATCTTTCACTTTTTGTAGAATTTGCAGACCTTTTTCTAATCCAGGCCCACGAAAACTTTCATGCGAGGAGCGATTGGCCTTATCAAAAGATGACTTATAAACAAACGGAATGCCTAATCGTGTAGTCACTTCTTTCATATAACCAGCAGTATCTATCGCAAGTTGTTCACTTTCGATCACACAGGGGCCAGCTATCAGGAAAAATGGTTGTTCCAGTCCGACCTCAAATCCACAAATATTCATTTTAGCCCTCTTCTTTAATTTTGAATTCTTTTGCTGCAGCTATAAAGCTGGTAAACAATGGATGACCATCGCGCGGTGTTGATGTGAATTCTGGATGGAACTGAACACCGATATACCATGGGTGATCGGGAATTTCGATGGTTTCCACCAAATCGTTTAGGCTAGAGCGGCCAGAAATTTTGAGTCCACATTGCTCAAGTTGAGAAACGTAATTCTCATTAACTTCATAACGATGACGATGACGTTCTTTTATTTCCTTACTGGCGTAAATTTTTGACAGTTTAGAATCGCCCGTCAGAAATGCTGGTTGAGCGCCTAATCTCATGGTTCCACCTAAATCGGAATCTTTATTTCTTTGCTCTACCGAACCATCTTTGTTGATCCATTCGGTAATCAATCCCACCACAGGATGTTTTGCGTCGCTGCAAAATTCGGTACTATGGGCGTTTTCCAAAGACGCACAATTTCTGGCGTATTCGATAACAGCTACCTGCATGCCAAGACAAATCCCAAGATAAGGGACATTATTAGTTCTGGCATATTCGGCGGCTAATATTTTACCTTCAACCCCTCTTTCTCCAAACCCACCAGGAACAAGAATCGCGTTTGAATTATCTAATAGCCCAACCCCTTTCTTTTCGATATCCTGCGCGTCAATAAAATCAATTTTTACCGTTAAACGATTTTGCAGTCCTGCGTGTTTTAAAGATTCGATCAGGGATTTGTAGGCCTCTGTTAAATCCATGTATTTACCGACCATGGCAATTTTTACTTCACCGTTAGGATTGGCTTCGGCATAAAGAACTTGTTCCCACTCGGTCAAATCAACGGCTTGTTCCGGCAGTTTAAATCTATCACTAATCAACTTTTCCAGACCTTGCGCATTCAGGATTGCTGGAATTTTATAGATGCTATCGACGTCTCTCAGGGAAATAACTGCCTTTTCATCAACATTTGTAAACAATGCGATTTTTGTCTTTTCGGATGCCGGTAAACTTCGATCAGAACGACAGATTAGAATATCAGGTTGAATACCAATAGATCTTAATTCTTTCACTGAATGTTGGGTGGGCTTGGTTTTGAGTTCGCCTGCAACCGCTATATAAGGCAGTAAAGTAAGGTGCATGAATAAAGCTCGTTCACGACCTAATTCGAATCCCATCTGACGGATTGCTTCTAGAAATGGTAAAGACTCGATGTCGCCAACGGTTCCACCAATTTCAACCAAAGCAATATCTGCATCTCCTGCCCCTTTTATCACCTTGCTTTTGATTTCATCGGTGATATGAGGAATAACTTGCACAGTACCGCCAAGATATTCACCTTTTCGCTCTTTGCGAATCACGTCGGCATAGACACGACCTGTGGTGAAGTTATTGGATTGAGCCATACGGGTTCGAATGAACCTTTCGTAGTGACCTAAATCAAGATCCGTTTCGGCACCATCATCGGTCACAAACACTTCGCCGTGCTGAAATGGGCTCATGGTCCCAGGATCAACATTAATATACGGGTCTAACTTCATTAAGGTGACTTTTTGCCCCCTGGATTCTAATAAAGCAGCCAAGGACCCGGCTGCAATGCCTTTCCCCAAAGAAGAAACCACACCACCCGTCACAAATATAAATTTAGTCATTAAGATTCGCCAAATAAGTCTTATATATCAATTGATTATCGAAACATCTCTTCATTTTGTGCAAACATAGCAAAATGACCAAAACAGCAAAATTTTGTTTATGCTCACGCTTTGATCTGGAAATTAGAGATGTCTTTAGGACGGGAAAGAATTGTATCAAATAAAACGTCCAGAATCACGGAGTAATATGATTCTTAATCATGAATTAGAATTAACCCATGTTACGAATTTTCATTTAGATTGGTCATTAATTTTTCATGGTTTTGCAGTTTGGTGACGGCCGATTGGCCAAGCTCTCTGGCGGTAAGACTCAAAATACCTTCTATGAAGATACAGTTGGCAGCCAAGCTGTTGGTGTAATATTGACCACCTGTTGGTACGATTATCGAAACCGTCGCATGATCATTAAGCGGAGATAGAAATGAGTCGGTTACAACCAGCACTTTACATAATTGTTTTTTCACCTGGGCAGTAATATCAACGGTTAGATTGGAATAAGGTGCAGAACTAAAAATAACCACCAGATCGTTTTTTCTCAATTGACCAAGCGCTACCGCTAAACCATGTTCATATTGACCTAAAACTTGCACGTTGTGGCGGAGTAAACAGAGTCCATATCGTAAAACGTTCGCCATCGCTGACGATTGTTTATGCCCAAAAATAAAAACACGACTCGACCGAGCTAACAACTTAACGCTTTTGTCGACGTCTTCATCGCTATTTTGACTAATACAAAAACGCATATTTTCGAGTGTGGTCGCTAACTGATTCTCAAAAACACGATTAGGTTTGTCTGCTTTGTTTTCAATTAACAGTTTCACCTTTTGACTATAATAATCACTTGGTATTTTAGTTCGTTGCTTAAAAATCAGCTGAAATTGGTTAAACCCTTTAAAACCGAGTAACTTCGCCAATCGAGTAATGGATGCAGGGCTAATATCTGTTTGCTCTGCAAGGGAGACAATATTGTTGACCGCAACGCTATCGGGATCACTAACCATCTGGATTAAGGCCTTCATACTTTTCTTACCAACATCTAATTCGATTTCACCTTGCCTAAGCATGATTAAGAATTGACGTAACATTTCAAAGTTCTCAGGAGGAAATTTCATTTGTTTGGCTCCAAATTAACCACACCGGCATCCTTGCCTCTTTGTGGTATTGCCTATACGGATATAGGTATTTAGGATTTGTCGGGAATAAAATCCTGACCGTCCTTCCATGGACATAAAAAAGGCCACGCTAGCGTGGCCTTAAGGACAGATCTGGTATTTGTATTAAAACTTCAAAAACCAGTGCTGTTTATGCGACTTAGAACTGGTATGTCGCACCTAAGTACCAAGAACCACCTTCATAGTTTGCAGCACTACGACGAGGGTATTGTAGACCAACACTTTGTCGATTCGCATTTGGTGCATTTATTTCATTAACAAATGAATCAAAGATATTAGAAAAACCTAGCTTGACCTTTACCTCATCATTTACTTGATATCCTAGCTCACCATCAAAATAAGTAATCGCATCGATTTCTGCACTTGGGTTAGTCGCCGCTCCAATTTCGCCACGTTCATCGAAATGAGAACCGTAGAAATTAGCACGTAACATCAGGTTCCAATCGTCGCTAAAAACTGTATTCGTTGTTAGAACGAAACGAGAATTAGGGAAGTTATTCTCGATGTCATCAACAGTATTATCTGATACTGGTTGAACACCACTGACTGAGCGTTGACCAGTCACTTCTATCTTATTGTAAGCATAAGCAAATGAAACATCTGTGCTAGTCATTTCTGACCAATCGAGTGCCGTTGTAACCACTAAATCGAAACCAGAGTGCTCAACATCGATTGCATTTGTGTAAAATGAAACCGTTTGATCAGGCAATATGCCATCAGGGTCAACGAACTGAAGATCACCGGTTCGATAGATTCGGTCATCAACCGCTATTTGATAGAAATCCAAAGTCAAAGTCGTATTTTCACCAATGTCAGATGTTACTCCAAAACTCAAACTAGTCGACTCTTCTTCCTTGATTTCCTGTCCACCTAACGCGACGGCTCTCGGATCTATCGCAGGTATCAGACCTTCTTCAACTTGAAGTCCAGTATTTCCATCAAAGGTTGTGATGGTTGTTCTAACATTTGATTGACCTGGAGTAGGCGCATGAAAACCTGTAGAAATTGCACCACGTAACGAGGTCGTTTCAGTAAGAGTATATCGACCGGCGACTTTCCAATTAACCGTGCTACCAAAATCAGAGAAATCTTCGTAACGTAAAGCATACTGCAGAAAAAGATCCTGACTAACATCTTGCTCGACATCCAGATACACAGCGAAGTTATCACGAGCAAACTCTCCAGCATCTGCGGGACCTATACCTTTAAATCCACTTGAACCGGCCCCTTGGTAAGAATTTGCCTCACCTGCCATTGCTGTATAAGTTTCTTCGCGCCATTCTGCGCCATAAGCGACGTTAAAACTGTCACCTACAGGCGTAGAGAAGTCGGCATTAAGATTAATTTCTTCCTGCTTATAACCACCTACATCAAAATCCATTTGTGGTATTGCTAGGTTAGCCGTTAAACCTAAATCAGGATTAATGGTATTATTAAGAAAGTAGTCAAGTTCATTAGAACCGGTGCTCACACTAAAATCATAGAATGTGCCACCACTTAATTCACCTTCCAAACCCGCTATAAAACTAAAATCCGTTTGATCACCGTCTAGATATGGGGTGAAACCAACGTTATTTAGGTTGCCATCATATCCGTCAGCCCGTAATGCAGTTAAAGTTGAATGATCCGGATTACGATAGAAAAAACGATATCGCCCTGATGTATCTGCATAATTCGATCGTGCATAAAGTTTCTTGCCATTGCCTAAATCGAACCCGGCATTAATAAACGTTCTAAGAGCTTGAGTTTCTGGACGTCCCCAGGTTTGGGTAAACGGAGCATCACCAAAAGGCGTATCGGCTCCAACGCCTGGTATTCCTGCATCAACTAATGCCTGTGCGTCTGGGCGAATAATGCCTCTGGATAACGCTTCGTTATCGACATATTCTAAACTGACATTCAAGAAGCCGTTTTCACTTATCTCTAACCCTTTGTTGAAACCAAATTTAAGGCTTGATTCACCATCATAGAACTGGCCATATTGAAGATCCGCTATACCGCCGTCAGAAGCATCTTTGGTCACAAAGTTAATAACACCCGCTATCGCGTCAGAGCCGTACTGAGAAGCAGCGCCGTCTCTTAATACTTCGACTCTTTTTAGTGCGATGGCTGGAATCATTCCAATATCGGCGGATTGTGCGCCATTACCAGCTGCAGGTGCAAAAAATTGAACCAGTGCCGAACGATGTCGTCTTTTACCATCAACTAAAACCAAAGTCTGATCAGATGCCGTGCCGCGTAAGGAGGTTGGTCGCACAAAAGCGCTACCATCGCCTGTAGCTGGCGTTGCGGTATAACTTGGGATTAACGCTTTCAGGTTATCGGTTAGGTCAGCAGTTCCGCCTATGGAATTTAGATCATCGGCGTTGATAATATCAACAGGAACCGGCGAGTCCGCTACTGTACGAGTTTTTTGGCTACGAGAACCAATGATAAGAACGGTTTCTGCTTCTTCAGCCCCAGCATCGCTGGAGTCTTGGGCAGTTGCTGCAGTGGGAGCAAAAATAGCGGCTAACAGCGTTGCTATAATGCTACGTTTTGGCATTTTATTCATGGGTTGTTCTTCCTCTATATTCGATTTTATTAGTATAGATAGTTGCCCACTTTGATTAATTTCAGCTTTTAGATCGGTATTTTCCAACAGAACGGCTAAGCCGTCCATAATGGCATACTGACCCAATAATCGATTTGCTTGTCTATTCTTCATTTCGTCGAATGGAAAAAGCAACGTCATATTGGACTGCTCTGCAAAAGCAATTAATGATAAGTCGGCCCTTTGTTCCGGAATATCGAAGTTAAAGATCTTCGTCTTTTCAGTTGCCATATCCATGCCGTATTCTACCGCAATCACCCTACCAGATTGACCGCCGCAAAAAACCACAAGAATACATGTTAACAACCAGTTTCTATATCCCAGATGCGCGAATTTTCTCCACGCATAAAGTATAGACGAACAATCGGGAGATTTCCGCCATATAATTTTAATGATCAATTCCAACCATTATTTTATCGTTATTATTCAACATCATGATTGGCAAGCTCTGTTCGGCCTTTATTGAGATGGAACGGGCATAAATAACTAAATACTATTATTTAAGGATTATACGCGTGAAATCAATAACATGTAAAACTCAATTCCTGTGGATACGGCTTAAGTATTTTAAAAATTGCTTTCAAACTGCTATGGTGGATATTATTGACTCAGTCGTCTTTAATATATTCGGCTTGAAATTATATAAATGAGAAACAAAATAATTCAGATTAAAAGGATATTTCAGGATCTTTTGATAGAAACCTATGGCAAATGACAAGATATTTCATAAAATATATTTAGCATCGAGGAATGGCTTATCTCGAATTGTCTCTAAAATAGTGCCTCCTCATGAAATTGAGGACATTGTTCAAGAAACTTATGTTCGAATATGTCAGATCGAGAACAAAGACCGAATAACATCACCCAAATCGTTTATGTTTAAGACCGCTCGAAATTTGGCTTTAGACTATCTAAAACAATCAAATGTAAAATTGGTTGATCGAGTGGATAGTTTACAGGAGCTAGAACGCTTGCTAGGCGATCAAGCCAAAGATGAGATGTATGAAAATGCTCTCATTGACAATGAATTCTCTCACTTTTGCGATGCTGTCAGACAATTACCGATACAGTGTCGAAAGGTGTTTGTTTTAAAAAAGGTCTATGGCAGTTCTCAACGAGAAATTGCCGAAGATTTAGGATTAAGTGAAAGTACTGTGGAAAAACATGTTGCTAATGGCATGAAACGCTGTACCCAATATATGCGAAGAACAGATATGCGACGATCAAACAAGCAATCAGCTAATATACATGAATCTAATAGTCATTCTGATAAGAGAAAATTAAGCCTTCCTGAAAATTCATCAGGAGTGACTAGTGAGTAATATCCATTCAATTGACGATCAGCGTCAACATCGACAAGATTCATTGTGTATTGAAGAAATTCGACTAGATACCGCAAGTGAGTGGGTCGCAAAAATCGATCGTGAACTGACTTCAAAGGAAAGAGCTTCATTGGGTAGTTGGTTGAAAAATTCAACTGAAAACCTGAAGGTTTTTATTGAAGTTGCTCAGTTATGGGACAAAATGAATGAACTCGAGCTACTAGCGGATTTATTTCCAACAGGTCCTGCAGTCACCCAAGGAAATCTCTCAAAAAAATGGGCTAGTGCGTTGGTTGCTTCAGTGATGTTGGTATTAACCGCTGGCATTTATTTCAATTCAGGTGGCAGCTCTTTTTTTCAGCAGCAACAACAATCAGCATCGGTCAATAACCAACAACAAACTCTTCAAACCCGCATTGGAGAAAATAGTACTGTCAATTTGCCTGACGGCAGTAAAATTCTATTAAATACCAATACACTGGCTGAAATTAGATATACGCGCTCAGCGAGAATAATCGATTTAAAGCGAGGTGAAATTCATATTGATGTGGCCCATGACAAATTACGCCCACTAAGCGTGATTGTTGGTGGAAAGATCATTCAAGCCGTTGGTACCGCATTTAATGTAGAAGTACGAAACAACTCAATTGAGTTAATTGTGACGGATGGAAAAGTGCTAGTAGCCCCTGCAGGGCAAGAGTTAATGTTATCCAATGTCAAAAATATAGCAATTGACCTTTCAAAAAGTTCAATTGCTATATCCAAGGGTGAAAAAATTAATTTGGCCGTTTCGAGTCTACAAGAACTCGATCCCTCCGAGGAAAAAGCCGTTAAAGTTGAACCGATTGAAATTGCAGCAAGTCTTTCCTGGCGCACCGGAAATTTGATTTTTCGCGGTGAATCTCTCACCGAAACGATGGCAGAGATTAGCCGTTATAGTGATGTTAAATTTGAGTTAGATGACGACGCCGAGCTAAAGAAAATTCGTGTAGCAGGCATGTTCAGAACCGGCGACATTTCAGGCCTGTTGAATGTGCTTGAGCAGAACTTTAATATTCAACACGATAATATTAACAAACAAAAAATATTTTTAAGACTTTCTAAGAGCAATTAGTCTATATCATTAAAGGTCGATTTAATTCGACTTTTATATCACCTCTCTGAATCCAGAGGAAACCAACTCTAATTCCTCATGAGTTGATAAATTACCAACTTATTTTCGAAACTTTTGAAATGTAGATTTAACAACCACTCTATTAACTCGAGCACCCAGCTTGAAGGAAACGTGTTTTTTTACTTCTTGGTAAGATATCTGCCTATTTTCGTTTCTTTCAAAAAAACAACAAAAATTACCGCTTAACGTCTTAACTTTCTATTTTTTGAAAATATATTTTCATTTTAGCCTTTGACTTGCATTAGAAGTGATTGAGTTTTAAAGTATTTACCAACAGCAGGAAACAATTTACAGAAACTATTTATATAGCCACTATTTTGGATAAACTCATGAGCATGCAAAGCTATTTGGCGAACCACATAAAACCCGGCAAACATTCTGAAACGCTTTTGATCAACCAACTCTCTCAAATGCGTAGTGATAATAATCAGCAAGTATTCAAATTTGGTTTTGGACAAAGTCCATTTCCGGTCCCTGACAAATTAGTTAATTGCCTGGCACAAGCCGCCAGTAGAAAAGAATATATGAGTGTACAAGGGCATCCCCCCTTAAGAAAATCAATTGTTAAATTTCACGCGGAACTGGAAAATAAGAAATGGGATGAAAGCCAAATCATTGTCGGCGCCGGTAGCAAAATATTACTTTTTTGTATTATGGCAGCATTCGAAAACGTCAATATTTTATTGCCAGCGCCTAGCTGGGTATCTTACGAGCCTCAAGGAAAACTTGCGGGTCACAAGGTAGATTGGATAACTACCAGTTTTGAACAACAATGGTTATTAACACCCGAAATGTTAGAGCAGTATTGTTCAAAGAGAGAAAATAAAGACATTCCTCTTATTCTGGTTTTTAATTATCCCAGCAATCCAACGGGGCAAACCTATTCTAGTGAGCAACTCAAAGCGTTGGCCGAGGTAATGCGCAAACATAAAATAATTGTGATTGCCGATGAAATTTACAGTTTGTTAACCTACCAAAATAACTATTCCATGCTGGATGAATTTTATCCTGAGGGTTGTATCGCATCATCCGGAATATCTAAATGGTGTGGCGCTGGTGGCTGGCGATTAGGTTTTCATCATATTCCCAAACAACTTGGGCAGGAATTTTTTCAAGCGGTCATCGGAGTCGCTTCAGAAACTTATTCCTGTGCCCCGAGCCCCATTCAAATAGCGGCCACAGAAGCTTACCAGGACACGAAGCTAGCCAAGAGCTTTTTATCAAAACAAATCACTCTATTAAACACCATCGCTAAACATTGCAGTTCCACGCTCAGAGGTATTGGTGTAAATATACATGATGCGCAAGGTGGCTTTTATCTATTTCCTGATTTTTCGCCTTTTAGAGAAAGATTGTCCAGCCGCAACATTCATACCAGCGAACAATTGACTAATGCACTTATGGAAGAAACCGGTGTGGCGCTGTTACCGGGTTCGGCATTTGGAATGAATGAATCTAGTTTAACTGCTCGGTTGGCATTCGTCGATTTTGATGGAGCTCAAATCTGGCAAGAGGATAATACTGATGTCCAATTTGATAAAGTTAAAACTGGCATCGAAAAGTTGTGTGATTGGCTGGGAACTTTGTGATTTTGCGGTAAATCGCTTGTTCGATTAACAGACTAAAGACTTTTTCACCACAGAGGACACAGAGAAAAAAACCTGAACAATGGTTGCACCTGATCTTACTAGCCTTTAATCTTTTAACTCTGTGTCCTCTGTGTCCTCTGTGTCCTCTGTGGTAAGATTTTTTAGTCTTTAGTCGTTTAGTCGTTTAGTCGTTTAGTCGTTTAGTCGTTTAGTCGTTTAGTCGTTTAGTCGTTTAGTCGTTTAGTCAAATATTTCAGCCCGTCAATTCTTTTCAACATTTTTGGCTTCCTGCCAAAACAACTCAAGTTGCTCTAGAGAATATTTTGAAATTTCGCCTCCAGCCAATTCCTCTACCTTGCGAAAACGAGTTTCAAATTTTTTGTTCGCTGCCCTTAATGCCATATCGGCATCGACTTTATAATGCCTGGCAAGATTAACGCAAACAAATAATAGATCACCAATTTCTTCTTTTGTGTGTTGTTGATCACCTGATTCAAAAGCCTGTTTGACTTCCGCCACTTCTTCATCTAATTTGTCCCAGACTTGCTTAACATCCGGCCAATCAAACCCTTGCTTTGCAACTCTTTTCTGTATTTTTTGAGCTCTTTTAAGTTCGGGAAGCACCAGTGGAATATCATCTAGAAGACTTGCTTTGCCTTGTTGGTTTTTGTCCTGTCTTTCTTGATGTTTTCGTTTCTCCCAAGCCTGATGAACCGCCTCTTCGTCGACATATATTTTATCGTCAAACACGTGAGGATGCCTGCGAGTCAATTTGTCACAAACACTTTCAACCACTCCAGCCAAATCGAAATACCCGTCTTCAGTCGCCAGCTGTGCGTAAAATACTACCTGAAATAATAGATCGCCCAATTCATCTTTCAAATCGGTGTAATCTTCTCGCTCAATAGCATCAGCCACTTCATAAACTTCTTCTATGGTGTAAGGCAAAATACTTTGGTAGCTTTGCTTGATATCCCAGGGGCACCCCGATTGCGGATCACGCAATTTTTGCATTATATTAGCCAGCTTTTTAATCTCAATTTTTTTTGTCAAATTCTCGCCTCTGAAAAGTTTAATTGCTGTGCGTAGTGCCTAGTTTTTACTATTTTTTACTAATTACTAATTACTAATTACTTACACGATTGACGCTTATAACATTTGCCAGCTGTTCAATCAGGTTAATCACTCGGGATATACTGGATAAATTAGCCACTTCAATCTGAATGTCAATCTTGAGATCTAAACGTTTCTGATTTACGACCGTATTTAATCGGGTGACACTAATTTTTTCATTGGCCATCAACAAAGTAACATCGCTCAATAGACCTTTGCGATCATAAGCTTTGATGACCAGATCAATTAGATAAAATTTGTTAACCTGATGAGTCCAACTAACTTCAAGAACTCTCTCTGGAGATTTTTCTTTACTAGATAACAAATAATGACAATCACTGCGATGGATCATAATCCCACGATTTAGAGTCACATAACCAGAAATTTCATCGCCGGGCACCGGTTTACAACAACCCGCTATTCGAGTCAGTAAGTTTCCGACTCCCTCAACCAGCACATCGCTCGACTTGCTTCTTTTTTCAGTTTTGGGTTGCCTTTTTAATACGGTTTCGCGGTTAACGGGTTCTACCGACGGTTGTAAAGCCCTGATGGCATTCATGACCTGATGCAACCCTTTATCACCGGCACCAATACCGGCATAAAGCTCATCGCGGCTATTGTAATTAAAGTGACTCGCTAGCTGGTTAAAATCACTAAATTCAACGGCGTTTTTCTTCAACTCTTTTTCTAATAACAATTTCCCGGCTGTGGAGTTTTTTCCTTTGTCCTGATGTTTGAACCACTGCTGGACTTTGTGCCTCGCTCTGGAAGATTTTAAGTAGCCTCGCTGCTCACTTAACCAGTCTCTGCTAGGGCCGCCGCTTTTACTGGTCAAAATTTCAATTCTTTGCCCCGTTTCTAATGGCTGGGTTAAGGTAATTATTCGACCATTAGATTTTGCCCCGCGGCAACGATGGCCAACGTCAGTATGTACCCGATAAGCAAAATCCAAAGCAGTGGAGCCAAATGGCAAATCAATCAATTTCCCCAGAGGTGTAAATACATAAATTCTTTCATCAAAAACCTGTGCTTTAAATTCTTCCGCGAGCTGGTTACTATCAACCACTTCATCCTGCCATTCAAGAAGTTGTCTGAGCCAGGATATTTTGGCTTCATAACCACCTACAGTAGTGCCCGCTCCTTCTTTGTATTTCCAATGAGCCGCAACTCCGAGCTCTGACTCCTGATGCATTTCATCGGTGCGTATTTGTATTTCCAAGGTTTTACCTTCAGGACCAATTACGGCGGTGTGCAATGAGCGATAGCCATTTTCTTTCGGAGTTGCCACATAGTCATCAAATTCTTTGGGGATGTGTTTCCACAAACCATGCACAACTCCCAAAACAGAATAACAATCTTGAACTTTGGGCACCAATACGCGCACAGCTCGAACATCGTATATTTCTTCGAAACCCACTTGCTTGCGTTGCATTTTTTTCCATATACTGAAAATATGCTTAGCCCTGCCCATGAGGTCGGCCCTAATATTTAGTTCTAACAGAGCATCATTAATAGTCTTAAGAACACTTTCAACATAACTCTCTCTGGCGACTCTTTTTTCAGCCAAATGTTTGGCGATGTTAATATAAGCCTCTCGATTTAAGTATCGAAAAGCCAAATCCTCCATTTCCCATTTGATATGGCCAATACCCAATCGGTTAGCAAGAGGTGCATACACATCTTTGACTTCCTGAGCGATAAGCTGCCTCTCATCTGCTGGTTTGTCTTTTGCAATACGCAGCGCGTAAAGTCGTTCGGCAAGTTTTATCAAAACTACTGTCACGTCGTCAACCATGACCAGAAGCATCTTTCGCAAATTCTCTATCTGTAAAATGTCATTGCCGGAGGATTGATTAGTCTGCATACCTCTAACGGCATCCATAGACTTAACGCCTTTAACTTTTTGCATCACCTCGACAGAACAATGTTGTTCTACATCGTCCAGTTTTACGTTAAGTGGATCAACAAAGCAATAGATAATAGCTGCAACAAGCGTGGTACTGTCGACTCGCAATTCGCTTAAAATAATTGCGATTTCAATTGATTGTGCATTTAGTTCATCTGCGTGGCTAAACCCATCAGGAATATGATTGATGATCAGCTGGCGGGCCCGCACAAATAACTCACGATCAAAATGTTCCGCATCTAAAACCAGTTGTTCGCACCAGTCTATAGATGATTCGTCTTTGAGGTCGCTGGGCGGTGATATTTTGTTTACTTGTACCATGTTTAAATTTTAGGTTTTTAAGTTTTAAGTTCTAGGTTCTAAGTTTCGCGGTAACTATTCAGCATCGCTAAAAGAACCCTCTCCCTAGCCCTCTCCCAAAGGGAGAGGGGACTAAATCCCCTCCCCTTGGAAGGGGAGGGTTAGGGAGAGGTCGAAAAGTTTCAGCCTCCCAAGCTGTCTAACCGTAGAATAATTTACCTTTTCAACGGACTGAATAGTTACCTTAAGCCAAATCATTTCTCAAATAACGCAATGGATTCCACATGAGTCGTATGCGGAAACATATCCATCACGCCTGCTTTGATCAATTTATAACCTGCCTTAATCAATTCCCCTGTATCACGGGCCAATGTGGCTGGGTTGCAGGATACATATACAATTTTTTGCGGATTAAATTTGACAATATTGGCTATCACTTCCAAGGCTCCGCTTCTCGCTGGATCAATTAATACTTTATTGTATTGCCGATCTAGCCACTCTTTGTCGCTCAAATCGGCGGCAAGGTCGGCTTGATAAAACTCGACGTTTTCCAATTGATTATGCAGAGCATTTTTTGTGCCTCTATCCACCATGTCCTGAACACCTTCCACTCCGACAACTGTTTTGGCTTTGGTTGCTAAAGGTAAGGTAAAATTACCTAAACCACAAAATAAATCCAATACATTATCTTCCGGTTGAACGTCCAATAATTCGAGGGCCATCGGGATCATTAAGTTATTAATACTGGCATTGACTTGAGTAAAATCGAGCGGTTCCATCAACATTTCCAAATCGTATTCTTTTAAGCGGTAACTAAGTTGAGCATCCTTATCTTCAATCGGCCATATACGATGTACGGTCTTAGGTCCTTTCGGTTGAAGATAAATAATTACTTTATGCTGCCTGGCAAATTCGACCCAGGCGGCATGATCTTTTTCTGAGATAGGCTGCAAATGTCGAACGATCAACGCAATTTGTTCATCACCACAGGCTACTTCTATTTGAGGTATAAATAATCGGCTATCCATCTCATCGATTAACTTGCTCATCGGTTCGAGTAGGTCACTGACCTGCTTCACTAATACGGGACATTTTTCGATATCAGCCAGATAATTAGAGTACTTTTCTCTAAAGCCAATTAAGGTGCGTTCCTTTTTAATAACATATCTTACTCCCAATCGAGCTTTACGCCGATACGCTTGTAGATCTGCCTGCAGAGGCACTAACCACTGGCTTGGGGTTGTGTTGGCAAAATGCTCTAATTGTTCCGCCAATATACTCTGTTTGTGTGTAATTTGAGCATCCGTAGACAAATGCTGCATGCTGCAACCACCACACACACTAAAATGCTCACAGGGTGGCGTAACTCGCTGTGGATTTGGGTTTTCAACACTAATCGTTCTTCCTTCATCAAATTTGCCACGTTGAAAGGTATAATTCATTTGAACAGTTTCGCCAGGCAGCGCACGATCCACAAAAACAGTTTTGCCGTCTATTCTGCCAACACCCCGACCTTCATGGGATAAAGAGTCGATAGTTATTTCAACGGGTTCAGTGGGAAGAGGCTTGCCTCTTCGTTGTCTTCTCTTGGCCATTTAATCTCTGCTTAAATAGGGTAACTTCAAAATTCCTGGGTTTAGGCTAAAATTATCTTAGTTTGAGGATTTTTAGTCTAAGGAATATAGGGGTAGATAAAATCATGCGCAATTTTACACTGATACGGGATTTATATCTTTACTTTTCATAGTACTAAAATTCCTATATGAAAATTTCATCTATTTGGAAACGATGTCTAGCGAGATTAGCGCTTGACGAGCAGGGCCAAAAAGCTAACGGAAGAGCTAATAATTCTCAAGCTAGGGAATATGCTATATACTTTGACTAGAATTGGACCTGCGCGGCCTCACAAGGAATCACATGAAACGCAACAAAATAAAGACCAATGCGACAATTGCCTTCACAAAATCGTTTATTAATTGAAATCAATGACTGTTTTTTACCGCTTTTTAAAATCTTGTAGCCTGATTGTGAGTATTAGCATAGGTTTGTTTTGCACCTCTTTTAATATGGCTGCAGAACAAGAAAAAACACTATTACTCTATCATTCCGGACTTGAGAAGATTGAGTCAGCCTTTATGATATCTTTGCTGGTGGAACTAGAGACCAAATTCAACAACCGTAAAATTAAAATCGTCAATACTCATGATTTAAGTATTGCTCAGTTAAAATCACAACTGGAAGAAACCGAAAACTGTATTTTGACCCTTGGTCAACTGGCATTAGAAACGGTCCTTGCGACAAGAGATAAAACACCGATCTTTTCTACCTTAGTATCTCGCACTAATCTAGACAGCCTGGCAAATAGCTACGCTCGGTTGGGCAGTCGTGTCACCGGTATCTATGAAGAGCAATCTTTCGATCGCCAATTGTTGCTTAGCCAAACCATTAATCCGGAAAACAAAAATATTATTGTGATACTAGGCAGGAAAA
>Ga0316205_10001401_pt1 | contig 30700 bp, 25 predicted proteins | sample 3monthpyrite_MG_FD_204941 | JGI IMG/M metagenome (GOLD analysis project Ga0316205, IMG submission 204941) | Microbial mat bacterial communities from mineral coupon in-situ incubated in ocean water Damariscotta River, Maine, United States -... | ecosystem: Environmental > Aquatic > Marine >...
TGCTTGGCGCATCGGACACTTCGGGCCTCGCCCTCGCCCTCGCCTTCGCCGCGCATCGCTTGATGGGCAGTTGTCATGGGTCGTTCATGGCTCAAAACCATCACCGCGGCGGAACCATGGTCACAAAAAGCGTTTCGCTGTGTTTCACGACATCCCGGGATCACGGTTTTTCGCATAACGCTCGGGAGGAACGAAGAGCACCGCCGGCCACGCAATCGCCGGCAAAGGACCATGCGCCGCGCTCGCCCGGACCTCACGGCCACCCGGCCCGCTCAGCCGGCTATCCCGCGCGCCAGGGCGCAGAACTGTTCCAGTGTCACGGTCTCGGCGCGCTGCGTGGGCGCAATGCCCGCCGCCTCCAGCTGCGCCTCGACATCCGGCACCAGACCCTTCAACGCCGCCCGCAGCATCTTGCGGCGCTGGTTGAACGCCTTGGCCACCACGCGCTCCAGCACCCGCGCATCGGCGGGATAGCGCGGTTCGGGCAGGGCGGTCAGATGCACCACCGCGCTTGACACCCTGGGCGGCGGCGTGAAGGCTTCGGGCGGCAGGCTCATCACGATCCGCGCCTGCGTGCGCCATTGCACCATCAGCGCCAGCCGCCCATAGGCCCTGGAGCCGGGGCGCGCCACGATCCGCTCGGCCACCTCGCGCTGGAACATCAGCGTCAGGCTCTCCCAGAAGGGCGGCCAGTCGGGCGGGGTCAGCCAGCGGATCAGAAGCTCGGTGCCGATATTGTAGGGCAGGTTGGCGGCCACCCGGATGGGCGGGGTCAGATGCGCCAGCGGGTCCACCTCCAGCGCATCGCCGTTGATCACCTCCAGCCGCCCGGGATAAGCCGCCGCCACCTCGGCCAGCGCCGCCATGCAGCGCGTATCCTTTTCGATGGCCAGCACCCGGCGTGCCCCCTCGGCCAGCAGGCCGCGCGTCAACCCGCCCGGTCCGGGGCCGATCTCCAGCACGTCCGCCTGGCTCAGATCACCGGCCTGGCGTGCGATCTTGGCGGTCAGGTTCAGGTCCAGCAGGAAATTCTGACCCAGCGACTTTCTGGCGCTCAGCCCGTGATCGGCGATCACGCGGCCCAGCGGCGGCAGGGCGTCAATGCCGCTCATGGCGCCTCGCGCGCCGCCGCCATGCGGGCTGCCAGAAACAGGGCCTCGATCGTGGACGTGGGACTGGCCACACCGCGCCCCGCAATATCCAGCGCCGTGCCGTGGTCGGGCGAGGTGCGGATGAAGGGCAGGCCCAGCGTCACGTTCACGCCGCGGTCGAAATCCAGCGTCTTGATCGGGATCAGCGCCTGGTCGTGATACATCGCGATGGCCGCGTCATAGCCCGCCCGCGCCGCTGCGTGAAACATCGTGTCCGCCGACAGCGGCCCTGTGAGGTCCAGCCCGTCGGCGCGCAGCCTGTCCAGAACCGGCGCGATCAGATCGATCTCCTGACGCCCCATCTTGCCGCCTTCGCCGGCATGAGGGTTCAGCCCCGCCACCGCCAGCCGCGGGGCACGGATGCCGAAATCCCGGATCAGCGCGTCATGCGTGATGCGGATCGTGTCGGCCAGCAGGCCGGGGGTCAGCGCGCCGGTCACATCGGCCAGCGGGATATGGATCGTCACCGGGACCACGCGCAGCACTTCGCTGACCAGCATCATCACCGCGCGATCGGCCCCGGCCAGGGTCGCCAGGAACTCGGTATGGCCGGGAAAGGCGAACCCGGCCCCGTCCTGCAGCGCCTTCTTGTGGATGGGCGCGGTGCACAGCGCCGAAGCGTCGCCCTGCCGGACCAGCGCCACGGCGGTTTCGATCGAGGCGATCACCGATGCGGCATGTTGGGGATTGGGGGTGCCGGGGGTCAGCGCGCCGTGAAAGGTCCGCGCCAGAACCGGCAGGCCACTTGCCATGGCGCCGGGGGCCTGCGAGGCCGCCTCGATCACCACATGCCGTGTGCCGGCGGGCAGATGCGACGGGTCTCCGATCCAGAAGAAACTCAGCCGGTCGCGCAAGGTGCCCCAGGCCTTGGCCGCCAGTTCGGGGCCGACACCGGATGGCTCACCACAGGTGAGCGCGATGGGCTTCATCGTTCGACGATCCGGGCCTCGGCTTTGAGCTGCGCCAGGTAGCCTTCGGCATAGGAATTCAGCCGCTGGTCGCCGATCTGGCGGGTCAGCGCCTCGGTCTGCGACAGTTCCAGTGCCGCGGCCTCCACCTCGGGGCTGTCGGCGGTGGTCTGTGTTCCGTCGCCTTCGGCGGCCGCGACCGGAGCCGCGGGATCAGGCGCGATCTCGACCGAGCGGCCGCAGAGCATCAGCACGACAAGGGTCTGGCCGTCCGCCCGTGTCAGGGCATAGGACACCTCGCCGGGGTCGAGCTTGGCCAGCTCGATGGCGATGTCGTTGGGAATATCGCCGGGGGCCTTCGATCCGATCTCCAGCACGCTTTCGGGCTGGCCCTGGGCGATGCCGTAGAGGTCGTCACAGGTGTCTGTGTCTTCCTCGATCCGCCGTGCCCGCGACAGGGCGGCCTCGCTGCGGCCGCCGTCGATGTAATAGGCGGCGTATTCGATCGCCGCATAGGTCGGATCCGGCACATCCGTTTCCATGATGTCACGCATCTGGAACAGTGCGACGGCGCCTTCCAGGGGCAGCGGGTCGCTCACCTCGCCGGGGGCCAGGCTCAGCACGATGCCCTGCAGCGCGGGCGGCAGCTGGTTGATCGGGGTCCAGGGCAGGCGTCCGCCGCGCCCCGCAGTGTTGGTGGCGGAATAGCGCCGGGCCTGGGCTGAGAATGCGCTCTCGCTGTCCAGTTCGGCAATCTCGCGCGCACGCTCCTCGACCTCGGGCTGGGTCTCGGGCGTAAAGGGCATGATGATCTCGGACAGCAGAACCTGAACACCACCCGCGCCACCTGTCGCCTGGCGGGCCCGCTCCAGGTCTTCCTCGGTCACCGCGACACGCGGCCCGAACCGCGCCCGCGTCAGTTCGGCCCAGGACACGCCCGAGCGCACGAAATCGCGAAACGTCTCTTCGGCCACACCGGCACCGGCCAGGGCCTTGATCAGTTCCTCGGCCGAGAGATTGGCGCGTGATGCAAACCGGGTCATGCCCTCCAGGAGGTTCTCTTCGCTGATCTCGATGCCGTTGGCACGGGCCGCCTGCATCTTGAGCCGATCCTCGATCAGCTGCTCGCGGGCCAGCTTCTGCGGATCGCCCGGTGCGCGCAGCAGTTGCAGGAAACGCGCGCGCTGCTCCAGCTCGAAACGCGTGATCGGCGCGTTGTTGACGGTGATCACCGGATCAAAGAGCCCCTGCGCCGCGGCGCGGTCGGGCAGGGCGGCAAACCCCACCGCCACAGCCAGCGCCAATGCGCTGAAAACACGGGAAATCTTGGTCACGGTCGTCGTCATGTCGTCACTTCCTGCACTTCCGGGCATAGCCCTTGTTGGATGTCCCCGTGGAAAAGCCTTTCAGTCCCACGGTAAAGCTGATGTCCGTGGATGGCGTCAGAATAGTCGAAGAGGTAAAGCGGCGCGAGGCCTTAAGCGCAATTTCGACGCATTCATTTGAATAGGTCAGGCCGAGCCCTCCCTTGACCGAGCGATCACTGGCCACGTCATAACGCCACTCGGCGTTGCCGGTCCAGTTTCGCGACAGCCGGTAGGACCCGTCGATTGCCCATTCCGAGATCGTTCCGGGCCGGTTCTCGGCGGGATCGCGGCCCAGCCAGATATAGGTGGCATTGAGGTCGGTGCGGTCGTTTTTCCAGGTGCCGCGCAACTCGGCCTTGGTGGCGGCAAATCTCTGGTCGAAAATCGACCGCGCCGTGACGACCAGCCCGTCACTGGTGCTCAGCTGTGCCGCGACGAGCAAATCCGTGAACTCGCCATTCTGGCCGGACGTGGCGGAAAACGAACTGGCCCCGTTGGGCTCCAGCTGTTGCTTGCTGCGCCAGATCTGCCCGAAACTCAGCCGCGTGTTGATCCCCTTGGGCGACAGGCGCGCCCAGTTCAGGCCGTAGGCCGCAAAAGTGCCGCGTTCGCGCCGGTCGACCTCGGCAAAACGGCTGAGCGAGAGCAGGTTGCCCTCGTCGAATTCGACCCGCGTGCTTTCGTCGCCGGGCACGTTGGGTGTCGACCCGCCGACCCAGCCGACCATGGCCACCGGCTCGATCACATGGCTGATCCCGCCGCCCACCTGCCGGGCCCAGGGCCAGCGCAGTGTCAGCGACGCGCTGGGCGTGGCCTCGGTGGCGCTGGACCGGCTGGTGGTTCCGGCCTCCTCGACCTGGAAACTGTCCACCGCAAGGCCGGTCTGAATGGTCGAGCGGATGCCTCCCGCCAGCGTCCAGGTGCGAAGCCAGTCCGCGCTGCCCGTCAGCCGCGTCACGTCCCGCCCGTCGGCGAACGCGTCGAAATCCGCGCCGTCCGTGGTTTGCCCCGACGAACGGTAGTTTGTGTGCAGCGCCCCCGAGAAGCGCAGCTCGCCGCCAAGGCCGGCGGGAAAGACGCGCCGTTCATAGTCGATATTGCCGACCCGCGTGGGCAGGGTCGTGTCCGGCTCGCCCGAGCGCAGGGACCGGAAATGCGTGATGGCAAACCGCGCCCATTCATCCCGCCGCACGCGCTCCAGCGACAGCTCGCTGTCCAGCCGGTCCTTCGAGGAATAGTCGTAATCCAGCAGGTAGGTCTCGTCGTTGACCAGCTCCGCGTCAAATCTCAGAACCCAGTCGTTTTCCAGCTGGAACGCGCCTTCGCCAAAGAAGTAGTTGCGGAAATTGCGGCGCCGGTCCAGATCGTCGTCCGACAGCGCCCCCTCGAAGGTGATCCAGCCGCGCCGGAACGCCTGGCGATAGCGCAGCTCCAGCGTGCGGGTCTTGGTGGACAGATAGGGCGTGACCGTGAGGTCCTTGTCGTCGCCGATCTTGATGAAATAGGGCACCCGCGCGCCGAACCCCAGCAGCGTCGAATTGTACAGCGACGGGATCAGGAACCCGGTGGCACGCTCCAGCGTCGGATCGGGCAGACGCAGGCGCGGGAAATACATCACCGGCGTGTCCAGCACCCGGAACTGCGCCCCGTCGAGATATATCTGCCGCGCCTCCCGGTCATGGATCACCCGCTTGGCCCGGATCTGCCACAGCGGCGGGCTGCCGTTGTTGCAGACCTGGCAGGACGTGACCGTACCCTTGTAAAGCTGCGTGTAGCGGCCATCGACCGTGTTGGCCTGCACCGCGGCCATCTGAAGCTGGTCGTCCATCACCACCCGCGCACCGATCAGGATGCCGTTCTGAAGGTCCCGGTCCAGCTGGGCCTCGTCGGCCAGAACGGTGGTATAACCCCCGTCAAACAGCGTGATCGGCCCCTCGATGCGCAGGCTGTCGCTGGCCTGGTCATAGATGATTCGCTTTGCCTTCAGCCGCCGACCCTCGTGCAGTGCCTCGACATTGCCCTCGGCGACCAGTTGCCGGTCCGGTGTGATCCGCACATTGTCGGCGATCAGCAGGGCGGGGATATTGTCCTTCGTCCCGGACTGGGCCACGGCCATGCCGGCCCCGCCGCTCAACAGCGCGACGATCATCAGCAGATTGCGCAGCACGCCCGTCATCCGTCCTCCATGTGCAAAAGGATGCCAAGCGCGAGCAGAAAGGCCGCCGTAGGTGGCGCCCATGCGGCCAGCATGATCGGTATCTGTCCGTTTTCCCCCAGCACTTGCGCAAAATTGCGGATGTAGTGCAGCGAAAAGCCCAGCATGATTGCCGCCAGCACCGACGTGCCGGTATTGGCCAGCCGCGCATGGCGCATGGTAAAGGCCGCCCCGACCAGCACCAGAGCCACCAGGAACAGCGGCTGGGCCAGCTCCATCTGATACCAGATCGCGTATCGCCGGGCGGAAAAGCCCGCGCGCTCGAGCTGTGCGATGAAGGCGGGCAGGTCCCAGATCGGGATGAACTCGGGTTTGCCGAAACTGTCGATGATCCGGTCCTGGGTCAGCGCCGAAGTGATGGTCAGGACATCATAGGTCCGCGCGTTTGCTTCGGGGTTCGCATCGTTGCCGAGGTTCCACTGCTTCGCGTCCTTGAGCGCCCATTCTCCGGGGCCCAGCGTGGCACTGCGCGCGGTGATCCGGCTCAGCGGCTCGCCCCCCGGGGCAAAGGAGATGAACGTCGCCTCGTATAGTGTCGTGACGTCCGGGCTGGCGCTGACCGCGTGGATCACGGTCTGACCCTGGGGCGTGCCCTGGCGCAGCCAAAGCCCCTCCGCGGAGATCGCCAGGATGTTCTGGCCCATGCCCAGGTGACGGTTCACGATGTCCTTGTACCGCTTGGCCGAGGCCGCGACGATCGGGTTGAACATGGTCGTCGCCACGAGCCCGATGATCGCGGCAACCATGACCGGGCCGGTCAGCCCGCCGATGGCCGAGCGCCCCGAGGCGCGCACCACGACCAACTCGGAGCTGCGCGCCAGGCGCACGAAGAGCGCCACGGTCGCCAGGATCATCACCAGCGGCAGGATCTCGTAATTGGCCCGCGGCAGGTTCAGCAGCACGATTTCCAGCACTTCGAGGAACGGCAGTTCGGGAAAGTCCTGAAGCTCTTCGACGAGGTCGATCAACGTCAGGAGCACCGCAAATACCAACGCGATCCCGAGAAAGGTCCACAGGAACTTGCGCGCAAAGTAGAAATGCAACGTCATGCCGCACCCTCCACGGGCGGCCTGCGGGTCAGCAGGCGCCGGAAAAGACCCGGTTTGGTGCTCAGCCACAACAGCGCGACGGTGATCACGGCGCCGGCCAGGGCAGGCAGGTAGATCAGCGGCCAGAGCCGCGCGTTCATCAGCACAGGGGCGAGGACATAGCCCTCGATGATTTTCACGCCCACCAGCAGCACGAAGGCAGTGATGATCTGACGCCAGACACCAAACCGGCTGAACCCGCCCAGAAGCAGCGTGGCAAAGCCGATCAGCGCGGCCACGATGCAGAACAGCGCCTGCGCGAACCGGTTGTGCAGTTCCAGAACCACCACGCCTTCGCCGACGCCGAACCGTTCGGCCGTGGCGACGGTGTCGGCCATCAGCTCGGGCGTCAGCATCAGCGAGATGCCTTGCGGGTCGGCCGAATCGCGCGACACCAGCGCGCTGATGTCATAGGAAAAATCGTCGAAATAGGTGGTGAAGAGGCGGTTGCCCTCCTCGCGCAAAGTCTGGGCCAGTCCGGCCACCATCACAAGCTTGGTCCCGCCGCCCTCGTTCACCAGATAGGCGCGGTTCGACGTGTAGGTCACCGGTGCCTTCGGGTTGCGCCGGTCGGACAGAAACACATCGCGCAGCTCGCCTTCGGGGGTGATCTCGCGGATGTAGAATGTCACGCCCGCCGCGGGGTGCAGGAACTCGCCCTCGGTCAGCAGCTTGGCCGTCACGTTGCGCGACACTTCGGCCTTGCGCAGCTCCAGCTGGTGCAGGCTGACGGGGATGAGCACATGCGCCAGAAGCGACATCATGATCGCCACGATGATGCCGAAATAGGCCACCGGCAGCGCCAGCCGCCAGGGCGAATAGCCGGTGGCCTGCATGACGGTCAGCTCGCTTTCCGTGCTCAGCCGGTTGGTGACATAGACCGCCGCCGCAAAGGCCGCGATTGGCAGCACCCCGCCGATGACGCTCGGCAGGGTCAGGGCGGTAAACTCCAGGAACACAAAGGCCGACTGCCCGTCGCTGATCAGCCGGTCGAACATGCGCACGGCCTTGTTGATCCAGAAGATCGAGGTGAGCACAAGGGCGAAGAATCCGAACATGACCAGCAATTGCGACAGCATGTATCTGTCGAATCTGGTCACGCTGATCCCCCCGGAAACACTATATCTGGTGGCAAGCTACCGGAAAACCACTGAAGGGAAAACTGTAAATGGGCGCATTTCGGGTTGTCCTGTCCGAGAAATGGCTCCATCGGCAATGAACCGCGCGATTTCGCGCGCCCCGCCACGCAATCCGGTGCGCAATCCGGTGCGCAGCCCGGTGCGTAGTCCGGCGCACGTTCCGCCACATCCGGCGGGGGGCGGGCCGCCGGATGCGCGCGGCTCTGGCCAATCCGGGCCGTGCGCGTTACCTCTTGGCCTGACCCCGAAACCGGACCCCGAAACGAGGAGAGCCCGCCATGACCACCCCCGTCGCCGTTTCCTTCACGGCTCTTGCCCTTGACGACATTGCCGGGACCACGGGCCGCGTGGCGGTGATGCTCACGCCGGACGGCAAGATGGACAAGGCCGCGCGCCGGGTGAACCGGCTGACCAAGGGCGCGCTGAACCGGCTCGTGGACGAGGGCGGGCTGGAAAAGATGAAAGAGGGCGAGATCCGGACGCTGGCCTATCCCGCCGGGATGGCCGCCGAGGCCGTCGACGTGATCTGCCTCGAGCGCAATGCCGACACGCTGACCGCGCGCAAGGCCGGTGTGGCGCTGGGCAAGGTCAAGGAGGATGCGGCACTTCTGGTGCTGGCCCCGCAGCTCAAGCGGCCCGCCGAACTGGCCCAGGGCGTGGCGCTCCGGGCCTATGCGTTCACGCCGCACAAGACCGGCAAGGAGGACGTGACCCCCGGTGCCGTGACCGTGATGGTGGCCGATCCGGACGTGGCCACAGCCGAGGCCGCGCCGATGCTGGCCGCCGTCGAGGGCGTGTTCATGACCCGCGACCTTGTGAGCGAACCGGCCAACCACCTGACCACGACGGAATTTGCAAGCCGGATCAAGGAGATGGACGGCCTCGGACTGAAGATCAGGGTGCTGGAGGAGGCCGAGCTTGAAAAGCTGGGCATGGGCTGCCTTCTGTCGGTGGGCCAGGGCAGCGTCAGCCCCTCCAAGGTGGTCGTGATGGAATGGATGGGTGGGCGCAAGGGCACCGCGCCGCTGGCGCTGGTCGGCAAGGGCGTGGTGTTCGACACCGGCGGGATCAGCCTGAAACCGGCCGCGGGCATGGAAGAGATGACCATGGACATGGGCGGCGCGGGGGTTGTGGCGGGCACCATGCGCGCACTTGCCCTGCGCGGCGCCAAGGCCAATGTCGTGGGGCTGGTGGGCCTGGTCGAGAACATGCCCTCGGGCAATGCCACGCGGCCCGGCGACGTTGTGACCTCGATGAAGGGCGACACGGTCGAGGTGATCAACACCGACGCCGAGGGGCGCCTGGTGCTGGCCGATGTCATGTGGTACGCGCAGCAGAAATACAAACCCTGCGGCATGATCGACCTCGCGACGCTGACCGGGGCGGTCATCATCGGGCTGGGGCATGAGAATGCGGGTGTCTTTTCCAATGACGACGCGCTGTGCAACAAGTTCCTGCGCGCCGCCGAGACCGAGGGCGAGGGGGCCTGGAGATTGCCCATGGGACAGGCCTATGACGACCAGCTCAAGAGCCAGATCGCCGACATGAAGAACGTGGGCGGGCGCCCCGCGGGCTCGATCACCGCCGCGCAGTTCCTCAAGCGCTTCGTGGAGGGCGACACGCCCTGGATCCATCTCGACATCGCCGGGGTGGCGAGCGTGAAATCCGACACGCCCCATGCACCCAAGGGGGCGTCGGGCTGGGGCGTGATGGCGCTCAACCGGCTGGTGGCCGAGCATTTCGAGGGAGGCTGAAGCCCATGGGGGCGGCCTATTTCTATCACCTGACGCGGCGTCCTCTGGAGGCCACGCTTCCGATGCTGCTGGGCAAGGCGCGCGGCGCGGGGTGGCGTGTCGCCGTCCGCGGGGTCGCGCCGGACCGCATGGAGTGGCTCGATCAGAAGCTCTGGCTTGGCCCCGAGGAGGGGTTTTTGCCGCATGGGCTGGCGGGTGGTCCGCATGATGCCGAACAGCCGGTGCTTCTGACCACGGGGCGCGAGGCCGCCAACGCGCCCGAATGCCTGATGACCATAGATGGCGCGGAAGTCACGCCCGAGGAAACCGGCGCGCTGGAACGGGTCTGCGTACTCTTTGACGGCAATGACCCGGCGGCGGTGGAGGTGGCGCGCGCGCAGTGGAAGACGCTGACCGGCGCGGGCTGTGCAGCGCAGTACTGGTCCGAGCTAGGCGGTCGCTGGGAGAAGATGGCGGAAGCCTGAACTTTGCCCTGTAGAAATTTGAAATATAACGTAAATATTCGCAATCATTGATGCGGAACGATACCCGCGCCTCAAGACATGTCATACAAGACACGTCAAATAAGACATGTCATATACGCCATGTCTTGAATGGACATGACACGTCCGGAACAGACAAGTCGCGGATTGCTGAGAGTCGTCAAATAATGTTGAATCAGAGTGTGTTGCGCGGCAAAACCGACAGGATCACCGTGTGAGGATCAATCGCCCGTTGGTGATCTCGACGCTGGTAAATCGCTGCAGGTAATCCATGCCCAGGAGCGACTGATCCAGCTCGCCGCCATTGACCGTCGCCCGCACGCCGGTGTCGCGAATCGCGCCCACCGCGATCTCGTCCAGTCGAACGGGTGCTGTGCGCACCATCCCGTTGGCGGTAAACGCCGTGCCCGAAAACACCAGATCCGCCTCGGCGAACCCGGCGCGCACCGCGTCGCCCCTGGTCAGAACGATCCCCGTGGCGCCCGTGTCCACCACGAACTCCACCGGTTGCCCGTTCACATCCGCGGTCAGGTAGTAATGCCCGTCCTCGCGCCGCGGCAGCTCGATCACGCCGGTCTCGCCAAACACGGTCTGGCGCGGCATCACCGAGCGTTCGATGTGGTCCCACATGCCCACCAGGGCGATGGTGCCCAGGATGATCAGCCCCCAGACCAGCGCCTGCTGCGTGACCTTGCCCAGCGAATTGCGGTTCTGCGCGACAAACCACACCGCAACCGCGCTGCCCAGCACGATGAGATAGATCAGGTTCGCGGTGTCGAAATCGGTCATGGGATGAATATAGGCGCTGTCCTGCGCGCCGAAAAGGTCAGGCCCCCAGCCCGAAACCGCGCAGCCCGTCCAGAACGAACTGCACCGCCAGCGCCGCCAGCAGCATTCCCAGTATGCGCGTCAGCACCGTGATCCCGGTCTTGCCCAGCATCCGGTCGATGGCCCCCGCCGCCAGAAGACACAGGAAATTCAGCACCAGCACGCCCAGCATCACCCCCACCACCAGCGCGACCCCGTCCCAGCCGGGCTGCTGGCCGGTCAGAAGGATCACCGTGGCGATGGTGCCCGGGCCGGCAATCAGCGGGATGGCCATGGGAAAGACCGAAGGGTCGTCGTGGTCATCCTCGTCGCCGCGATCCTTGCGCCGCTTGTTGCGCCGCTCAAAGAGCATGTCGAGCGCGGTGAGGAACAACAGAATGCCGCCGGCGATCCGGAACGCATTCATCGAAATGCCGATGAAGCCCAGAAGCTGCTCGCCCAGGGCCGCAAAGGCCAGCAGAACACCCGCCGCGGTGAGGCAGGCCCGCGCCGCGATCATCCGGCGGCGGCGCGCATCCATGCCCTGGGTCAGCGCCGCAAAGACCGGCGCCAGGCCCGGCGGGTCCATGATCACGAAGAACGTGACAAAGGCGGTGATCAGAAAGGCGGTGTCCATGAGGCAGGGGCCTAGGCCCCCGTCGGGCGGGGATCAAGAGATTTCATGCCTCCGGCGGGGATATTTTTGGCCAGAAGACCCGCGGCGGAGTCAGGTTTCGACCTTTTCGAGCTTTTCCAGCGCGCGCTCCCACAGGGTTTCGGCGCGCTCCAGCCCGACCATCACCTCGGCGTATTTCTTCTGCCAGACGCCGGCCTCGTCCTTGCGCTCGTCGTCATACATGGCCGGATCGGCCAGCTTCCTGGCCAGGCGGTCGCGCATATCCGTCAGCTTTTCCACCCGGTCCTCGCATTTGCGAACCTCCTGGCGCAAGGCGAGGATCGCATCGCGCGAGGGGCGCGGGGCTTTGGGTCTGGCGGGTCTGGCGGGCTTGTCGCTGGCCAGCAGGCTGGTGCGATAGCTTTCCAGATCGCCCTCATAGGGGGCCACGCGCCCGTCCTTCACAAGCCAGAGCCGGTCGGCCACGAGGTTCAGCAGGTGCATGTCATGGCTCACCAGTATGACCGCTCCCGAATAGGCGGTCAGCGCCTCGACCAGCGCCTCGCGGCTTTCGATGTCGAGGTGGTTGGTGGGCTCGTCGAGGATCAGCATATGCGGCGCGTCGATCGTGGCCAGCATCAGGCTGAGCCGCGCCTTCTGTCCGCCCGAGAGGCGGCCCACCTCGGTTTCGGCCTGTTCGGCACCGATGCCGAACCCGCCCATCCGGGCGCGCAGCCGGGCCGGGGTCTCGTCGGGCCGCACCCGGCGGATGTGATCGAGCGGCGTTTCGTCGACGTAAAGCTCGTCCACCTGGTGCTGGGCAAAATAGCCCACACGCAGCTTCGAGGTCTTGGTGATGCGCCCCTGCATCGGGTCCAACCGCCCCGACAGGAGCTTGGACAGCGTCGATTTGCCTTCGCCATTGCGCCCCAGGAGCGCGATCCGGTCATCCTGGTCGATGCGCAGGTCGAGCCGGCTCAGCACCGGTGTTCCGTCATAGCCCACCACGCCGTCCTCGATGCGCAGGATCGGGGGCGACAGCTCTTCGGGCTCGGGGAAGGTGAATTTCTTCAAGGCCGCCTCGCGCGGCGTGGTGATCGGGGTCATCTTCTCGATCATCTTGAGGCGCGACTGCGCCTGCACGGCCTTCGAGGCCTTGGCGCGGAACCGGTCGACAAAGCTTTGCAGATGCGCGCGGCGGGCCTCCTGTTTGCGGGCCTCGCTTTCGGCGGCGGCCAGCCGCGCGGCACGGGTGCGCGCGAATGTGTCGTAACTGCCCTGGTAGAGCGTCAGCTTGCGATCTTCGAGATGCAGGATCGAGCCCACCGCGCGGTTGAGCAGCCCGCGGTCATGGCTCACGATCAGCACCGTATGCGGATAACGCGCAAGGTAGGTCTCGAGCCACAGCGCGCCTTCGAGATCGAGGTAGTTCGTGGGCTCGTCGAGCAGCAGAAGGTCGGGCGCGGCAAAGAGCACGGCGGCCAGCGCCACGCGCATCCGCCAGCCGCCCGAGAAGGCCGAGCAGGGCATCAGCTGTTCGCGCGGCGTGAAGCCCAGGCCGCGCAGGATGGTGGCCGCGCGCGCCTCGGCGCCCCAGGCGTCGATGTCGCCGAGCCGCGTCTGGATGTCCGCGATCCGCGCGGGATCGCTCGCGGTGTCGGCCTCGGCCAGAAGTGCCGCGCGCTCGGAATCGGCGGCCAGCACCGTGTCGATGAGGCTCACCTCGTTGCCGGGCACCTCCTGCGCGACCCCGCCGATGCGGGCGCGGCTGGGCAGGGTGATCGTGCCGGTCTCCAGCGCCAACTCGCCCCGGATCAGGCGAAACAGCGTGGTTTTGCCGGTGCCGTTGCGCCCCACGATGCCCACCTTGTGGCCATCCGGAATGGCGGCGGTGGCGTCCTCGATCAGAGGCCGGCCGGCGACGGAATAGGTTATGGCTTCGATCTTGAGCATGGCGCGCGGTGTGACCCAGCCGCGCCGGGCTGTCAATCGCGGCTTTTCAAGCGCCATGGCCCATGGTATCGGGGCCGCGATCCCATACGGCGTGGGGCCGTCCCATGCCTGCAACCCCTGATAACACGAGGCTGACATGGCTGTTGAACGCACCCTTTCCATCATCAAACCCGACGCCACCGACCGCAACCTGACCGGCAAGATCAATGCCAAGTTCGAGGATGCCGGTCTGCGCATCGTCGCGCAGAAACGCATTCACCTGACGCCCGCCCAGGCCGGTCAGTTCTATGCCGTGCACAAGGAGCGTCCCTTCTACGGTGAGCTTTGCGAATTCATGGCCTCGGCCCCGGTCGTGGTGCAGGTGCTCGAAGGCGAATCTGCGATCGCCAGGAACCGCGAAGTGATGGGTGCCACCGATCCCGCCGAGGCGGCCGCCGGCACCGTGCGCGCCGATTTCGCGCTGTCGAAAGGCGAAAACTCGGTCCACGGGTCGGACGCGCCGGAAACGGCGGCCGAAGAGATCGCCTATTTCTTCTCGGGTCTCGAACTGGTCGGCTGAGCCGTCTGACGCGTGAGCATTGCGAAGGGGCAGTCCGCAAGCGGCTGCCCTTTTTCGTGTCTGGCCGCTCGGCTGACGGCCCCGCTTGTTGGCACTGGGTTTCGCCGCGCTGCGCGCGTCGACCGGCCGGGGTGGTCACCCCGGCGGCAAAAATCCCCCAGGTTTTCGGGAGGTGAAAAGAAAGGATGAGCGTCCGGCCCGGCGGCGAAGGCGTTGCGGGGTAACCTCATGGCGCGCGGATGCAAATGGCGCACCGGCCTTCGGGGCCTGCGCGGCGGTCAGATGCTGGCGAAGTCGGTGAATATCTGCCGGGTCACGCCCTGGGGGTTGCGCGGCAGGCTCCGGGGGCCTGCGGGCTTGGGCGACTTGGGCTCCTGCGGGTGGGGGAGTGTTGACGGCACGGGACTGCTCCTTTGTTTTCCAGAGCGTCCAACCGGGTCTCGCGCCCAGCCGACGCATGGGTTATCCGGTCACGCTTGCGCGCGGGCAGGGCAGCATCACGGTGCAAATGTGGAAATTTCGGGGTATTTTCCTTGTCTTGGGTCCTGTGCCTTGACCTTTCGGTCATGCCGTACTGGTCAGGGGCCGCGAGGGTGGGAGAGACGCGCGGCCCCTGTGGCGCAGAGAAAGACGCGGGTCAGGCGGCCATCATCTTCTCCACGGTTTCACCGAAGGCCGAGGGCGTGGGCACGATGGTCACGCCGCAATCGGACAGGATCTCGACCTTTTCCTGCGCGCTTTCGCCAAAGGCCGACACGATCGCACCCGCATGGCCCATGCGCCGCCCCTTGGGCGCCGAGAGGCCCGCGATATAGGCGGCCACCGGCTTGGTCATGTGATCGCGGATGTATTCCGCGGCCTCGGCCTCCTGAGGGCCGCCGATTTCGCCGACCATGACCACCGCATCGGTGTCCGGATCGTTCTCGAAAAGCTCGAGAATGTCGCGAAAGCTCGACCCGTTGATCGGGTCGCCGCCGATACCGATCGAGGAGGAGACGCCGATCCCACGGGCCTTCATCTGGGAGGCGGCCTCGTAGCCCAGCGTGCCCGAGCGCCCGATGATGCCCACGCGCCCCGGCAGGTAGATATGCGGCGGCATCAGCCCCGCGAACCCCTGGCCCGGCGTGATGATGCCCGCGCAGTTGGGGCCGATCAGGCGCATCCGCTTTTCCGCCTTGTAGCGGCGCATGTAGCGTTTCACCCGGATCATGTCCTGGGTCGGGATGCCGTCGGCGATGCAGACGCAGGTGCGGATGCCGGCATCGGCCGCCTCCATGATGCTGTCGGCGGCAAAGGGCGGGGGGACGAAGGCAATCACCATGTCCGCGCCGGTCTCGGCCACAGCCCCCTTGACGGTGTTGAACACCGGCAGGCCGTTATGGGTGGTGCCGCCCTTGCCCGGGGTCACGCCGCCCACGACATTGGTGCCGTAATCGGCCATTTCCTGAGCGTGAAAGCTGCCAATGCGGCCGGTGAGGCCGGTGACCAGCACGCGCGAATCCTTGTCGATCAGAATAGCCATTACCCGGCCTCCCCACTGTTGGACTGTCCCTTTTTCCAGGCGCCCACGACCATCTCCGCCGCTTCGGCCAGCGTTTCCGCGGCCGCGATGTTCAACCCGCTTTCGTCGAGTATCTTGCGGCCCTCTTCGACATTCGTGCCGCTCAGCCGCACCACAAGGGGCAGCTTGAGGTCCAGTTCGCGCACCGCGCGCACCACGCCCTCGGCGATCCAGTCACAGCGGTTGATGCCGGCAAAGATGTTGACCAGAACCGCCTCCACATTGGGATCGTTGAGGACGGCCTTGAAGGACATCAGAACGCGCTCGGGGCTGGCGCCGCCGCCCACATCGAGGAAGTTCGCAGGCTCGCCGCCGGCCATCTTGATCATGTCGAGCGTCGCCATCGCGAGGCCCGCACCGTTCACGATGCACCCGATCTCGCCATCCAGGCCGATATAGTTGAGCCCGCGGTCGCCGGCATAGGTCTCGCGCGCATCCTCCTGGCTCTTGTCGCGCAGCTCCGAGATGTCGGGGTGACGAAAGAGCGCGTTCTCGTCGAAGCTGATCTTGCAGTCGAGCGCCACGATCTCGCCGCCGCCGGTGACGACCAGCGGGTTGATCTCGAGCATACTGGCATCCAGCTCGTCCATCAGCTTGTAGCAGCCTGTGATCGTCCGGCTGGCCTGGGTGATCAGCGCCGGGTCCAGCCCCAGCTGGAACGCGATCTCGCGCGCCTGAAAGGCCTGCATACCCACAGCCGGATCGACGACCGAACGGATGATGCTGTCGGGCTCGTTGGCCGAGATGTCCTCGATCTCCATTCCGCCCTGGGCCGAGGCGACGACCACGACACGCTCCTCGGTGCGGTCCATGACGAAGCCGAGATAGATTTCCTGTTGAATGTCGGTGGCTTCCTCGACGTAAAGGCGGCCCACCAGCTTGCCTTGCGGGCCGGTCTGATGGGTGACCAGCTTGCGGCCCAGCATCCAGGCGGCGGCATCGGCGATCTCGTCATCGGCGCTGCAGACCCGCACGCCGCCGGCCTTGCCGCGGGCGCCGGAATGGATCTGCGCCTTGACCACGCATCTGTCGCCCGACAGTTCCTGGGCGCGATAGACGGCCTGCTCAGGCGAATAGGCGATGCCGCCGCGCGGCACGTTCACGCCGAACTTCCGCAAAAGGTCCTTGGCCTGGTATTCGTGAATGTCCATGGGCTCGGCTCCTTATCCGTTCTTGGCCGCGATGGCGTCGGCCACCGTGAGCACATTGTTGGCCATCCGTTCGGAGGCGGCGTCGATCATCTTGCCGTCGAGGCTGGCAGCGCCCTTGCCCTCGGCCTCGGCCTTGCGCAGCTCCTCGATGATGCGGCGCGCGCGGGTGACTTCGGCCTCGGGGGGCGAAAAGACGTCGTTGGCCAGCGCGATCTGGCTGGGGTGGATCGCCCATTTGCCCTCGATCCCGAGCGCCGCGCCGCGCCTGGCGGCCAGGATGAAGCTGTCGGGATCGGAGAAATCGCCGAACGGCCCGTCAATGGCGCGCAGCCCGTAGGCGCGGCAGGCGACGGTCATGCGCGAGAGGGCGAAATGCCACTGATCCCCCGGGTAGTCGGGGTTCAGACCGCCGATCACCACGGTGCGCGCGCGGTTCGACGCGGCATAGTCGGCAACACCGAAATGCATCGCCTCAAGGCGGCCCGGAGCGGCGGCGATGGCCTCCACATTGGCCATGCCGAGCGCGGTCTCGATCAGCGCCTCCAGCCCGATCCGGTGGGTGAAGCCCATGGCCTCCTCGATCTGGCTCACCATCGTCTCGACCGTATAGAGGTCGCCCGGCACGCCCACCTTGGGCACCAGGATCGTGTCCAGATGCTGACCCGCCTGCTCCACGATATCCACCACGTCGCGATACATGTAATGGGTGTCCAGCCCGTTGATGCGGATCGACATGGTCTTGCCCTTGGCCTTCCAGTCGATGTCGTTGAGCGCCTCGATGATGTTCTTGCGCGCCTGCAGTTTCTCGGGCGGGGCGACCGCGTCCTCGAGGTCGAGGAAGATGTAGTCGACATCGCTGTCGGCGGCCTTCTCGATCATCGAAACGTTCGAGCCCGGCACGGCCAGCTCCGACCGCTGCAGGCGTTGCTTTTTCAGCGGGTGCAAAGTGTAGCTCATTTGATCCTCTCCCTCGTGATCACTTCCGTCGGGCACGCGGCCCGGATGCTGCAAGTCATGGCCCGAGAGTATCCGGGCGCATGACGCGCCGGCACTTTCCCATGGGTGGCAAAGTGCTGCGCGGGATGGGTGAGCGGAACGAACGGGTAGGGGCGGGCTACCCGTGGGGGCCCTATGGAATGCATCGGCACACCGAAGGGCGCGCGGCTGAAGCCTATGAAATCAGGAGTTTACGATGCGAAACAGCCGCAGTGATGCTCCAGAATTTGCGCAAATTCTGAAGCCGGAAAATGCGCATTTTCTGGTCTGTTTTCCGCGCGGAAAACAGTTACAGAACTACCCGTACAGGCTGCTGATTGCAGAAGATCACCATCTGGCCGGCGTTCTCGACCGCATGAAAGCCCCGCCTGTGCAATTCCCGCACGAAGCGGTCGCGGCCGACGTAGCGCTCTACATGTTCGACCTTGCGCCTGAGCACGCGCCCGTCGCGCGCGGCCTGTGAGGAAAAGAGATTGTTCAGCCATTGTTCGGCAGAGAGTGGAGGATGTGCCTTCAACATGCTCCCAACTTCGCTGATTCGCGGTTAACGCGCCGTTAAATCGCGCAAAAACCGCCCGGATTTCCGGGACGGCTTCCCGCCTTCAAAACCGTGATCAGTTCACCAGGTCGCGCGGTGTTTCACCTCGCAGAAACGCCTCGAGATTGTCGATGGCACGATACCCCATCGCATCGCGCGTGGCGTCCGTGGCACTGCCCAGATGCGGTGCCAGCACGATGTTCTCATAGCCGAAGAACCGCTTGTCCAGCGCGGGTTCTCCCATGAACACATCCAGCCCCGCCGCGGTCAGGCGCCCCGCATCCAGCGCCTCGAAGAGCGCATCCTCGTCCACCACATCGCCGCGCGCCGAATTCACCAGGATCGCGCCGGGCTTCATCGCGTCGAACACCGTCTTGTTGACCAGCTTGAACGTCTCGGGCCCGCCCGGGCAGTGCAGCGACAGGAAGTCCGACGCCGCGGCCACCTCTTCGATGGACCCCAGCTGCTCGGCGTGACCGGCGGCGGCCCTGATCTCTTTCGGCACCTGCCACGCATCCTGAAACACGACCTTCATGCCAAAGCCGAAATGCGCGCGTTTCGCCATGGCCTGGCCGATCCGGCCAAAGCCCACGATGCCCAATGTCGCCCCGCTCACCTTCTTGCCGATCATATGGGTGGGCCGCCAGCCCTCCCATTTGCCGGCGCGGGTCTCGCGCTCGCCCTCGCCGATGCGCCGCGCGGCGGCCAGCAACAGGCCCATTGCCAGATCGGCGGTGCAATCGGTCAGCACATCGGGCGTGTTGGTGACCGCGATGCCATTGGCGCGCGCCGCGCCCACGTCGATATGGTTGTAGCCAACCCCATAGGAGGCAAGGATTTTCACGCGATCCCTGGCCGCCGGATAGAACCCGGCCGGTATCTTGTCCGAGACCGTCGGCATGATCACGTCATGGCTTTGCGCGGCCGCCATGAACTCGTCATGGCTCATCGTCGTGTCGGGCGCGCGGAAGGTCACGTCGCCCACGGATTTCAGCCGCTCCTGCGGGCCCTCGGGCCAGCGCCGCGTGACCAGGATTTTGGGTTTGCTCATGAGGCTCTCCTTCACTTGGCCGTGCGGTAATGTTCCTGGGCGGCGGCCACGCCCGAGCCCGGCTCGATCCTGGCGCCCGCATCCAGCAGCGCCATTTCCGCCGCCGAGATCGCCCCGCACAGCATCACCGGGTTCAGCGACCCAAGATGCCCGATCCGAAACGCCTTGCCCATCAGTTTGTTGAGGCCCGTGCCCAACGAGGTCCGGTATCTGGTATAGGCCCCCGCGATCACGTCGCGCGCATCCACGCCCTCGGGCGCATAGATGGCCGAGACCGTATCGGAGGCCCAGTCCGGCCCGCGCGCCACCAGCTCGCAGCCCTCCCAGGCCGCGACCGCGCGGCGCACACCCTCGGCGTGATAGGCGTGGCGCGCCCAGATGTTTTCCATCCCGTCCTCGAGCATCATGTCGAGCGAACAGCGCAGGCCCCGCATCAGCTGCGTGGCGGGCGTATAGGGGAAGTAGCCCGTGTCGTTGAGCTTGATCATGTCCTCGAAGGAGAAATAGCAACGCGCCATCCCGGCATTGCTGACCGCCTTGTTGGCCTCCAGCGCCTTCTGGCTGACCCCGAGTATGCCCAGACCGGCGGGCAGCATGAAGCCCTTCTGCGAGCCCGACACGGCCAGGTCCACGCCCCATTTGTCCATCTCGAACTCGATCGAGGCGATGGAGCTGACCCCATCCACAAACAGCATCGCCGGGTGGCCCACCTCATCGAGCACCCGCCGCACGCCTTCGATATCCGAGGTCACGCCGGTCGCGGTCTCGTTTTGCGTGGCAAAGACCGCCCTGATCTCGTGCGTCTTGTCGGCGGCCAGCTTCTTGCGGTAGTCCTCCAGCGGCACGCCCTTGCCCCACTCGACCTCGCACAGGTCCACATCCAGCCCCAGCCGCTCGGCCATATCGACCCAGAGCAGCGAAAACTGTCCAAAGCGCGACATCAGCACCTTGTCACCATGGTTGAGCGTGTTCTGAATGGCGCTTTCCCAGGCCCCTGTGCCCGAGGACGGAAAGACAAGGATGCGGCCCGTCTCGGTCCGGTAGGCCTTTTTCAGATCGGTCAGGATGCCGTTCACGAATTCCGGGAAATCCGGCGCGCGCATGTCTTCCATGGGAATGTTCATGGATTGACGGACTTTTTCCGGCACGTTGGTGGGGCCGGGGATGAACAGGTGATTGAAACCGTGCATGGCTAAGAGACTCCTCCGCTTTTGTCTCTTATCCGGTCTGGCCATCGGTCCCGTAACGCCCGCTCCGGTGGTCCGGATGAACAACGGCGCGGCGTCGCCACCAAACGGGTAGGGACGCGCTACCCGGTTGTTTTCGCGGTGGCCGGGGCGCGCCGCTGCCGTATGCCGCGGCATACCAAGAAAGCTGATTTTTCGTTTGTTTCTCGGGGTTACTTGGCGCAGTTTGCGGTACCGGCCGCCCGGGGTAGTCTGAGGACTGATCCGGGGCGTCGGACGGCGGATTGCCGACAGCTCGGGATGGACCATGCTTGTGAGCGTGATGGAGACGAAAGACATGACCACGTCGCGGGTGATCGTGGCGGACCGGCAGGTGATCGTCTGCCAGGGCATCGGCTCTCTTGTAGGTCAGATGCCGGGCGTGGCGCTGGGACCGTTCGCCACCGACCTTAAATCCCTGCGCCGGGTGCTGAGCGCCGAAGAGGGGCCGGTGATCGTGATCCTGGGCGTGCGGCTGGCGGATGCCGATCTGGCGCTGTCGCTGGAGGCGCTGCACAAGGAGTTTCCCGCCGTCATGATCGTGGTCGTGGCCGAGGAAAGCGAATTTGCCTTCATCCGGCAGGCGATCAAGGCGGGGGCCAATTCGGTCTGCATGATGGGCCAGATCATCGAGAACCTGCCGATGATCCTGGACAAGCTGGTCGAGGGGCACAGCCTGGTGCCCACCGACATCCTGCGCCGGCTCACCTCGGACAATTCCGACGCTCTGTCGCGGCGCGAGCACGAGATTTTGGGCCTTCTGGTGGACGGGCTGACCAATTTCCAGATTTCCGCGCGGCTGGGGCTCAGCGAGAACACGATCAAGTACTATCTCAAGGCGATCTACCAGAAGCTCGACGTGAACTCCCGCGGCGGGGCCATCGCCAAATATGTGGCCGGGAACTACTGAACCGGCATCGGGGCGAGCATCCGGGCGGGCGCGGATTTTTCAAGAAATCCGGTCCGGAAAACTGTGCATTTTCCGGTCACCCGGCGCCCAGTGTGGCGCCACCGTCGATCACGATATTCTCCATCGTGATGTGGCGCGCACGGTCCGACAGAAGGAAAACAGTCAGTTCGGCCACGTCTTGGGCATCGGCCATGCGTCCCAGCGGAATGCCCAGCCGCCACTGGTTCGGGTCCCCGCTGATGACACGCTCCAGACTGCTGGTATCGCTCTGAAATCCGCGCTGCATCGGCGTGTCGGTCGAGCCGGGCGAGACCACGTTGCAGCGCACGCCGTGCCCGGCCAGTTCCAGCCCGAGGCAGCGCATGGCATGGGTCAGCCCGGCCTTGGCGGCGGGGTAGGCGCCCAGTGCCGTGCGCGCGGTGCCGCCCGAATTCGAGCCGATGGTGACGATCGCCCCCCGGCCCGCCGCCGCCATCCGGCGCGCCACGATCTGGGTCAGGATCAGCGTTGCCGTCAGGTTGATCCCGATCGTGTCGCGCAGCGCCTCGGGTGCGGTGTCCAGCAGCCGCGACGGGCTCAGCACACCGGCGGCGTTCACCAGGTAGCGGGGCGGCGCGCCCCAGGTCGCCTCGGCCTGGGCCAGCGCGTCCGCCACGGCGCGCTCGTCCTGGATGTCGAGCGCCGCGGGGCGTATCTCTGCGCCCCTGGCGGCGCGGGCCGTCGCGTCGAGCTTGGACCCGGTGCGCCCCATGGCCAGCACCCGGCAGCCCCGGGCCGCAATGGCCAGGGCGATGGCGCGCCCGATCCCCTGGCCCGCGCCGGTCACGACAGCCCACTCCGTTGGGTCCAGTTCCTGCATGATCCTCTCCCTGGGACGAAATACCGCGTGGCCACTGTCTTGCGATTGCGCGGGCGGTGCAAGTTTCCTACCGTCGCCCGATGAGCAGCTATGACTATATCATCGTCGGGGCCGGGTCGGCGGGCTGCGTGCTGGCCAACCGGCTGGGCGAGGACCGCGCGGTCTCCATCCTCGTGCTCGAGGCCGGACCCATGGATCGTGACCTGATGATCCATGTGCCTGCGGGCGTGCACGCGGTCTGGCACAAGCCCGCGATCAACTGGAATGACCATACCGCACCCGAACCGGAGCTGGATCATCGCGAGGTCTTCATGCCGCGCGGGCGGGTCGTGGGCGGGTCGTCGTCGATCAACTCCATGGTCTACATGCGCGGCCACCCGCTGGACTACGACGGCTGGGCGGCCGATTTCGGCCTGCCGGACTGGGATTTCGCCCGCTGCCTGCCCTATTTCAAGGCCGGCGAGAGCTTTGCCGGGGGCGCGGACCCCTGGCGCGGCGGATCGGGCCCGCTGGGCACCATGAAAAGCGATTTCGACAACCCGCTCTATGACGCCTTCATCGCGGCGGGCGCGGCGGCGGGGCAGGGGCGGACCGACGATCCCAACGGCTATCAGCCCGAAGGGGTGGGGCGGCTCGATGCCACGAAGCGCTTTGGCCGGCGCTGCTCGGCGGCGGTGGCGCATCTCAGACCGGCGCTCGGGCGCGGCAATGTCACGCTGGTCACGGGGGCGCAGGTGTCGCGTGTGGTGATCTCCGGCAACCGCGCGACCGGCGTGGCCTATCGCCACCGCGGGCAGGACAAGCAGGCCCATGCGGGCCGCGAGGTCCTGCTGGCCGGAGGCGCGCTCAATTCGCCCCAGCTTCTGATGCTGTCGGGCATCGGGCCCGAGGCCGAGCTGGCAAGGCACGGCATCGACACCTGCCTGCACAGCCCGGGCGTGGGGCGCAACCTGATGGACCACGCCACCGTGATCCTGCAATGGGAGAGCCTGAAATCCTACCCCATCCACCGGGTCGACCGGCCCTGGAACAAGGCGCGGGCCGGGGCGCAATGGGTGTTCACCCGAGGCGGGATCGCGGCGTCCAACATCTGGGAGGCGGGCGGGCTGATCCGCGGCAATGCGCGCGTGGACCGCCCCAACCTGCAATATCATTTCGGCCCCGTGGGGTTCGAATACCAGGGTGACAGGCTGCGGCTGCGCCAGGCCTTTGCCATTCACATGGACCTGTCGCGCCCGCGCAGCCGGGGGCAGCTGACGCTGGCCTCTGCCGACCCCGCCGCGCGGCCGGTGCTGCGGTTCAACTACATGGCCGATCCGGGTGATCTGAAGGATTTGATCGACGGGGTGGAACGCACCCGCGAGCTGGTGGCGCAGGCGCCCTTCGGGGGGCTGCGCGGGGCCGAGATCGCGCCCGGGCCGGGGGTGCGCAGCCGCGCCGACATCGCGACCTGGATTCGCGCCAACCAGGGCACGGATTTTCATCCCTGCGGGACCTGCGCCATGGGGCATGGGCCTCAGGCGGTGGTGGACGCGCAGGCCCGCGTGCACGGGATCGAGGGCCTGCGCGTGGTGGATGCCTCGATCATGCCGCGCATCACCTCGGCCAACCTCAACGCGCCCACGCAGATGATCGCCGCGCGCATCGCGGCGGCAATCCGGGGCGATGCGCCCCTGGCCCCCGAAACGCCGGGCTACGCGTTCCAGGCGTGATCCGGCAGGCGCGCGCACCGTGTCGGATTGAGGGGCTGGCCGCTCAAACTCCCCGGGATATTTTGGGCCGGAAGAAACTTGGACCAGAAGAAATGGGCCGCGGCTACATGCCGTTGCGGGGGATGTCGTGGGCCCATTCGGTGAAGAAGACCTCTTCGCCGTCAAGGGTGCAGCGCACGCTTGCCCGCAGGTGGAACATGCCGGCGCCGGCGGTCATCTCGGCCCGGGTTTCCCAGCCCGGGGTCCAGCCGTCGCGGGCGAAGCCGCCGGTCTGGGTCATGGTGGCGCGCGCGCTCAGCGGGTCGCGGCCGATCTCGTGGAGCCGCTCTGAAATGTCGCCCATTTCGGTGCCGGTGTCGTCGAGCCGGACACGCCCGACGGGGCCGAAGACGCCGCCGTCGATCCAGACGCGGTTGGTGATCGTGCCGGTCATGGCATCGACGCACCAGCCGCGCTCCATGCGCCCCTCGCGCAGCTGCGTCATGGCGGCGGGCGCGGGCGGTTCCGGGGGCGGCAAGGGACGCGGATGTGGCGCCCCTGCGGGCGCGTCATGCACGGGCAGGCTGAGCGCGCAGGTGCCCGGCGCGATCGTGATCGCGGTCAGGGCGGGGCCAGGCCAGAGGATCGGCCAGTAGCCCGACGAGAGCTTGAAAAGCAGCCGGTGCCCCGCGGGCAGTCTCGCGCTGGTGGCGTGCATCTCCAGCGTGATGTCCACCGGCTCACCTGGGGTGAGCAGGGTGACGCGGTCAGCGCCGCCGTGATGGGTCAGATTGGCGTAACCTCTTGAAATCACGGATTGCGTGCCATCCGGGGCCTCGTCCATCAAGAGCGCGGCCACCTGGGCTTGCGGGCGGTCCGCCGCGATCCGCAGCGCCAGCGACGGCACGCCGAGGATCGTCATGTCGGTCCTGGCCACAGGGCCGCGGAATTCCAGCGCACCCGCCCCGTCAAGCCGCCCGTCCAGCGGCAAGTCGCCCGGTGTGGCAAAGCTCATAACGTCGCCGCCCGCCTGGCCATAGCTGGTGGGGGTGGTTATGCTGCGTGCGGGGCCCGATCCTGCATCGGCGTCCAGCGTGCCGGAGTTCAGCCACAGGGTCTGCCTGGTGATGCCGGGGCCGGGCCAGCCGGGCATCCCGATCCAGTGCCCTGCGCGATTGGTGGGAAGGGTGCCCGGTTGCACCGGCTCTTGCAGGAAAACGCGCAAAGCCGGCTCCTCCATCAGCCCGCTGTCGCGGCCCTTCATCCAATGGTCCCACCAGCGGATCAGCTCGGCCGGGAAATCCACCTGTGGCCCCGGCGCGCCGTCATGCGGATAGAGATGCCCCCAGGGGCCGATCACCGCCTTGAAGGGCGCGTCGAGATGTTCGGCCAGCCGGAAGATCGTATTGCGATAGGCATCCGCCCAGCCTCCCCAGGCATAGACCGGCACCTCGATGGCGCTGTACTCCTCGCACACCGAGCCGTGCCGCCAGAACGCGTCGCGGGTCTGATGCGCGAGCCACTCGGCGGGCCAGAAGGTCATCGCCTCCAGCCGGGTCTTCCAGATGGCCAGCCAGTCCTCGCCCACCACATCCGGGTCGGGCGGCTGGGCGTTGAACAGCTGCATGATGCAGCCCCACCAGAAATTGTCCGTGCGCAGACACCCGCCCGAGACGTGAATATCCTCGGACCAGCGGTCATCGGTGCCCATCACCGGCGCGATGGCACGCAGCGCAGGGGGGCGGCGCGCGGCCACCTGATAGCAGGCAAAGGCGCCCCAGCTCTTGCCCACCATGCCGACCTGACCGTCGGACCAGTCCTGGGCGGCGATCCAGGCGATCACGTCCACGCTGTCGCGGATTTCCTGCTCCAGGTACTCGCCATGGATCAGCCCCTCGCTGTCGCCGGTGCCGCGCATGTCGACCCTGAGCGCCACATAGCCACTTTCGGCAAACCGCGGGTGCAGCGTGTCGTCACGCAGCCGCGTGCGGTCGCGCCGCCGATAGGGGATGATCTCGAGGATCGAGGGAAACGGGCCGGGTCCGTCGGGTCTCCACATGCGCCCGGCCAGCCGCGTGCCATCCGGCAGGGCGATCCAGATCGTTTCGGTCACATCCATGACGCGCGCTCCCACTTTGCGGCCAGACTGCCTTTGCGGCCAGACTGCGCGACGGCCCGCGGCCCCGCAATGCCCAAATCCCCGGCCCGCGCGAATTCGGAGCATTTTGCCATTGTCTTTCTCCCCTCCGAGGGCGTAGGGTGCCATCCAGTGTCCGGTGCCATTGCGTGCCCCGCACATTGAGAGTTTCGCTGTTTCGGAACGATCCCGGGCGCATCGCCCGCCTTCCGAACAGACCGATTGGACCCGAAAACCTCGGGTCGCATACATGCCCGGCGCCCTGATGCGGCATCCCGGGCGACCGAACGGGTGCCATTACAGGCACCGGAGACCAAACGCGATGACGCGCGCCGAAGAACTGAGAAAAGCGAGAGATGCCAATGGCTTCTGCCGTTTTTCAGCGCGCGCGCACGCCCTTGACAGACACCTTGCCCAGACCGCTTCCGCCCCACCCGGGTGGTCGCCTTTGCGCCGGTGCGAACGGAATTCATGCCCAAGAAAATGCTTATCGATGCCACCCACGCGGAGGAAACCCGCGTCGTGGTGGTCGACGGAAACAAGGTCGAGGAATTCGACTTTGAATCTGAAAACAAACGCCAGCTAGCCGGAAACATCTATCTCGCCAAAGTCACCCGCGTGGAGCCCTCGCTCCAGGCGGCCTTTGTCGATTATGGCGGCAACCGCCACGGCTTTCTGGCCTTCTCGGAAATCCACCCGGATTACTACCAGATCCCCGTCGCCGACCGCGAGGCCCTGCTCGAGGAAGAGCGCGCCTATGCCGAGGCCCAGAAGGTCCGCGACGAGGAAGAGGACAAGCCCGGGCCCAAGCGTCGCCGCCGTGGCAAGGCCGCCAGGACCGAGGCCGAGGACGCCGTCGCCAGCAAAGAGGCCGAGGGTATGGAAACCATCGACCTCGATGACGCCGACGTTGGCAATGACGAAGGCAGCTCGCCCATGGAGCGGGTCGCCGATACCCCGGTCGAGGAACCCGAGGCCGAGGCACAGGACGACGACGCCCAACAGACGGATGACGAGGGCGAGGTTTCCGATGCCGCCGGTGCGCGGGACGACGCCTCCGATGGTGACGACGACGGAGACGACGACAGCGACGATGACGATGACGATGACGATGACAACGGGGGCGGCCGCAGGCGCCGCCGCGGTCGTGGCCGCAAATCCGCCGCCGCCAAGGATGACAGCATCGACACGGTGGCCGATGACGATGACCAGGAGGACATCCGTCCCGCGCGCAAGCCGCGTCCGCGCCGCTACAAGATCCAGGAGGTCGTCAAGGTCCGCCAGATCCTTCTGATCCAGGTCGTCAAGGAAGAGCGCGGCAACAAGGGCGCGGCCCTGACCACCTATCTCAGCCTCGCCGGCCGCTATTGCGTGCTCATGCCCAACACCGCGCGCGGTGGCGGGATCAGCCGCAAGATCACCAACGCGCCGGACCGCAAGAAGCTAAAGGAAATCGCCAATGAGATCGACGTGCCCAAGGGCGCGGGCCTGATCGTGCGCACGGCAGGGGCCAAACGGACCAAGCCCGAGATCAAGCGCGATTATGAATATCTCCAGCGGCTCTGGGAACAGATTCGCGAGCTGACGCTGAAATCCATCGCGCCCGCCAAGATCTACGAAGAGGGCGACCTGATCAAACGCTCGATCCGCGACCTCTACAATCGCGACATCGACGAGGTCATGGTCGAGGGTGAGCGCGGCTACCGCATCGCCAAGGACTTCATGAAGATGATCATGCCGTCCCACGCCAAGAACGTGAAACGCTATGAGGACCCGATGCCGCTTTTCGCGCGCTTCCAGGTCGAAAGCTATCTGGCGGCGATGTTCAACCCCACGGTACAGCTGAAATCCGGCGGCTACATCGTGATCGGCGTGACCGAGGCGCTGGTTGCCATCGACGTGAACTCGGGACGGGCCACCAAGGAAGGCTCGATCGAGGAAACCGCGCTCAAGACCAACCTGGAGGCCGCCGAAGAGGTGGCGCGCCAGCTGCGCCTGCGTGACCTTGCCGGCCTCATCGTGATCGACTTCATCGACATGGATGAACGGCGCAACAACGCGGCGGTGGAAAAGCGCATGAAGGACCGGCTCAAGACCGACCGCGCGCGCATCCAGGTCTCCCGCATCTCGGGTTTCGGCCTGATGGAGATGAGCCGCCAGCGTCTGCGCCCCGGCATGATCGAGGCCACGACCCAGCCGTGCCCCTCCTGTCACGGCACCGGCCTCATCCGCTCGGACGACAACCTGGCGCTCTCGATCCTGCGCCAGATCGAAGAGGAAGGCGTGCGCCGCCGCTCGCGCGAAGTGCTGGTGAAATGCCCGGTGAGCATTGCCAACTTCCTGATGAACCAGAAACGCGAACATGTCGCCCAGATCGAGACCCGCTATGGTCTTTCGGTCCGGATCGAGGGTGATCCCTCGCTGATCAGCCCCGAGTTCAGCCTCGAGAAGTTCAAGACCGCCACCCGCGCCGTGCCCGAGGCGACCGCGCCGGTGGTGTCGGTGGACAGCTCGATCATGGACGACATTGATGAGGCCGACGAGGCCGCCGAGGCGGACGAGGACAACCTGCCGGCCACCGAGGCCAACGAGGCCGCCGAGGCCACCGAGGACGGCGAGGACAAGCCCAAGAAGCGACGCCGCCGCCGCCGCCGTCGCGGCAAGCGGGGCGGTGGGGCCGAGGATGGTCAGTCCCAGGACGCCGATACGGCCCAGGACGTGTCTGACGATGCGGTATCCGCCGAGGAGGCCGGGGCAGACGACGCCACAGCCGAGACCCCCGAAGCCGAAGTGGCACCCAAGCCCAAGCGCACCCGCACGCGCCGCAGGAAATCGGATGATGTGGAAGCCCCCGCAGAGGCAGAGGCAGAGGCAGAGGCAGAGGCAGAGGCCAAGACCGACGCAGACGTCTCCGAAGAGGCCGCTCCCGCGCCCGAGGCCGAGGAAAAGCCCAAGCGCAAACGCGCCCCGCGCAAGAAAAAGGCCGATACCGAAGCCGAAGCCGAACCGGCACCCGAGGCCGAGCCCGAGGCTGCAGCAAAGCCCAAGCGCAAACGCGCCCCGCGCAAGAAGAAGGAAGAGGTGACCGAGGCCCCCGCCGAAGCCGCCTCTGTCCCCGACCCGGACCCCGCTCCGGCTCAGGCGGCGGACCCCGCGCCTGCTCCGGAGCCGGAACCTGCCATGGCCACGGCCGAGGACACCGCCGCTCCCAGAAAACGCGGCTGGTGGTCGCGCGGCTGACCTGATCCCTGAGGCCGGAAGACATGCGCACCCAACGCTTCTTCTGGCCTCAAATATCCTCGCCGATGGCTCCCGTCCTCTCAGGCATCACGCCGACGGCAATCCGGGCGGACCCGCGCCGCGCAGGGTGCGGTTGCAACCCCATCGCGGCCGCGGCGCGACCGGGGGTTAACGGGGTCTTGACCCCAGCGCCCCGAAACACCGACGCAATACCGACGTGATACAGACGCGATACCGACCTTCAGTGTTTGCTGGGATTTGGCCACAAATCGGGGCCGTCCGGCTCAGCCGCGCTTTTCAATGGTAAAGCAGAAGATGCCATCCCGTTCGCCGCTTTCCACCAACAGATGCCCCGCCTCGGCGCAAAAATGCGGCACGTCCACGGCAGAGGCCGGGTCGTCCGCCTGCATCACGATCCGCGCACCAGTTTCCAGCGTTTTCAGTCGCTTGCGCAGCTTGAGAACGGGCAGGGGGCACAGCAAGCCCGTGGTGTCCAAAGAGGTGGCATCGGTCATGGCGGTGCCTTAACCGGATCGAAGGCCCCCGTCCACAGACTTGTGAGTGCAGGCCGTATGACACCGCGGCGCATCTGGCCTGAATGTCCGGCACCACGCTCGCCCGGATCAGCGGCGACCGAAGCGGGCCCAACCAGACAAGTCTGCCGGTGCTCCCTATTGTTCCGGGCCTCTCGACGACCTTTCCGGTCATCGGCGTCACCACCTCTCGATCCGGGGGTTCCGTTCCTGCAATATCAATGTATTTTCAATGCAGTATCGGCCATTGTTATCGTGGATCATGGCTGGAATGTCCTGCATGTCCTGCGCATTTCTGCCCTTGACCGCGAGGCACGATTGCGGTTCGGCTCCGCTTTGGGCGCTCATATCCCTGGCCCCGCAATCGCCTCCGGTCTGGGTGCCCTGCATCGGTTCACGGCCGGGCGAGCCCATGTCGATCGCCGCCTCCCAAGGACCGGTCCCGCGCGGCGTGCGCCGTCGGCCTCGTCCCGCGCGTCACGGGCCGGGTTTTGCGAACCATCGGCCTCATGATCCCCACGGGCGTTTTTCAGCCTCGCCCGCTGGCTGCCCGTGGCCCTTGCGGCCCTTGCTTTGCTGGGGCAAACCGCATTTGCGCCTTTGTCCTGCCCATTTCCTGCGCTAACGTCACCCAAAGAGGTGAGGCATGAGCAGAACAGTCACCCGCAGACGGGTCTTCTATATCCCCGGATACGACCCGATCCACCCGCGCCGGTACAGGGAACTGTACCGGTCCGAAGGCGCGGCCCAGGCGGCGATCAGCGGCTA
>Ga0316205_10001402_pt1 | contig 30657 bp, 32 predicted proteins | sample 3monthpyrite_MG_FD_204941 | JGI IMG/M metagenome (GOLD analysis project Ga0316205, IMG submission 204941) | Microbial mat bacterial communities from mineral coupon in-situ incubated in ocean water Damariscotta River, Maine, United States -... | ecosystem: Environmental > Aquatic > Marine >...
TAGCTGAACGGCATATTGAGTTATCAGGCAAACCTGACCCTGTAGCCCAAAAAGACATTGACCAGCAACGTAAGGTATTAAAGTCAGAATATAAAGCGCTTGAGTTTAAACTGATAGATCTTTACAAGCAGTTGCGTCGAGACAGCTATGTGATTGAAGTTATGGGTGGCAAGAAAGTGGAGCAACCCCTGGCGAAAGTTGTTCGTGCCTATCAGCCCAATGCCATGTCTGTTACTGACAAGCTGATACATTATATTGAAAAAGTCTGGGAGTTTGTTTCAGATGATCCACGTGAAGCCAATACGGAAGGGGGTATTTTCCCGACTATATTTGGCACGATTCTGATGGTTATGATCATGGCTGTGCTGGTGACCCCTCTCGGCGTTATTGCGGCCGTATATCTGCGTGAATATGCAAAGCAGGGTCCACTCACACGTATAATACGTATAGCAGTAAATAATCTGGCTGGTGTGCCTTCTATTGTTTATGGCATATTCGGGCTTGGTTTTTTTGTTTATTTTCTGGGCGGTAGTATAGATCAGCTGTTTTTCCCGGAAGCATTGCCCGCACCAACTTTTGGTACAGGCGGTATTATGTGGGCATCGTTAACCCTGGCGTTAATGACATTGCCAGTGGTTATTGTGTCTACCGAGGAAGGATTATCACGCGTACCACGTGCTGTGCGTGAAGGCAGCCTGGCACTTGGCGCAACAAAGGCCGAAACCTTATGGCGTACCGTACTGCCTATGGCAAGTCCGGCAATGATGACCGGACTAATTCTTGCCGTAGCCCGTGCAGCAGGAGAGGTTGCACCATTGATGCTGGTGGGAGTGGTAAAACTGGCGCCTTCGATGCCATTGGATATGAATGCACCGTTTTTGCATCTTGAGCGCAAGTTTATGCATTTGGGTTTTCATATATATGATGTAGGCTTTCAAAGCCCGAATGTTGAAGCGGCAAGACCGCTGGTGTATGCCACGGCACTATTGCTGGTGCTGGTTATTGTTGTATTAAATCTGGCTGCTATCTCGATACGAAATCGTTTGCGAGAAAAATACCGTAGCCTGGAACATTAATAAAAACGAGTTAGGTGATATATGAATTCAGATACCGGAATGACACACGCTATTAAAATGGATCACTTGCAACGTGAACGCGTGCGCATGAATGTCGAATCTGAAGAGATTGCGATTACTGTTGAAAATTTGAACCTGTTTTATGCAGACAGTCAGGCGCTGAATGATATTTCAATCAAAATACCTGAAAATCGTGTTACTGCTTTTATCGGTCCGAGTGGGTGTGGTAAGTCAACGTTATTACGCTGTTTTAATCGCATGAATGATTTGATAGACAGTGTGCGAATTGAAGGCAAAATTATTTTGAATGGCGAAAATATTTTTGACAAGTCCGTTAATGTTGCTGATTTACGTCGACGTGTCGGTATGGTTTTTCAGAAGCCGAATCCATTTCCAAAGAGTATTTATGAAAATGTGGCCTATGGTCTGCGTATTCAGGGCGTGAATAATCGACGTGTGCTGGATGAAAGTGTCGAAAAAGCATTAAAAGGTGCCGCACTTTGGGATGAAGTTAAAGATCGCCTGCATGAAAGTGCAATGGGTATGTCGGGTGGTCAGCAGCAGCGTTTGGTTATTGCACGTTCAATTGCAATCGAACCAGAGGTGTTGTTACTGGATGAGCCAGCTTCGGCACTGGATCCGATTTCAACACTTAAAATTGAAGAATTAATCTACGAGCTTAAATCTGATTACACGATTGTTATTGTTACGCATAACATGCAGCAAGCCGCAAGGGTCTCGGACTATACTGCATTTATGTACATGGGTGATATGATTGAGTACAGTGATACCAATAGTATCTTTACGAACCCGGCTAAAAAACAAACTGAAGATTATATTACCGGACGTTACGGTTAGGCAGAGGAGTCAGAAGATGGACAAGAGTGATATCGGGCATCATATTTCGCAGCAATACAATGCCGAGCTGGAAGAATTGCGTAACCGGGTACTGGCCATGGGTGGTCTGGTTGAAAAGCAGATCTTTGATGCGGTTAAAGCTTTGGCAGAGTCTGATCGGGATCTTGCTGATCAGGTTATCAAAATAGATTACCAGGTCAATGCGATGGAAGTAAATATTGACGAAGAATGCACTCAGATACTGGCAAGACGACAACCGGCAGCCAGTGATTTGCGTTTGATCGTTGCGGTCATTAAAACGATTACAGACCTTGAGCGCATTGGTGATCAGGCAGAAAAGGTCGCGCGAATGGGATTGCGTCTGGCCGAAGAAGAGCGCCCGAAAGATAATTATCTCGAATTACAAAACATGGGTAAGCTGGCGCAGGATATGCTGAATCATGCACTTGATGCTTTTGCACGAATGGACGTGGAGGCGGCAATCAAGGTGGCACATCAGGATTTGAATGTAGATAATCAGTATGAATCTATTATGCGTCAGCGAATTACGCATATGATGGAAGACCCGCGATCTATCGCACGTTCACTGGATGTTATGTGGGCAGCGCGTGCTCTGGAGCGTATTGGCGATCATTCACGTAATATCAGTGAATACGTGATTTACCTTGTTAAAGGAAAAGATGTTCGTCATATAGGTCTTGAGCAAATGAAAAAAGAGGCACTGGAAACTCGCGATTAGAGAATCAATAACCGCGGATAAACCAGGACTTTCCCTGGGTGGCCTCTAGCTTATATCACCCCAGTTGGATTTCTTCTTCCAGCGTATACGCGTCAGTATAATGCCAAAAATCATGCTGCCGATAACAACCAGTGCACCGACGATAAACCAGTCGCGATTATTTCGATCGCGCAGGTTTGCATTTTCCTGTTGCAGAAATTGCATATCACGATCAAGTTCAGTGAGGCGTTTTTTCAAACGTGAGTGATCATTGGATAGTTGAATGGCATTGGATGATACACGAGTGATCTCGGATAGCTTGCGGGATAGCTTAATGCTTTGTCCATTCAAGCGATTGCGCTCGCGTGCCAGCTCATTTTTTTTCTGGGTCAATGTCTGTAGTTCTGTTTTGAGCTGATTCATGGCCTGCTCAGTATTGGCCAGTTTAGTCTCTGCTCTGGACAGGCGCGCACGCGCTGATGGTAGCTCCATCAGGTAGCGAGTGAGTATCCAGCCTTCCTTACCGCTGGGCATACGTACACGTGAATATCCTGATGCCTTGTCTGTTTCAAGGACTTCAAGACGCAAGCCACTTGGAACCATGCGAATAATTTCATTTTGGGTGCTTTTGCCAGATCTTAGCGTTACCCGGAATACATCGGTGACATAGCGGGTTTCTGCCAATGCCGACTGGCTGAACAGGGTCAGTAATATGAATGTGCTGAGAAGGGTTTTCACGAAATTAAATCCTAATAATATCATTGGGTTATGTTATCTCTGGTGACGAGATAAGCAGGCCATGTTTCCATAGAGTTCCTTTGGAGTGTATTGTGCCATGACGCAGACAGGATTTCATCTACAAGGAGTGGAAAAGGATGCTTATTAGTGCCACACTGTTAAGTAATATTTTACCATTTGTCGGATTATTGGTGCCGGTCAGGTACTAAGGTGATCAATTTGGCAGAGATTGCGCGTTATTTAGGCTATGATACAAAGCACGCATTTAGCTATTTATGGGTGTTTGGGGGCAAATTTGTGTATAAAGTATGGCAGGGACTTGCCGAAATCACAAAGTGAAATAAGGTCTTTTTAAAGGGGTTAACATGTCATTTCCACCGGTACTAAAACGTTTTCTGGATGATAAAGGCGTCAAATATGAATTTATCAAATATGATTCTGGCAAAACGGCTTATGAGGCAGCAATCGATCAGGGGCTGAATGCTGATCGTGTTGCTCGTGCTACGTTGCTGCGTGACCGGAATGGCATATTAATGGTTGTCTATCCTGTCAGCCGCAAGTTGATACTGGATGAATTGAATTCACGTCTGAATCGTCAATACACTATTTTAAATGCCAAGGGTGTCTATGTGCCACTGGCTGCAGTTTACCATGTTGATGCAATTGTAGATGAAACCTTGCTGGGTGCAGAGCCCATTCATATGATATTTGATGAAGAGACCCTGTGTCATGTTTCCGGTTCAGATTTCCAGATATTACAGGGAACGGCTGTCTGGTATGACAGTATTTTCCGCAACAAGGAAACTGCAACGGCTACAGATTCATTGATCATGAAACGTGTGCAACCTATTATGGAAGTACAGGATGTTGCCTCCAGACGTTCGTTTATTAAACAGACCCTGCTTAATGTAGAAGAATTACCTGCAATGCCCAAGATCGCTCAAGAGGTATTGCAGCTGGGTGGTAATCCATATGCCAATGCGACTGACCTGGCGGCGATTATTGAGCAGGATCCAAGCTTGTCGACGCAGTTGCTGCGCTACGCGCGCTCTCCTTTTTATGGTTACCGTGGTGAAGTCGAGTCTGTGTCAGATGCGATATCACGTGTATTAGGTTTTGATATGGTAATGGACATGGCGCTGGGCATATCCATGGGTAAGGCATTTAAAAACCCTGCTGATGGCCCTCTGGGACTGAATGCTTTCTGGCGACATGCCACCTATTCAGCAGCATTGGTGCAGAAGCTGGGTGCGGCTGTAAAAGGAAACTTGCGACCTCGACCTGGTATGGCATATCTTGCCGGCTTATTACATAACATGGGTATTTTGCTGCTCGGACATTTGTTCCGCAAGGAATTTGACCTGCTTACCAAGGCATTGAAAGATAACCCCGAGGCAGACCTTGTATCGCTGGAGCAGCAAGTGCTTGGTGTCACACACATGGAGATGGGTGTGTGGTTAATGGAAGCCTGGCATTTACCCGATGAGCTGATTATTGCAGTCAGAGAGCATCATGATGCGTCCTATAAAGATACGCATGCAATTTATCCAAACCTGATCCTGATCAGCAATCGGTTGCTGAATTCACTGGAGATGGGTGATGAAATATCGAATGCATTACCACAGAAAATGCTGGATGAACTGGGGTTGACAATAGACGGTGTACTGGAGATATTTGACAAGGTTCTTGAAAGTCGCGAAGGGCTGGATTACATGGCCTTACAGATGGCTGCCTGATATTTATTGTCTTTACAGTAACGGTTAGAATAGAGCGTAACCTGTATAAGGGTTGCGCTTTTTTTATGTTGTACATAAACAGGATGTATCATGAAATACAATATTCAAACCGGCATAATCAGTGAGGCTCTCAGGATAGACTCGCCCAACCAGGATGCTCGTCCGGATAGTGAAGACATTAGTTTGATTGTTATTCATGGTATCAGTCTTCCCGCTGGAGAATATGGTGGTCCATGGATATCTGACCTGTTTACCAATCGATTAGATGCCGCTGCACATCCGTCTTTTGTGGACATTGCGGAGTTAAAGGTTTCGAGCCATTTTTTAATACGACGTGATGGTGATTTACAGCAGTTTGTCCCTGTAACTCATCGCGCCTGGCATGCAGGTGTTTCCCGGTTCCAGGGTAGAGAAAACTGTAATGATTTTTCTATTGGTATCGAGCTTGAAGGTGTGGATGACAGTCCTTATGAGTCGGTTCAGTATGAACAACTGGCAAAACTGATTCATACACTGGTAGGTGCATTACCACGCCTGGATTACGACGCTATTACAGGACATGCGGATATCGCACCAGGCAGAAAAACTGATCCCGGCCCTGCTTTTGACTGGCAGCACCTACGAAAAAAACTTGCATAATAGATTGAATTTGTTAACACTTGTTGCAGAATCTTTAATAAGTATGTGCAGAAAAAGATCATATAAACGATACAATAAAATAACAGGTTTATTCTTATGATAATGATAAGTATCGTCATCTGTCTTGCGTTGGAATTTTTCACAAACGGTCTCGAACCTTATCGCTCATGGCGCTGGTCAGAAGTCTGGTTGATGAAGGTAAAGTCATTATTGCATGCGCGTATACAATGGGATGGCCCATGGGGTGTTCTGGCTGTTCTATTATTGCCTTTATTGCTAACGACACTGGTTAGTTTCTTGCTGGATAATATCTTTCTGGGTTTGTTTGAACTGTTGCTTGGTATTTTGATACTGATATATAGCTTGCGCTATCAACCACAAGACAGGTTGATAGATGAAGTAATTGATGCGCTGGAGTCAGGGGAGTTAAGTCGGGCTAACGAACGTGCAGAAAAAATTATTGGCCACCCCCCCATTGCAGAAAAAGACCTGGTGAAACAGGTGAGCGATGCTATTTTCGTTAATATAAATGAACGCATGTTTGCGGTGATGTTCTGGTTTGCCTTACTTGGTCCAACAGGGGCGGTAATGTATCGTCTGGTCTGGTCATACAGTCAATCAGACCGGGATGATGAGCCGGGGTTTATGCGAGCGATGCAAAGGCTGCTGGATATACTTGACTGGGTGCCGGTACGGTTATTAATTATTGGTTTTGCAATTGCAGGCAGTTTTGAAGATGCGATTCATGAGTGGCGTGAGGCATTTCATGAGGGTATCGAGGATGTCTCGGCCTTGCACAGATATATACTGGTTCATGCAGGGCAGGGTGCTATTCATATTGACCGTTTTTTATCCAATGCACATGAAACAGGTGCGGATCGTTTTGATGTGAATGCTATCCGTGCAGCACGTGGCCTGGTATTACGAACAACGCTTGCATGGGGTATTGTCGTAGCTGTTATTACACTTACCGGCTGGGCTTCTTGAACAGGGTCAGATATGCGTATTGGAATTGATCTGGGTGGTACTAAAATTGAAATCGCAGCACTGGATGCTGATAATAGAATTTGCCTGCGCAAGCGTGTGGCGACTCCCAGGGATGGCTATAACCAAACACTAACCGCAATAATCGATCTGGTGCAGCAGGCAGAACAGGAACTGGGTTGTCAAACATCGGTTGGGATTGCTACACCCGGGGCGATTTCTCCTGCCACGGGTAAAATCAAAAATGCCAATTCTACCTGTCTCAATGGAGAACCTCTGGATCATGATCTTGCACGGCTACTTGGCCGTGAAGTTCGTATAGCCAATGATGCGGATTGTTTTACATTGTCCGAGTCTGTTGACGGCGCAGCTGCGGGAGCAGCAAGTGTGTTCGGAGTCATTGTTGGCACAGGAACGGGAGGTGGCATTGTCATAAACCAACAGCTCCTGAAAGGCCCGAATGCTCTTGCGGGAGAGTGGGGGCACAATCCTATGCCCTGGCCAGGCAGTAATGAATTACCCGGGGGGGATTGTTATTGTGGTAATTATGGCTGCATTGAAACCTGGTTGTCGGGCCCGGGCTTTTCTAAGGATCATCAGCGGCTTACAGGGAAACAACTGGAAGCCAAAGAAATAGCTGAATTGGCCGATAAAAAAGATATGGATGCGCTGGTTAGTCTGGATCGCTATATCAACAGAATGGCTCGAAGTCTGGCCAGTGTCATTAATTTACTGGACCCTGAAGTCATTGTACTGGGTGGTGGAATGTCAAATATAGATTGTTTGTATGAACAGGTACCACAGCAATGGGGTCAGTATGTTTTTAGTGACCGTGTTGATACGCGACTGGTAAAGGCCATGCATGGTGATTCCAGCGGTGTACGAGGTGCGGCCTGGTTATGGAATGATTTAAACAGAGTTTAAGTATGAGTCTGTATAAGAAAATTTATATCATTGGTGCGCCTGGCAGTGGTAAATCTCATATCGCACGGTTGTTATCATTGTCACTGAATGTAAAGTCATATGAGCTGGATCATTTGTACTGGGATCCGAATGTTAATCGATATGGTATTCCCACTGATACCCTTAGACGGACTGAAATGCTGAATAATATTCTTGCAGAGCAAGCCTGGATCATGGAGGGAATCTATCATGATTGGACTCAGCCTTGTTTTGCAGAGGCCGATGTTATTATTTTGCTAAAAACCAATGTATGGATCAGGCACTGGCGTTTGATTAAACGTTATTTCCAGCACCGCAGTAAAGCATATCAGGGTAAGCGTGAAACATTTATGGACTTGTTGCGCTTGCTGGTCTGGAATCAGCGCTACGAACGCAAACAGCTTCCACATGTTATGGAGTCAATAAATGGCAATCATGACAAGTTGCGCAGTTATAACAATTCCAGCGCTGCAATGACCGCGATTATCAGGCCTGTTTAGCGATTTTACGCATTTCAGGAACTGCAAGCCCGGCTTCATCTGCAATTTCCAATGCACGTTTCAGTCGAGTGGGTGCACTGCGCCCCATGCAGTTATGTTCAGGGTCACCATCGAATGCCAGCAGCATGTCACTGATCATTTGTTCGCGATCAAATTGTTTTCCAGTTAGCCATTCCTGAATGTCCATGACTTCATTGGCAATAACGCGCGTAAGTGGCTCATGTTTTTTCCAGAGTTTACTCACTGTACCACCGGTTACAAGACCGGCAACATTAGTAGTAACGATGTAAACATTTTTCAGTACGAGCTCATGTAATAATTGTTCATCAGAATCCAGTGCCTTGCAGGGGATACCAATAGAGGCGAGTGATTCCTGCAGAAAGTCGGCCATAGGGCCGTAAACAGGGGAAGGTATCAGTACCTTGAAATCCATGCCTTTCTTTTTTTCAAACCAGACCGAGATAACCGTTAATTCTTCAAGTTGGTGAGGTTCCCAATCACGTGGGAGTAATTCATTTTGTAGCAGTACGGTATTTCTGCGCCAGCTGTCAGGCAGATTTGTTAATGTTTCCTGCAGGTCTTTTTCACCAACAGCGACCAACACCAGTTTTGGCCAGGGTAGTTGTTCGGCAGTTTGTGCAATATCCGTCTGGCGAGTAACGGGGTGAACGGCAGTAGAGTTACGTAGAAAAGCGCGTGCAAACACGCCAGCCATTTCTCCCATGCCAATAATTACTACGGGTTTGGTCATATTGTTTTTAGTCTCCGATATTACTTCGATTCCAGAATACTTCATCTCCGTCGGCAAGTACACGTGCAATTACAAACAACAGGTCTGACAGGCGATTCAGGTATTGCAGCACTTCACTACGCAAGTTTTCTGCGCGATGTAATGCAATGCAGCGTCGTTCAGCCCGTCGACAAATACTACGTGCAACATGACAGGTTGCCGTTTTGATGTTACCACCTGGCAATATGAATTCTTTCAGGGGAGGGAGATCTTTATTGAATTGATCCAGGTTTTGTTCCAGTGTTTTAATATGAGCGGGCTTTATAACCGTGTATTGCGGCATCGCCAGCTCGCCGCCAATATCGAACAGATCGTGTTGAATAACAATAAGAAGTTTGTGTATGTCTGCAGGAACAGGGTGACTGGTAAGTATTCCGATGTAACTATTAAGTTCATCAATGCTACCGATGGCCTCCATGCGGACACTGTCTTTATTGATACGCGTACCGCTAGCAAGGCCGGTTGTACCATCGTCTCCTGTGCGGGTGTAAATTTTTGAAAGTCGGTTGCCCATATTTTAACCGTCAGCTAACTGGTAGATAACCGGCAGTATAACATCAAAATTATTACCATTAAGCAAGGTTCTTGTATCTGGAAGAATATTGATTTTCATGATACCGCTAACCGCAGCCTGATCCAGGATGCGATACCCGGAACTATTAAGGACGCGTACCTGACTGAGTTGACCATTGGCATGTACATGAATGCCCAGGCTGACTGTTCCTTGCCATTGATTGCGAACGGCAATAGCCGGGTAGTAGCGGGAAAATGCAAGTTTCAGGTTTATTTGTTTACGTATATGTCGTTGAATCTGTTGTCTGTTGGCAACTGTTTTTTCTGGGGCGGGTTGTTGTGGTTTGTTTGTGGTAGTAGTAATTTTGACAGATGTTCTGGCTGCCGTCGTTTTAACAGGCTTGTTTTTCTGTGTCTGTGGTATTTGTTTTTTTTGTTTTACATGCTGCTTGTGTTGCACAGTTTTTTTAACGGTAAGGATTTTAATGCCAGGGCGTTGTAATGGGTTTTGCTGGGCGGTTTCTTTTTTTACAGGCTTGTTGGCAGTTTTTTTATTTATATTTATTTTTTGTACAGAGGCTGCTTTTAACAGTACGGGTATCAGGGTGATATTTTGCTGTGTAGATGGATTTGCTGGTTCCGATACGAATAATCCGTTTTTAGTTTGCACCCATGCAAAAATCACGATTGCATGAATGGCAATCGATAGCAGTAAAATAAAATATATAGGAGATCTTGTCACAGTGTATACGTTGCTCAATAAAATCTGGCCTGATAAAAAACCTGAAAAAAATAAATTAGCTGCATCGATAGCAGACAAAAAATGTTGGCGGGGAAAGAAAAACCCATTGCCCGCCGCAATATTTTCCTGGTACATTGGGCCGGTCTCCGGGCTTATTGTCATAAGAGCAGACGCCTTCCCATGTTTAAAAGTAGTAAATCAGGCAGATTCACTTATAAAAAACACAGTGGCTAATGTCAGTTCAGGACAAATTACCGTTGCGGGGGCAGCGTCGGAATTATCTATCTTATCAGCAGATAAATTCACCGACTTCACGTTTCACTCCTGTATGGAGCACCCAATGGATATATAGTACCTCATATATTAACGTTTTGCATCGATTGACTGTTGGCTTGTGTCGGCAGCAAGCAGGATTTATCATGCAGAAAAACAGGGGTAATGATTATGCAGTGGGATGAACGATACAGTGAACCGGGATACGCCTACGGTACCGAGCCAAATGATTACTTGCGCTCGGTACAGTCCCGGGTGCCGCGGATGCAGGTGTTATCTGTTGCAGAAGGCGAGGGTAGAAATGCAGTTTATCTGGCAACCAAAGGCTGTCAGGTTACGGCAGTAGATGCCTCATCGGTTGGCCTGTCCAAGGCAGAGCAGCTGGCAGCAGAGCATCAGGTATCCATTACCCCGGTGGTTTCTGACCTCAACGAGTATGATCCAGGTGAAGAAAAATGGGATGCGGTTATTTCTATTTTTTGCCATTTACCCCATACACAGCGAGCCAGGATGTATCAAAAGCTGGTCAGATCGCTAAAGTCAGGTGGTGTTCTGGTGCTGGAGGCGTACATTCCCAGACAGCTAGAGTTTGCAACTGGCGGCCCCCCGAGTGCGGAACTGATGCCCACGCTTGATATGCTACGAGAGGAACTGCAAGGACTGGTCTTTGAGCAGGCTCAGGAGCTGGAACGTGAGGTGGTAGAAGGTACACATCATTTTGGTCATGCAGCAGTCGTACAGGTATTTGCACGTAAGCCATGAATTCACATGTCATCAATCAGGGTCAGGGTATTCAGACTATCGACACGGGCTATCATCGCCCGGGGTTGGTGGCCAGCCATCTGATACAGGCTGGTGATCAGTATGCATTTGTTGATGTAGGTACAACAACCTGCCAGCAGCGCTTGCTGGATGCATTAAACGCACAGCAAATACGCCCGGAGCAAATTCGGTATATTCTGGTAACGCATGTACACCTTGATCATGCAGGTGCTGCCGGAAGTTTAATGAGGTTGTTCCCGAATGCACAACTGGTTGTGCATCCACGGGGTGCGCGTCATATGATTAACCCGGTAAAACTGATCGAAGGTGCTACGGCAGTATATGGTGAAAAGCGTATGCAGGAAACCTTTGGCGAGATATTACCCGTCGCGGCAAATCGGGTAATAGAAGCGGCGGATGAAATGGTGCTGAACGTTAACGGGCGTGAATTATTGTTCCTGGACACTCCGGGTCATGCACGTCATCACTATTGTGTATACGATGAAACCAGTAATAGTTTTTTTACCGGTGATACATTTGGTTTATCTTACCAGCCACTCAGGGTTGATGGTGAGCCGTTTATGTTTCCGACCACAACACCGGTACAGTTCGATCCCGATGCCTTACATGCATCACTGGACAGATTGATCAGTTATAAGCCGAAGCAGATGTTTTTGACTCATTTTGGCAGGGTAGAAGAACCGGGGCGACAGGCAGATAAATTACATAAGCTGATTGATCAGTTTGTCACTATTGCTCATACAGCACAAGGTGCAGATTGTGAACAGGTTATCTATCAGGGGTTACGCGAATTGTTATTTAATGAATTGCAGCAAATAAAATCGCCGCTGGATGAAGCCTCTGTGCTAACGTTGATGGAAATGGATTTACAATTGAATACGCAAGGCCTGTGTTATTGGGTGAGTAAAGGGAATTGAAAAAAATAGTGATATTTGCAGGGTTGTTATTGGCTGGCGGGTTATTTGTTGCAGGCTGTTTTTCGCCATTGTTTACGCTAAGTAAATTTTTTATTTTTAATAATACGGTATCACTTGTTTCAGCAATGCAATCGCTCTGGCTGGAAGGCTATTTTGCCTTGTTTTTATTATTAATGAGTTTTAGCGTGGTTTTGCCAATAATCAAGCTGGGCTTATTGTTTTACCTGAATCATTCCAGTCGCCTGAGTCAGGGCAGACACAAAAAACTGATAGCGGCTCTGGAGCTTATAGGTAAATGGTCAATGCTGGATGTGTTTGTGGTAGCCGTTATACTGGTTGCCGTCAAGCTGGGGCCAATGGCTAACGTAACTGTTCATTATGGTGTTTATCTATTTTCTGCGGCGGTTATTTTAATGATGTTATTGTCGCGTTTTGTAGCGCGTTAACTCATTGCAGGGAAAAACAAACGATGTTGCTGATCTTTTATTTCCCTGAAAGGTATGTGATATAACTGTTCAAGTTGTTCACAATTGATGACCTCATGAACAGGACCTGTACACGTTTCCCCGTTCCCAAGCAGCATCAGTACATGGCTGCAATAACGCAATGCAAGATTGACATCGTGTGTCGCCATAATCGTTAATCGTTCGCGGTATTGTTGTTGAATGTGATTTAAAATACTGATCTGATGTCGTATATCAAGGTGATTGGATGGTTCATCCAGTAATGCGACAGGCGCGTTTTGTGTGAGCAGTCTTGCAATGGTCGTGCGTCGTTGTTCACCCCCGGATAATGTATTGATATCCCTGTCCTGGCAGGATAATAATTCAACGTGTCTCAGTGATTCTTCTGCCAGCTGTTTGTCATGTTCTCCCTCCCACTCGAGTAAACCGAGGTAAGGATGCCGACCGATTAAAGTATTTTCCATCACTGTTGCTGGAAACGTATCGTTTTCCTGTTGTAATAAAATACCGATTTGCTGTGCCAGTTGACGGCGCGAATAGTCTTGCAGAAGTTTACCCTGCAATAGAAGCTTGCCACTACTCGGTTCGTGCAGCCCTGCAAGTGTATGTAGCAATGTTGTTTTGCCGGTACCGTTTTCTCCAAGGATAGCCCAGTGTTCACCTGAAGACATCTGTAAATTCAGGTTTTTGCATACCTGTGTAGACCCAATTCGTATGTCGAGTTGTTCGCAGACTAAACGCATCACTGCTTGCTCCGATACAGCAGAAATAAAAATGCAGGTACGCCTAACATTGCGGTCAGAATACCTACCGGGAGTTGTGTCGGTGCGAGTATGGTGCGTGCAAGTGTATCTGCCAGCAACAGTAATGTGCCACCAAGCAGAACCGATGCTGGAACCAGAATGCGGTGGTTGGAGCCGATTACCAGACGCAGCATGTGTGGAGCGATCAGGCCAATAAAGCCAATGCTGCCTGCGAGGCTGATGGCAACCGCGGTGAGTAATGAAGCCGTAAAGAAAATAGTAATGCGTAAGGTTTTTGTATTTACGCCTAATGCGGCTGCCTGTAGCTCACTGCGTGCAACCAGATTTAAATGCCTGGCAAATATAAAACTGACAAAGGTCATTAATAATAAAAAACCAGCCTCATAAATACTGACCTGAGCATGACTTAAATCACCCATGAGCCAGAACAGCATGCCGTGTATTTGCGTGTCTGGACTGAGTGTGAGTAAAAAACTGATAAAAGCATTCCAGCCGGCCGCAAGAATAACCCCGGTGAGCAACATGCGATTACTTGTCCAGCAACCCTTACGGTGTGCAAGAATAAAAACGAGTAAAATGGAAATCAGAGCGCCACCAAATGCAGCAGCTTGTGTAACCCATGCGCCCATACCTGCCATTATCGCGAGTAATGCTGCACTGGCCGCTCCACCGGAAACACCCAGAACATAAGGGTCGGCGAGAGGGTTGCGTAATAACGCCTGCATGAGAACACCGGCCAGGGCGAGCATGCCGCCACAGAGTAATGCAGCCATTGCGCGTGGAAGACGCAGTTCAAAGATCAGTGTATAAGCCAAATGCTGTTTATCGCTGAAAGCTTGTAGCATTTCACTAAATGCGATGGGTACCGAGCCGATAGACATGGCGAGCATCAGGCTGCCTAGCAGGGCCAGTATAAGAATACTGAAAAGTAAAAAAATTCGCATCAGTCACGCAGACTGATAATGTTCCAGCCTTGCTGGCTGGCGTGGGAACGTAAGGTATCGTCAGGGTCTACGGCGACTGGATGGCTGACCTGTTGCAGCAAGGGCAAGTCATTATGAGAGTCGCTGTAAAACCAGCTGTCTTCCAGCGTTGACTGTTGTTCGTTTAGCCATTGTTGTAAACGCGTGACTTTGCCTTCCTGAAAGCACGGGGTACCCCTAACTTCACCTGTATACTGGCCCGATTTCATTTCCGGGTCAGTTGCAAGCAGGTGCGTAATACCCAGCTCACTGGCAATGGGCTCGGTTACAAAACGATTGGTTGCGGTAATAATCATCAGGGTATCGCTCTGTTCCCGGTGGCGTTGAATCAGTTCACGCCCCTTGGGGAGCAAAATAGGACGAATCTTTTCATCTATAAATTGCGTACGCCATAGATGAAGCTGTTCGATGGGGTGCTCGGTTAAGGGTCTGAGTGAAAATCGTAGAAATTCGAATATATCCAGCGTCCCCTTTTTGTACTGGTCATAAAAATACTGGTTTTTCTGTTCGTAGCTGTCGGCATCAACAATGCCTTGCTCGACCAGAAACTGGCCCCAGAGGTAATCGCTGTCGCCTTCAAGCAGCGTATTATCCAGATCAAAAATAGCGAGTGTCATGGCGTTATGGGTGTCCAAAGATTGTTTAACGCGAAAGACTAAAGGAAAAATACTGTATAAACAATGATATTTGTCTGGCGTATGTATTGTGGGAAGATAATGAGTTATCTGTAACCAATTGATTATTATCTTAATAATATTAAATAATAGGAAGTATGGCTTGATCATGCAGCAAAACATATTATTAAACAATAAATTACTAACTTGCTGACAGGATGCATTCTATGGCAAATTGGTCTTATAGATAAATTTTGGCACTCCGTGGTATCAGCTAAACGGAGCGACCAGACCATTATAATAATGAGTGTGACAAGTGATAGATGCGGAAGGTTATAGAGCCAATGTAGGTATAATTTTGTGTCGGGATAACGGTCATGTATTCTGGGCGAGGCGAATAGGTCAGGATGCGTGGCAATTTCCTCAGGGTGGCATACAGGAGCAGGAAACTGCCGAGCAGGCCCTGTTTCGTGAACTTGAGGAAGAAGTCGGACTTAAAAATGATGATGTGGAAATCCTGGCCTGCACCAAGGGCTGGTTAAAATATGATCTGCCACAGAACCTTATTCGGCGTGATTCTTTGCCATTATGCATAGGGCAGAAACAGGTCTGGTTTTTGTTGCGTTTACGCTCTGCAGAAGACAGAGTCTGCCTGGATTTATCAGAACAACCGGAATTTGATCACTGGCGTTGGGTCGATTACTGGACACCGATGCGTGAGGTTGTATCGTTCAAACGTCACGTATATATGCAGGCATTAAAAGAGTTTCATCCATTATTATTTCCAAATGAGAAAATACCGGACATCAGAAGAAGACGCGGTCCGCGTGGTTTTCACCGTTAATTCACCCCGACAGGTTAACTATGCTTAATGTTTTGCAGAATATTGTGCAGAAAGTTAACAGGGCACGCAATCTTGATGATGTCCTGGCAATAACTGCGCGTGAAGTTCGGCAAGCAATGAAGGTGGATGTCTCCTCAATTTACCTGACTGATTTTGATCAGAAACAGCACGTTTTGATGCTGACCGATGGTCTCGAATTAGAAAACCCGGGAGCTATCAGACTGGAACAGAGTGAAGGGCTGATTGGTCTGGTTGCACGGCGCGCAGAGCCGGTAAATTTATCGGATGCCATCAAGCACCCCAAATATAAATTATTTGAAGGGATTGGGTCAGAACAGTTTCATGCATTTCTGGGCGTGCCTATTATCCATCAGCGTAAAGTGTTGGGTGTACTCGTTGTTCAGGGGTGTCATAAAAAAGCATATGATGAAGACAGTGTCGCCTTTCTGGTGACATTGGCTGCTCAGTTGGCAGGAGCGATTGCACATGCTGAAGCACGTGGTCACGGCAGCAGCATAGAAAAGATAAAGTCACTCGGACATGAATTATTTATACAAGCCGTTGCGGGCGCACCGGGTGTCGGTATCGGAACAGCTCTGGTTATCTTTCCAGGTACTGATCTGAATGCGGTACCTGATCGAGTAATTAGTGATGTTGAGAAGGAAGTAAAAACCTATCAGCTGGCGCTGGAACAAGTACGTGCCGATATTGCAGATATGAAAAAAAGCTTGTCCGAGCAGGTTTCAGAAGAAAATCAGGTTTTGTTTGATGCGTATGCTTTGCTGGTTAACAGCGATTCTATTGTTGATCGCACGATTGCACTGATTCGTGAGGGGAACTGGGCGCCGGGCGCATTGAGAATGATTATTCAGGAAAATGCACAAAAATTTGATGCATTTGATGACCCCTATTTACGTGAGCGTGGAGATGATATACGTGAAATTGGTCGCCGTATTTTGCAGGTATTGCTGGATAAAGGCGAAACGAAACGTGAGTATCATAAACAAACAATTCTGGTGGGTGACCGTCTGGGAGCGACGGATCTGGCTGAAGTGCCGGTAAAAAATATTGCAGCAGTCATATCACGGCAGGGTTCGAGTTCGTCGCATGTGGCCATTCTTGCAAGAGCGATGGGCATTCCTACTGTGATGGGGGCAGATGATCTGGATATATCCAGCATGGACGATCATCAAATTGTTGTCGATGGTTATCTTGGTCGTTTATATGTCGATCCTTCCGGTGCGGTGTTGTCTGAATATGAAAAATTACGCAAGCAGGAAGATCGCTTAAGTCGTGACCTGAAAGGCTTGAGAAAGCTACCTTCGGAAACGCAGGATGGTCATCATATACCTTTATATGTCAATACGGGTCTGGTTGCAGACATGGGGCCTTCACGCAAGAGTGGAGCAGAAGGTATCGGGCTTTATCGCACAGAATTTCCATTTATGATCCGTGACCGCTTTCCAGGTGAAACAGAACAAAAAACAATTTATCGTCAGGCGCTTAAAGCATTTAGTCCGCGTCCGGTGGTATTACGTACACTCGATGTTGGTGGTGACAAGGCATTGCCTTATTTTCCTATTGAAGAGGAGAATCCTTTTCTGGGCTGGCGTGGTATTCGTATTACGCTGGATCACCGTAATATCTTTTTGACCCAGATACGTGCGATGTTAAAAGCTGCATCCGGGCTTGATAATTTACACATTCTGTTACCGATGATCAGTGATTTGTCTGAATTGGATGAAGCGATCTTGCTCATTGATCAGGCGTTCACGGAATTGCAGGACGATGGCGAAGAGGTAAGCTGGCCAAAAATCGGTGCCATGATCGAGGTTCCTTCTGCTGTTTACCAGGCAGAAGAAATAGCGCAGCGTGTTGATTTTATGTCGATAGGAACCAATGACCTGACTCAATACCTTCTGGCTGTAGATCGAAACAATGCACGTGTAGCAAAATTATATGACACCCTGCATCCGGCGGTTTTACGTGCAATTAACCAGGTTGTCGATGCGGGTCATAAATATGGGCGTCCGGTGGGTGTTTGCGGTGAAATGGCCGGTGATCCTGCCGCTGTTATTTTATTGCTTGGCATGGGTATAGACAGCCTGAGCATGACTACCGCAGGATTACCGCGAATTAAATGGGTAATCCGCAGCTTCAGTCAACGTGATGCGAGGGTGATGCTGACACGTGCATTACAATTCAGCAGTGCCCATGCAACGCGTAAATTTCTCCATTCTGCATTGGAAAGTGCGGGTCTGGGTGGTTTGATCAGGGCTGGCAAGTAAGCGTTTTGATTCAGGTGCTTACCCCAAGGTGGCTGTTTTACGCTATTAACCCTAGATAATCATAGGTATCCATCTGATACTCATATATTTTTTGGTGTTATTTCAAGTTTATAACTATGCTATGATTCACCAATATTTTGAATAACAGGAGCATGATATGTCTCAAACTGCAGCAGCATTTAGTACCAGCTTGTCTGAAAAAGAAGTAAATCTGACACCTTTGGCAGAAGAAAAAATGGCCGAGCTGTTCGGTCAGGCTGATGATGATATAGAGGCTATTCGTATTTATGTCTCTGGTGGTGGTTGTAGCGGCATGGGCTACGGCATGACGTTCACAGATACAAAATCAGATTTAGATACTGTTCGTGAATTTGACAAGTTTAAAATTTATGTTGATTCAGTAGCATTGGGCTACCTGAAAGGTGTTGAAATCGACTATGTTGAAAAAGCTGGTGGTGCCAGTTTTGTATTTAATAATGTTTTCCAGGCGACTGGCGGCAGTGGTGCCTGTGGTGGTTGTGGTTCAGCTGGTGGAGGTTGCGGCTGATCTTTTCCATTAATGCCGCTTGATCCACAAACGGGCGCAATTCTGCGCCCGTGTATTTTACTGATTTCCCCACAGAATAGTTACCGTATACCACCCTATCTCAACGCTGCTAAACAGCTGGGTATTGATGCCATTGTTGTCTCCCAGGGTGAATATTCATTAGTGAGTTCGGTTGCGAGTGGTATCCATGTTAATTTTTCCAATGCAAATGAAGCATTTAATATTATTACAACTGCTTTAGCTGACCAGCAAGTGTTGGCCGTGATCGGTACGGATGATCAGACAGTTACCTTGTCATCGCGTTTATCACAATACTTTGGGTTACAACATAATGACCCTGCTGCAAGCAAGCTAACACGTCGTAAAGATCTGGCACGAAAGCATCTTGCGGAAAAAAGTCATTCAGATGTTTGTATTCACATTCCAGCGTATAAAAAAATCGCAATAAATATATTGATGCAAGAGCAGTATACGTCGGTTGAATTTCCATGTGTTATTAAACCCCTGTCTCTATCAGGCAGTCGTGGTGTAATAAAAGCAGCTAACCCTGATGAACTGCTGAAAGCCTGCATCCAGATTGATACGATTCTCGAACGTGAAGGCTCAACAGGTGATGAGCGAACGCATGTGATTGTAGAACACTATATTCCCGGTTATGAATATGCCTATGAAGGTTTGCTGTGTGATGGTGAGTTAACGCGTCTTGCATTGTTTGACAAACCGGATCTGATGGAAGGGCCGTATTTTGAAGAGACTTATTACATTACACCTTCACGGTTAGATGATTCGACGCAAACACAAATACATCAGGCTGTTCAGCAAGCATGTGATATTTATGGTCTGAAACAAGGCCCGGTTCATGCAGAAGTCAGATTGTTTCAAGGACAGGTCTGGCTCATGGAAATGGCATCCCGAACGATTGGCGGTGATTGTGGCCAATTAATAGAGTTTGTGACCGGTAAGACGATAGAAATGCTGGTGATCGAGCAAGCTATGGGGAAGGATATTGAGATTCCTCAAGCCCGGTATGCGGCAGGTGTCATGATGATGCCCGCACAGGAGCATGGTATTTTGAGGCGGGTTGAAGGAATTCTGGCTGCAAACAAGATCGCGGGGATAGAAAAAATTGAAGTTACTATTCCCACCGGATACGAAATTATGCCGTTGCCGGAAGGCTTTAGTTATCTGGGGTTTATTTTTGCGAAAGCGGCTGAACCCGCTCAGGTAGAACAGGCATTAAGACAGGCATGGGCGAATCTGAAAATTGTGACATCACCGGTTTTGCCGGTAATATAATCTTTCGTTCAGCGCAGGTTTAATTTAATTTGCTACCATTGATACCTATACTAAAAGAAAAACAGGTAAATACTATGAAGCAGGGTCGATTAATTGTCCGGATATTCCTTATCGCGGGGCTGGCTATCAATGCTGGTTGCGCAACGCTAAGTAAAGACGAATGTCTGAATGCCAACTGGTATTCAATTGGCTATGAAGATGGTACCAAAGGTCGTTCGGCCAACTGGCAGGCAAAACATAGAAAGGCTTGTTCTGAATTCAATGTTACAGTCGATGTTGATCAATACTTAACAGGACGCAGTAAAGGCTTGCAACGTTATTGTGTGCCAAAAAATGGCTACTGGGTTGGCAAATCCGGTTATCGTTATGCAGGGGTTTGTTCTCCTGTGCAGGAGCCCGCATTTCTTGATGCCTACCGATATGGCAAAGATGTCTATCAGCTGACACGCAAGCGAGACAAGTTATTGCAACATATTAAAGCAATCAGATATGATCTGAATGACTATGAAAACCGTCTCTTGAATATTGAGAATAGACTGGTTAAAGAAAAACTGAGTAAAAAACAGAGACGTAGGCTGTTCAAAAAGATAAGAATCATTCAGGTAGACAAGCAAAATGCTATCGTGCAACTGGATCGTCTGATATATGATGCAGGATTGATGGATGCAGAGCTTGCGCAACTGGAGCGAAACAATCCTTATACATTTTAACTTCACGGAGAAAATGATATGAAGAAACTATCTGGAATCGTTGCCATTTTTTTAATAGGTGTCAGTAGTGTTCAGGCAGCCCTTGTCACGAAAGTAGTAAAATACAATCAGGGTAAAACGAACATGATTGGTTATCTGGCCTATGATGATTCAATTAAAGGAAAGCGACCGGGTATTTTGGTTGTTCATGAGTGGTGGGGACACGATAGTTATGCGCGCCATCGCGCAGAGATGCTGGCCAGGATGGGGTACACCGCATTGGCTGTCGATATGTACGGAGATGGAAAAAGGGCAATGCACCCGAAAGACGCTGCAAAGTTTTCAGGAGCGGTGGCAAAAAATATGCCAGTGGCGCGTGCTCGTTTTGAGAAAGCATTAATCTTGTTGAAGCGGCACTCAACGGTTGATGCTGGCAAGACAGCAGCGATTGGGTACTGTTTTGGTGGTGGCGTGGTTTTACACATGGCACGTATGGGCGTAGATCTGAAAGGCGTTGCGAGTTTTCATGGCAGCCTGGCAACAAAAATACCTGCAAAAAAAGGTCAGGTAAAAGCAAAGGTTCGTGTTTTTCATGGTGCGGCTGATCCGTTTATAAAACCGGAACAAATAACAGCCTTTAAGCAGGAAATGAAAAGCGCAGGTGTTGATTTTAAATTTGTCAGTTATCCAGGAGTGAAGCATAGCTTTACAAACCCGGCGGCAGATCAATACGGAAAAAAATTCAAATTACCACTGGCTTATAACAAAAAAGCGGACCAGCAATCATGGCAGGCAATGCAGTTATTTTTTCAGCAGATATTTCGTTAAGAAAAATTAAATAGCGTATATGCGGTTAGACTTGATCTTGAAAAAATCCACGAGGCATTAAACAGTATTTATTTTTTTGCCTTGGGGGGAGCAAAACCACCTGCACCGGAATACTCGCCTTCGTTGAACAGGAAGCCCAACATGTGTTGCTCAATAAAATCGAGGCTTTTCGGGTCTGCAGTATTCAGGCCATTTTCATTGATGATCATGGTCAGGTGTTCGAGCCATTTGTTCCAGCCTTCTGCTGAAACCGACTCAACGATACGCAAGCCCAGTTCGCCTGGATGTGGAGCGCTTTCCATTGCTTCTGCTTCCTGGTTAAGTACGACACATTGAATCATTTTGGTCATGAGTGTTTCCTGATATCTGTCAAATCAATAAAGGGCTATATTACCATGTTTTCAAATAGAAAAAGTACCCGTTATTCGTAAGGGGAATGTTAGTGGTGTATTTTCCCTTTGGCTAAAAGGGTTTAACGGTTATCAGAATAATAATTGCAATCAATAGTAAAACAGGAAATTCATTAAACCAGCGGTAATAAACATGCGAATGACTATTCTTATCGTGCTTGAAATCCAGTAAGAGCTTGCCACAGTAAATGTGATACAGAATAATAATACCGACCAGTATCAGTTTTGTTGTTAACCAGACTGTCCCCTGGTAAGCGACCCATGCGTAGTCAGCCAGCATCCAGAGTCCGAGTACAATCGTAATAATTGCACCTGGCGTCATGATGCCATAAAACAGTTTGCGTTCCATTATCTTGAAGCGTTCGTTGCTGATTTCATCTTCTGATGCTGCGTGGTAAACAAAAAGCCGGGGCAGGTAAAACAGACCTGCAAACCACGTCACCATGAAAATAATATGAAATGCTTTAACCCATAACATGTCGCTTTATCCTTTTTGATGATTCTCAAGCATTGGTATAATCAATGATCGCAGGTATTTCATGTCAGGCAAACCGATTTTTCGGTAAACGATCTGTCCATCGGAATTAATTAGCATTGTCGTTGGAGTAATCGGGCTTTTAATGCCGAAGGCATTAATAATTTTCCTGTCAAGATCAAATACGATGGAGTAGGGTATTGTTTTGCGTTTGACCATTTCCATTACCTGATTTGGTGGATCGTAATACATACTGATTCCAACCACTTCCAGTCCCTGGGGCTTGAGATCCTGATAGAGTTTGCTCAAGTGAGGTATTTCTTTAATGCAGCTTGTACAGCTGGTCGCCCAGAGATTAACCAGTACCGGGCGGGTTTGCTTTGAACCAATATGCAATTGTTTGCCTGTTGCCGTGGTCAGGCTCAGCTCAGGTGCTTGATGGCTTGCCGGGCTTATCCAGACATAGGCCAGTGTTACTGTTAGCAGCAATATAAATAAAGCTATGACAATATCGCGTGTTTTCATACCAGATGTTCGTTTTCGTTCGATTCAGGGACCTTGGATTTATGACGTGCGTTAGCCTGTTCAATAAAAGGCCGCGCGAGTGCCTGGTAAATCGCTTCATGATTAATAATCCGTGATATACCATAGGCAATAAAACTCGTCATCATGATGGGTAGTAGCAGTGTCTGATTGTTCGTCATTTCCATGATGATAATAATACTGGTTAACGGCGTTTGTACAACTGCAGAGAAGAAACCCGCCATGCATAAAATGACAATGGCTGTTTCCGGAGTGCCTGCAAACCAGGGTGCGACAACAGCACCCAGTCCGGCGCCAGCTGATAAGGAGGGCGCAAAGATCCCGCCCGGAATGCCACTTAAATACGAAGCCAGCGTTGAGATCATTTTATAAAAGGTAAACCCCGTAACCACTTCACCGTCACCAGACAACACTTGTTTGGCTTCTTCATAACCGGTGCCGAAGGTCTGGCCATTCGATAACAGACCCACAACAGCAATAATCAGACCACAGCCAGCCGCAATCAGAATAGGCCAGCGGTTTTGCATAGGTGCAATTCGCTGGCTACCCCAGACCAGGATAAAGCTGAAGAACCCCCCCAGCAAACCGCCGATTACGCCACAGACAACAATCGCGAGCAAGATACTGCCTATCAGTTCGACCTCAATTGTAGCAGTACCAAAATAGGTGTAGTTGCCATGCAGGGCAATAGCCGTAATACCGGCGAGCACTACTGCTGTAATCAGTGTGCCACTGGTGCGTTGTTCGAATGAGCGGCTCATTTCTTCAATCGCAAACATGATGCCTGCCAGCGGTGTGTTAAATGCAGCAGCAATGCCAGCTGCTCCCCCGGCCATCACCAGACCCCGTTCCATAAAGTGGCTAGGAAAGCGCGCCATGTGCCCAAGTGAATACATGATCGAAGCGCCAACATGAACGGTAGGTCCCTCACGGCCGATGGATGCACCTGAAAATAGCCCGCCAATTGTGAGTAACATTTTGCCAAACGCAATGCGCAGACTAAGCAGGCGGCTACGATCTTCATGGTCAGACATCTCAATGGTAGCGATGGATTGTGGTATACCACTACCTTGAGAGCCGGGGAAAACCCGTCGGGTCAACCAGACCAGAAGAGCAAGTCCGAGCGGTGTAATAATAAATGGTAAATAGGTTGACTGATGACTTTGTTCGCGGAACCAGTCATTGGCATAGTCACACAGGATTGCAAAAATAGCTGCAATCAGCCCGACCAGCAATGCGCCGCCAAAGAAAACCAGTCGAATTTTCCAGGCCTGAATGGACAGTAGTTGAGCGCCCGATGATTTTATTCGTGATAACAAGAAGATAGCCTGTCGGTTAATGATTATGGAGGTGCTTTTCAGGGCTGATTATTAAGGCACAATTTTACATGTTATATGTATTTTTTGCCAAACTTCCCATAGTAAGAACCATAGATCTGGAATGAAATTCTTATCGGGACAGACTTATACAAAATCTGTCTCCTTAACTGAGTGTAATGCTTCCCTTAACGTAGGTTACTCAAATTTAATAATAGTCTAATATACTGAAATATATAATAAAACTTGACCTTAATTGTTAACTTCTGTAAAGTTGGTTTCACTTCTCAGGTAGCAAGCAGTCGTAAAACTGTAACGAATGCTATAACAATAACTATAATATCACCACCATGTTAAGCGGCTTTATGCCGCTTTTGTTTTGCCCCCGGTTTTTTCTGGATTAATACCTTCTATTTTTAATGATTCACGTGCAAAAAGTTCGTTAAGGTCATATTATGTCTATAGTTTTTACAGTGGTCTTCGTCCATATACTATAGATGCATGTGACGTAGGATAATAATTGTCAGTAATTTCAGGAAGTTGGATAAATGATTAAGGCGGGTATTGTAGGCGGCACCGGTTACACCGGTGTAGAGTTGTTAAGGTTGCTCGTTCAGCACCCCGAAGTAGAGCTGAATGTAATCACATCACGCAGCGAAGCGGGCCGACCTGTCTCTGATTTATATCCTAATCTGCGTGGTCACATTGATCTGACATTCTCGGAACCCGATCCGGTTCAGCTTGCGGCATGTGACGTCGTTTTTTTTGCAACACCTAACGGGACAGCCATGCAAACGACCCCGGTTCTTCTGGATGCGGGTGTCAGGGTCATTGATCTTGCTGCAGATTTCCGCATACGTGATGAGCATGAATGGCAGCAATGGTATGGCATGACACATGCGTGCCCTGATTTACTGGAAGAGGCCGTATATGGTCTGCCGGAAGTGAATAGGGAGCTGATTAGTAATGCGCGTTTGGTGGCAAATCCAGGTTGTTACCCTACGGCCGTTCTACTGGGTTTTTTACCTTTACTTGAGGCCGGGCTGGTGAATAGTGATCAGCTGATTGCAGATTGTAAATCCGGTGTAAGTGGGGCCGGCCGTTCGGCCAGTGTCGGAGCACTGCTGTGTGAGGCCAGTGAAAGTTTCAAGGCTTATGCTGTACCCGGGCATCGTCATTTACCGGAGATTCGACAGGGGCTGGAGACTACGTCGGGTATGCCGGTGGGCTTAACCTTCGTTCCTCACCTGACTCCGATGATTCGTGGTATTCATGCTACGTTATACAGTATTCAGACAGGCAAGCAGGATGATCTTCAGTCTTTGTATGAGCATCGATATGCCGATGAGCCATTTGTAGATGTGTTGCCAGCCGGCAGTCATCCTGAAACCCGCTCGGTCAAGGGTAGTAATATGTGCCGTATATCAGTGCACAAGCCGCAGTCACGAGACACCATTGTGGTGTTGTCAGTGATCGACAATCTGGTTAAAGGCGCTGCGGGGCAGGCAGTTCATAACATGAACCTGATGTTTGGCCTGGAAGAAAGTCTGGGTATTGATCATGTAGCATTAATGCCCTGATACGTTTTTATGACTATTACCTCCAGCATAAAATTGATTGTCATACCGCTGCTGTTGCTGGCATTGATTGGCTATGGTGCCTGGTCAATCTATGACTATGGACGATACCGGGCGGGCTTTGATCAGGCCAGGGAAGCAGCCAAGCAGAAGGAAGTCATACAAAAAAACAGTGATTTAAAAGAGAAGTTGTCAGCATTTCGCACACGTATCGCTCAACTTGAAAGTGCGCGAAAAGTTGATCAGTATGCGATTGTAGCTGTTAAGGACAATCTGGCAAATATGGAGTCCCGCTTTCAGGCACTACGTGAAGAGTTGCAATTTTACCGTACGATTGTTTCACCGAGCAAAGGGCGGGATGGTCTGCATATTCATGACTTTAAATTAACGCAGAATAAAAAAGAGGGTTATAACTATAATTTGACTGTTATTCATATCCAGGGTACTCGCAAGCATCATCGTGAGTCTTATGGTGAAATCAAGCTCTCAATTCAAGGTAAACTGAATGGAGTCAGCAAAAAACTTGAATATGTGGATATCAACACTGCAAAACAGACAAAAATACGCTATCGTTTTAAATACTTTTCACGTTTTAAAGGTGGTTTAAAATTACCCGGTGGGTTTGTTCCGCAAATAATCGAAATACAGGTTATTCCGGGGCAGAAAAATATTAAAGGCGATAATAAAACGATTAAATGGCCGGTAGGACCGGTTTAAGGAGGATGTATGCTGGGTATGAAAAAACATCAATCAGCAAGAGTAGAGACACTGGTGGGACAAAATACCGAAGTTTTCGGCGATGTTGTATTCAGTGGTGGCTTGCATGTGGATGGAACAATTATTGGCAATGTAAGAACACGCGACAGCTCAGGTGGTACGTTAACCCTGAGTGAGCATGGCAGAATAGAAGGCGAGGTAAAGGTTTCTCATATTATCCTGAATGGTGAAGTGAAAGGTGATGTTTTTGCCTATGAGCGCATTGAACTTGCACCTCAGGCACGTATTCAAGGGCATGTTTATTATAATTTGCTGGAAATGGCGATGGGTGCCGAGGTTAATGGCAGCCTGGTTCACAAGGCAGGGCTTGCACAACAGTCTGATTCTGAAGAGAATATTGACGCTGTGTTGTCACCGGAGATACATGCAACCGAATAATACTTGACTAATTTAGTATGAATTAAGATAATAGGTCTGTTTTAGCAGATCCTTATATTTGTTTTCTGTCAGAGGGGCTATATAATAGAAAAGAATGCGGTGTGATTAAAGCCACTGTTTTTTCTGGCACTTTTTCTGGAGTAGTTTTATGGGTATCGAAGTTCAATTAGCTGTTTCACCGATCAAGGTAACCGATAATGCCGCCGAAAAGGTCAAAAAGTTATTGAAAGAAGAGAATAATCCTGACCTTAAGTTACGCGTTTTTGTTACTGGGGGTGGATGTTCAGGTTTTCAATATGGCTTCAAATTTGATGATGAAGTCAACGAAGGTGATACAAATATCGTAAAAAACGGTGTTTCAGTTGTCGTTGATCCGATGAGTTTTCAATACATTTCCGGTTCTGAAGTGGATTTTATCGATGACCTCGAAGGCGCCCGGTTTGTTATCAATAATCCGAATGCCGCTTCAACCTGTGGTTGCGGTGCATCCTTTTCAGTATAGTTTCATTTTGCCGCAGTGTGTGATGGTATTATGGCAGGCAACAAGAGCGTTGTTTGCCTGATTCAATGAATTCCCGGACTGGAGTTTTTTCATGAGTGAATATTTACCCGGCCTTGCCGGAGTCCCTGCGACCCAATCTAATATTTCTGACATTGATGGTAAAAAGGGAATACTGGCCTATCGTGGTTATGCCATAGAAGAGTTGGCAGAACATAGTAGCTTTGAAGAAACGACATTATTGCTGCTGGATGGTGAACTGCCTACTGCAGAAGCGCTCGAATCTTTTGATCGGCAGTTATGTGAAAACCGCCGGGTTAAATATAATGTTCGTGAGTTGATGAAACGCCTGCCTTCTACCGGGCATCCGATGGAAATGTTGCAAACAGCTGTCGCGAGTCTGGGAATGTTCTATCCCGGACATGAATGTCTGACTGGTGGTGAAACCTGTAATGACCTGAACTATATCCACAACATGACTGTCAAGATTATGGCTGGCATGGGAACCATGGTGGCAATGTGGGAGCATATACGCAACGGGTATGACCCTGTTCCTCCCGTCGAAGATCTGAGTTATTCCGAAAATTTCCTGTATATGTTTACTGGTAAAGAACCTGATCCGTTATTAGCAAAAATTCTTGATGTCTGTTTTATCCTGCATGCAGAGCATACGATTAATGCGTCAACATTTGCTGTGCTGGTAAATAGTTCTACGCTGGCCAGTCCCTACAGTGTTATTGCTTCTGCTATCGGTGCTTTATCAGGTCCGCTGCATGGAGGCGCAAATCAGCGCGTGGTTGAAATGCTGGAAGAAATTGGCAGCCCGGATAAAGCCGAAGCTTATATAGATGAAAAGCTGAGTAATAAAGAAGTTATCTGGGGTATGGGTCATCGAGAATATTCTACAAAAGACCCACGCGCTAAAATTTTACAGGGCCTGGTGGATGAATTGCTGGAAGCGCGTGGTGGTTATGTAAACCCGATGTTTGAAACAGCCAAGGCGGTTGAAAAGATTTGTGAAGACAGATTGGCAGTTAAGGGAGTCTATGCCAATGTCGATTTTTACTCAGGCATTCTCTATGCAGAGATGGGTATCCCTGCTGATCAGTTTACGACCTTGTTTGCGATTGCACGTACTGCAGGATGGTTGGCGCACTGGCGCGAGCAATTGGTTGATAATCGTATTTTCAGGCCAACCCAGGTTTATATAGGTCGGGAACTTCGTTCGTATAGAGATATGAAAAAACGCTAATCTATCAAATGGAATGACATCGGGAGTCATATTGAGATGTAGTGGTCAAAAATTCAGGCGGCAGTTGCTGTTATATCAAATTATTATCAGCCTTGTGATCGCCTGGCCAGCAAGCAGTAGCGCTAAGGATATTGAAGTGCGCATAGGGCTGCGCGCACATCGCGGGATTGAAAATGCAGTGAAGCGTTGGCAGCCAACAGCCGAGCGTCTGTCTCGCGAAATTCCCGGTTATCGTTTTACGATAATCCCCTCCATATTAAACAGTCAACTGGATCAGGCTGTCTCACGAGATGAGTTTGATTTTATCCTGACCAATCCATCTTCTACGGTCGAGCATCAGCTGCAGCATGGTGTGAAGTTACTGGTGACACTGATCAATAAGCGTCAGGGAAAGGGTTACACCCAATTCGGCTCGGTCATTTTTACGCGCAGTGATCGCAAGGATATAAATAAACTTACCGATCTCAAAGGTAAGGTTTTTATGGGGGTTGACAAGCGAGGTTTTGGTGGCTGGCGAGTCGCATGGCAGGAGCTATTGCATAACGGAATTGCACCTTATCGTGATTTCAGGGAATTGCGTTTTGCGGGCGGCGTGCAGGACAAAGTTGTTTATTCTGTGCGTGATGGACTGGTGGATGCGGGTTCTGTACGTACTGATATGCTGGAGCGTATGGCGAGCAGGGGTGAAATTGACCTGAGTCGTTTTAAGGTGCTGGGTCTTAAACGGCGCAGTGGCTTCCCTTTTCTGTTGAGCACGCGCTTGTTTCCCGAGTGGGCTTTCTCAAAAACACGTCTTACAAATGATGCGCTGGCAAGCAAGGTTAAGTACGTTTTACTGTCAATAAAGGCAGATGATCCTGCTGCAGAAAAAGGCAAGTACGTGGGCTGGGTCGATGCGTTGAACTACGACTCAGTCAGAGATTTGCTGGAGGAACTTAAGCTGGGGTCCTTTCATGTTTCTGATTACAATATATTGCCAAGTTTTATGCGTTTGTACTGGCATTATTTTCTCTCGGGATTAGTACTTGCTTTTCTGGTCATTCTTATTGTTTTATATCTGATCAGCCTGAATCGAAAATTAGGCAAAATGCAACTTCAGCTCAAGCGCGAAGCGATAGGTCGATTGAAGGTAGAAAACAGCCTGGCAGAACTTGCGACCCAGTCTGTTGAGCGAACGCGAGGCACGGAATTTTTCCGTGAATGTGTATGTGGGCTGGCGCGTTTGTATGGCATGCAGTTTATTTACATCGTTTTACTTGATGAGACCTATTCGAATAATTTACGAACTTTTCTTGCCTGGGAGAATGGTCAGTTTAAAAAGAACTTTGAATGTGAGATTGATGGTACACCTTGCTATGGCTTATTAAGAAATCAGGTTGAACTCATTAGTTCTGGTTTAAGAAATCAATATCCTGACAATGATTTGCTTGAAGGACTTAAGGCTGAGAGTTTTTTTGGTTCCTTGTTGAAAACATCGTCAGGAAAAATACTGGGTATGATTTCGATGATGGATAGTAAAGAATTGGATATTCTTGAATGGCAGCGCCCGGTATTAAAGATTTTTGCAAATCGTATTGGTCTTGAGCTACAAAGAATCAAGGATGAAGAAGAAATGCGAGGTATGTCAGACAAGATTACCTGGCAGGTTGTTCATGATCCGCTAACACAATTGATTAATCGACATGACTTTGAGCGTCATTTATCACAATCAATTATCCGGCTGGAGTTCACGGATAAAATCCATCTCCTTTTTCATGTGGATCTGGATAAGTTCAGTTTGGTCAATAAAGCATGTGGTCACCTGGCAGGAAACGAGTTATTAAAACAACTTGCCAGACAGTTGAAGGTGGTCATGAGTGATAATGATATCATTTGTCGTCTGGGAGGAGATGAATTTGGTATTC
>Ga0316205_10001403_pt1 | contig 30637 bp, 24 predicted proteins | sample 3monthpyrite_MG_FD_204941 | JGI IMG/M metagenome (GOLD analysis project Ga0316205, IMG submission 204941) | Microbial mat bacterial communities from mineral coupon in-situ incubated in ocean water Damariscotta River, Maine, United States -... | ecosystem: Environmental > Aquatic > Marine >...
AAAAATTCAGCTACGATAAAGATATGACCGGCGAAGTTTCGTCTTTTCTGAATTTTGATGGTAACGGGGAAAAAAGTATACATGGGAAGCTTGCATATCAGGGCCCGAGATTTACACTTTTTGCCGGCGGCAGTTACAGAGATTATGATTACTACAATATGAGTCAAAAATCTGATGAAGCGCTCTGGTTCCCATACGACGAAACATTAGCTAACGCTGATTATCAGTTTAAATCATTTCAGTTATCATCTAACATAAAAACTTCGAATAGTTCAAATATTAGCCTAGTTAGTTACACCGGCCAAATTCCTGATGCCCCGAGATTAGATCGTCAGACACTTGGTTATAGTATTGAGAATCCTGAAGATGGCCTGAGACCAAGAAATGGTTATTACTCGAACACCTCTCCATTAGTTTTTTGGGGTAATACAGTTGAATTCCGCAAAATTAATGAAAATCCGGCATTCCAAAATGTGGGTTTAAAAGCAGGTTTCTTCCTTCTTAAAGATTATCGAAAGCAACGAGATTTTGATCTCTCTAACCCACCTGCATTTTCAATAGACACCGCCGAAAGAGATTATTCATTTTCCATTAACGACACAACAAACTTTGATAGAAGTTCCAGCAATCAATGGCTTTTTTCTTTTGATGTACAATCGCGCATTAATCATAATTTCTATCTTAAATGGGGTGGAGACATGTCATACGATTATGTAAGAAGTAAAAGGTATTCCAGCTTTGCGCGTAAACAATTACCAAGATATCCGAATGGTTCCGAATATGTTTTATCAGGCGTTTTTGGACAGATTGATTTTGCACCAACAAATAGGGTTACTCTGGAATATGGTGTGCGCTATTCTCACACTTACGCAAATATTCCCTTTGAAGGTTTAAACTCCACTCGCAAATTTAGTGCCTATTCTGATGCTTTTGGACAATTCACTCATGCCCTTGGTTTGAGTTATAATCTAACAGATGACCTTTCACTTTTAAGTAATATTTCTACCGGTTTTAGAGCACCAAACATTTCCGATTTATCAGAAATTGGTATTCGGCGAAACGATCAATTCCAAACTCCAAGCACAGACCTAAGACCAGAAAAAACAAGAAATATTGATATAGGAGTGATGTTTGATAATACTATTTATCATTTAGAAATGTATACGTTTTGGTTGCACTACTCAGACAAAATAACACGCAACGAAACCGGGAATTATGTAAACGATTTTGGAGATATTATTCCGGCTGATAGCATCACCTTTAATTGGCAAACCTATAAAGAAGTAAGAAATATAAATGCTAACTCAATGGACTTACTTGGTGTAGAATTAGCCGGATCTTATACTAACAATAATCAGGTTAAAACTGGATTTACTTTCACCTATGCATGGGGAAATTTGTTGAATATTGATGGTACAACCGATCCTGTTGATCGGGTCCCACCGGCTAATGGAATATTTTATGTGGATTATACTCCGGCTGAGAATTTTACAATACGTCCACAAGCACGATATGCGTTTGCACATCGCAGAATATCACCTGAAGAAATTGATGATAACAGGGTTTCGCAAAATGGAACGGATGGATTTGTAAATTTACAGCTTTTAGTTAATCTATATCCTCAGGATAATGTCTCAATTAAATTTATTGCTGATAATTTGATGGATGAAGCCTACAGAGAGCATTCCAGTAGCCTTGATGGAATGGGGCGTAATTTCACCATTTCTGTTAGCTACAAGTTCTAAGAAGCCGCCTCTGCCTTAGACCACGTAAGTACAATTCCAATCAAGACAACTAGCATTCCAAAAAAAGTAACTACTAAGGGTACTTCCTCAAAAAATAAATAGGCAAGTACTGAAGAAACTGCCGGCTCAAATAATATTAAGGTAGAAAGAAGTGTAGGCGAGATAAATTTGACAGCGTAATTAAGCGAACCATGACCGGCAATTTGTGGGCCAAGTGCTAAACCTAATCCAACCAAGAAAACTAACGTTGTGATTGCTGGGCTAATTCCATCAGCAATGATTAGGGCAATAATACAGGTTAGTGCTGCATATCCATAAACCGGAAATACATAATCCAGCCAATTTCTTTTCTGGCGAAGTTTATTACCCAACAGAAAATATCCGGCAAAAATAACCGCGGCCAATGCAGCAAGACTATTGCCTAATAATGGATTCGGAAAGTTTGTATCACCATCATAATCGGAATACCCGATTATAACCGATCCAATAAATGCGATTATCACCCCTATCCAAACTAATGCTCTGAATTTTGTTCGATATACAAATCGTTCGAAAACAATAATGATGATGGGATGGATAGTGACCAAAACAGAAGCCGATGCAATAGAAGTAAAATAAATTGAGCTGATCCATGCTATTAAGTGGAGACCGAGTAGAATCCCAGAAATAGCAACCAAGATATGTTCGTTAGCCGAAATAACCCGAATTTCTTTTTGCTTTTTTTGTGAGTAGAAGAGCGGAATTAATACGATAAAAGCAATTCCCGTTCGAATTGCAGCGATTAAATATGGGGATGAATTTGTCGCAATTTTAACAAGGATTGGTGAAAAGCCAATTGCTGAGATACCAAAAGCCAATAAACCGTAAACCTTTAGCTTTGAAAAAGATTCTGAGACAGGGCTCATTATCTTATTCGATCAATTGATCGAACAAGGTTTTCGTCTTTGTGAATGAACCTAAGACCTAGTAGTTGAAAAAAGAAGCCAATTATCACTAATCCTGTTCCAAGAGCTTCATCCCATAAATATGGCCCAATACCACCCAACGATAGCAGAACCCCAAAACAAAAACCCATACCTACTACCTGAACTAACATAGCACGTTTAACCCAGATCATTTGATTTGCCCGATTCTTATATAGAAAAATAGTAAGCAAAGTCACTAGCATAGCAAGCGTTAAAGAAATAGCCAGACCATAGCCAATCCAAAGTTGAGGATCTTCCATTGCTCGATTATAAATTGGAGTAAAAAAAGTTCCTCCGGTTGATAATATAGCCAAGACTAAAAAAACAGTTTGCAGACGCTGTATCACGATTCTTTATTACAATTTTTGAATGATCGAAGATAGGATATCTCTAAATAAAAAAGGGGACATTTGCCCCCTTTTTGTTTTGTTAAACAAATGAATTTCTAAGTTGAAACCGTCTCAGGTGCCTGATAATTAATATCTGATGAAGTTAATTCTTCATCATGATTATACATCAACTCTCTTAAACGTACACTTCCTCTTTCGAAAATGTAGTAAAGAACAGGAACTAATATTAATGTTAATGCAGTAGCGAAAAGCAGACCAACAATTACTGCAATGGCCATGGGTCCCCACCAGGCAGCTTGCTCACCACCCATGTAAATGTAGTCACTTAAGTTGGTGAAAAATTCAATGGGATTGCCCACTAATACAATGAAATCAAAGTTGAACCCAACCGCCAATGGAACCAATCCAAGAGTGGTTGTAATTGCAGTAAGAATAACGGGTCGAAAACGAATTTTACCGGCTTGAATTAACGCTTCTTTTAATCCATATCCATCTCTAGTTCGGAGAATATCCACATAATCAAGCAATACAATGGCATTGTTTACAACCACCCCTGCAAGTGATATAACACCAAGAAATGCCATTAACCCAAATGCCATCTGGAACATTACCAAACCATAAAACACGCCGGCAGTAGACATAATTACGGAACTCAAAATGATGAGTGGTTTCACAACTGAGTTAAATTGAGAAACCAGAATGAATGCAATTAAGAATACAGCAATGATAAAAGCTCTTCCCAGAAAATCGAATGATTCATCCTGTTCTTGCTGTTGCCCCGTCCAACTGTAGGAAAAACCTTGTGGCAAACCATTTAAATAATTTCCTAGTACCGTTTGAGCTTCTGCTAATACCGCATTTGCTTGATAACCTGCACGTACATCAGCACTAATTGTAATTACACGTTCCGATTCTTTGTGTTTGATTCCACCCAAACCATCGCTTACTTCCCAACTTGCAACTTCAGAAAGTGGTATCTGCGTTCCGTCATTGAAGATGGTGAGATCTCCCAGAGTACTCATGTCGTCTCTATATTCATCACTTAATCGAACTATGATATCGTACTCTTCTTTTCCATCACGAAACTTTGATGCTTCCACACCATTAATTGCTTGGCGAATAGTGAAGCCAATTGAGTTTGTATTCAATTCGTATAAGGCGGCTTTTTCACGATCTACAGTAACTCTAATCTCAGGCCGAGCCTCAGGAAGATCTGATTCTAATCCATCGATTTTAACATAGATTGAGTCTTCTTCTAAAATTCTAAGAATGTCGCTGCTTGCTAAGGTTAGAAATTCCATGTCCGGTCCGGAAATCTCAAGATTTACCGGTTTACCGGTTGGAGGACCATCTGCCGGTTTTTCAACTGAAATTTCTGCGCCTACTATTTTCGCACTTAGGGCATTCCTCATTGCTTCCATATAAGAGAATACGTCACCTTCGCGTTGTTGGAAATCACGGAAGTTTAGAGCAACGGTACCCACGTGTGAAGAATTTCCGCTTCCACCACCCATATCTGCACTAATTGCAGCACCCGAAGTTCCCAAGACAGAATTCACATCATCCATGTTATCGATGATCATAGGGATGTCATTTCGAACCTGATCAATAATATCTTTTGTAAAGTCTACATCAGAGCCAATAGGACCTTCTACTTGTACATAAACATCGCGGGGGGGAATATCTTCCGGGAAGAACTCAATACCAACAGGAAACATAAACAGCAAAACGATGGAAAAAACAAAAGATAATGGCGCAAAAACAAAGGCAACGATAACCCAGTGTTTTAAAGCCCACCGAATTGTCCCCTCATAAAAATCTATCACTGCATGTAAACCAGATAATTGCCACCATTTACCAATTGGATGTAGAATGAATTTATTAATTACCCAAAGAATTGATGAAAGAAGAATCACCATTGTCCATGAAATTGGGCTAGTTGCAATCAATATTAGTGCAATAACAGCAACAATAATGGAAGTGAATACTTTGCCAAAGTGGCTAAAACTCACTTGCTTGTTTTTATCGTGTTCTACTTTCATAAAAAGTGCACAGATTACAGGATTGATAACCAATCCTACAAACAGAGAACTTCCAAGTGTAATGATAAGCGTTTTCGGCAAATAGCTCATAAACTCGCCGGTTATTCCTGGCCAAAATACCATCGGCGCAAACGCAGCTATGGTAGTGAATGTACCCGTAATAATAGGTAGAGCCACTTCACCGGTACCTTTCTTTGCAGCTTCAAAATTATCGTAACCTTCTTCCAAATATCGATAGATATTTTCAACCACAACAATTGCATTATCTACTAACATCCCTAAAGAAAGAATCAGCGAAAATAGCACCACCATGTTCATCGTGATGCCAACCACACTTAGCACTATAAATGAAAGAAACATAGATAATGGAATGGAAATCCCAACAAACGATGAGTTTCTTACACCAAGAAAGAATAATAAAACACCAACAACCAAAAGCAGACCGGAAATGATATTATTTTCCAGGTTACTTACCATACTCACAACATCTTTACTCTGATCGTTTGTGATTTTATAGGTTGTTGTAGGTGGCAATAAAGGCAGTTCCGATTCAAGAATTGCTTTAACTTCCGTAGCCGTATCAAGAATGTTTTCACCGGACCGTTTTTTTACACCTAAAGTAATTACGGGAAAGTCATCTAAAGTTGAATAGGTTGATCGTTCCTGGAAACCGAAGGTCACTTTTGCAACATCACGAACATAAATTGGAGTTTGATTTTCCCCTTTTACAACGATGTCTTCTAATGGTGATGTATCCTCATATTGACCGGGAACCCGTAGCAAGAATTTCTTTGTCCCAACAGTGATGTCGCCACCGGGGATAGTTACATTCTCGTTCTGAATAGCGCCGATAATATCTCCAAAACTGATGTTATAATACTTCAGCTTAGGCAGGTCCACATCCACCTGAACTTCACGCTCACGACCGCCTGTTAAATCAACACCAAGTACCGTTGGAATGGTTTCAATTTTTTCTTGAAGATCTTCGGCAATTTCCTTCAAAATCACTTCATCATAATCCCCTGAAAGGTTTACGTTCATGATGGGAAACTCGGAAAGATTAATTTCTTGAACGGATGGTTCCTCAGCATCTTCAGGGAGTTCCGGTTTGGCTAAATCTACCTTTTCCCGCACTTTTTGAAGCGCATCTTCGATATCTACATTAGTGTCGAATTCCAGATTTATGCTCGAATACCCTTCCGATGAAGTAGATGTCATCGTTTTAATTTCCGATATCCCGCTTAGTTCATCTTCTAATTTTCGAGTAACTAAACTTTCCATATCCTCAGGTGATACACCCGGATAAACGGTAACCACAAAAATATTTGGGATCGTAATACTAGGAAACGACTCTTTTGGAATAGTGAGATAGGAAATAATTCCCATTACCGCCACTAGTATAACCAAAACCATAACACTGATTCGGTTATTGATCGAAAAAGAGCTTAACCAAAATTCTTTTCGTTCACCATTGAATTGAGCTCCATTCCCATTTTCCGGAGCCCCATTAATTTTCTCGCTGCTCATTAACAACCCCTATTGTGCAGCTAATGCACTTTCAGATTCTATAACATTAATTCTCATTCCGTTATTTAGGAATGCTGAGCCAATTGTAATCAGCTCTTCACCGGGTTCTAACCCTGATTCTACAATCACATTACTTCGATAAGATGGCCCTAAGGTAACCACTTTCTCGCGTGCTACTGCTTTACCTTCCTCATTTTCAGCAATCACATACGACACATATCGCCCATCTTTACTGTAAATAAACTCTTCGCTTACAACAACCACATTTTCTTGTTCGAGAGTTAAAAGCCGGATATTCGAAATCATATCAACCTTCATTCCTTCGGTCTCATCCAAATCAATTTCAATCCTAAAAGTTCTATTATCCGGATTAATGGAATTCCCTACAAATGTGATTCGCTCTTTTGTTGTATCGGCGAAGTGCGTGTCAAACCAGATTGCAACTTCATCGCCTTGGTTTATTGCAGCAGAGTAGCGAGCCGGCACCCCCGCTGATATTTTGTAATTTTGATCGCCAATTAATCGAACAGTTGGCGATCCCGGACTTACCATCTCCCCTACTTCAAACATAATTTCTTCAACAACTCCGGTAAATGGAGCTTTGATACTGGTGTTCTCAAGATCAACTTTTATTGACTCTAGCGAGGAAGAACTTTGGTCATAGGCATATTTAGCATTCAGATAATCTATTTCTGATCCGATACCATCTTCTTCATAGATTTTTTTTAGTCGTTCGTAATTCTCGCGAGCTTGAGACGTCAAAGCCTCAAGTCGGGCATGCTCTTGTTTTAATTTGGCGTCATCAATATTAATAATTGTTTGGCCGGCACGAACGCTTTCACCTTCTTGGGCTCTATATCGAAGTACCTTTCCACTTACTTCAGCCGAGATCAAGATATCGTCTGAGGTTACCACATTGCCGACTACTCGAACATAGCTGTTAAAGTTAGAGGGCGAAATTATGGAAGTACGCACATTCACTGTTTTCACTAGTTCCTCGGTTTGCTGTGGAATTTTTTCCTCACCCGAACAGGCGGTAAAAACAATCAGGATGCTTAAAAATGGGATGATTAATTTTGTTTTCATGAGAGTAAATATAGTCTTTGTCATTAATTTCATTCTAAAGTTCTGTATCAACAAACGGTACAATTCCGGTTGCTAAATCATATTGGGCTTTGGCTGTTAAATAGTTGAACACCATTACTGAGTAGTTAACTTCGGCTTGTCTAACCTGAATTTCTGCATCGGTTACTTCAATTTGTGATCCTAACCCGTTTTCAAATCGTAATTGTGCCCGCTCATATCCTTCTTGGGCTTGATTTAAAGCAATTTTTCTGGCGTTGGCTGTTTCGAAGGCCATATTTAGGTCTTCACTAAAAGATGCTACTTCATTTTGTGCACGAAGAGTAGCGGAGCGGTATTGCTCATCTAAATCTTTTTGCCCAATTAAAACTCGCTGTACATCTGCATTTCTTTTAAATCCTTCAAAAAGAGGAAGGCTAAAATTTAATCCTATAGTTTGAAATCGCACATTATCTTCGAAAAAATTTGGCGAACCCGGTTCAGCTGAACTCCATTGCAAATTATAGCTGGCGTTCAATGTTGGTAAAAACCGACTCTTTACAGCTGTTATTTCTTGTTCTTTTAGTTTTTGCTGTGCTTCTAAAACACGCATATCACCTCGGTTTTGTGCTAGAATAGCCTTGTTAGCAATAGTTTTCTGAAAGTTGAATGGATTAAGTTTATCGATTTTTTTGATGTCGGCGTTTGATTGATCCGTAGACTCGTCGGCAAGAATATCAAAACCATTTAAATTACCGCTTACTTCAAATTCTAACTGATATGGAAGCCCCAAAATAAACTTGAGGTTACGATATGCTTGCAGTACGTCATATTCTGCTTCTATTAAAAGAGGGCGCTGATTACTCAATTGAACATTAATCTGTAGCACGGCATATTCATCAATTAAGCCGGCATTAAGTCGTCGCTCATTTTCATTTAAATTTTGCTCCAGCCGCTCTATCTGAGCTTGTTGCAATCGCAATTGCTCATTGGCTACCAACACCTGATAATATGCCAATCGTGTTTGAGTAACAATTTGTTGGCTAATTGAACGATAATTTTCAAGCTGAACCGTTCGAAAAACCATCGCTGAACTTAGCCCAATAATAGTCTCACCCCTAAATAGAGTTTGATTTACAGAAAAACCACCTTGCCAGTTATTATCGGTTCCAAACTCAACCGGAATTAACGTACCTGGTTCGCCTCCAAAAAATTCACCGGGTATAAATGTTACCGGAATCTCAACATTACGTGTATAATTTATTGCTGATGTGATTTGTGGATAAATTTCACTGTATGCAATTCTCACCAGCTCATCAGAATCCTTTGTTCCCAACAATGCACGATTAATATCGGGATTGTTAGCAATTGATAGTTGGATGGCCTCAGATAGTGTTAGTTTAAAATCAGCAATGAGCTCGGTTTTTTCCTGAGCTTGTAGATAATTCAAGGGTAAAGACGCAAAAACAAACATCGCTGCCGTGCACCATACCTCTAAGACTTTGTTCATGTATTTGAATTTATTTTGTGACATCGTTTTAGGCAGAAAGTTCGCTACGCATTTATATCTATTCAGTTTCAATAAATGACTTTGAGTCAGTAATATTTTCATGGACGGCTTTAATTCCCACTCCAATCAATTTCATATACCCTGAAAACATGGTTTCAAGATCAATACCAAGATGATCAAGCAGCTTAAAATGATCTGCATTCTGGTGCATATACGCCATATTTACAACTCCATGCGAGGTTGCCCATAACAAAAGAGCAAGCTGTTGTGCATCATACGTTTTATTTATAGAGCCATCCTGCATTCCTATTTGTATGGCTCGTACCATAACTCGAAAGCTTTCTTGGCGGTTCTGACTACATAAACCAATATACTTGCTGTCTTTTGCCTGTACAGTATCTTTATAATTTTCAAGAAAACGCATAGCCCGATAGAATTCGGGGTGTTCAGTTGCAAATCGGATATAATTCAATCCAATTTGATAAACCATTTCTAACCCCGTTTTATTCTCGGTTAACACCTTTGAGGTTAGCGCATTCATCATATCGGATGCCTTATGGCAAATACCAAGTACTAGATCGGTTTTGTTATTGAAATACAAATACAACGAACCTTTACTCACCTCAGCCCGTTCGGCAACTTCATCCATATTTAAATGGTCAAGGCCTTTTTCAAGAATTAGCTGTTGCGCTTCTTTTAAGATCATTGCCTTTTTTTGCTCTTTCTCTCTTTCTTTTCTTTCGGAAATTCCCATAATTGACTTTAAGTCATTTTTTGAACTGGCGTCAAATATAATGCGCCTCTCCATAGAATCCAATCTTATTCTTGTAAACAAACTGTAAAGAATACAAGTGCCAAACCGCCTTTATGTGTATCATGGATTTTCAAAAATTACATTCACTCAATTGCTAAAAAAGTACTTTACGCAGGTCTCGCTGTTATTTGTTGCGGTAATCTGGGCGCTCAACTTTAGTGTGATAAAAGTCACGTTGCTTGAGATTGATCCATTTAGTTTTAATGCTCTACGGTACGTTTTTGCTGCCCTTATCTTAATATCGGTAACTAAGTGGCGCGGTTTCAATGTGTTGGTCAAGAAAGAACACATCTTACCATTAATTGGTATTGGTATGGTTGGGAATGTGATTTACCAAGTGTTATTTATTGTTGGAGTAAACCTCACATTCGCAGCAAATTCAGCGGTTATTCTAGGCACCGTTCCAGTTTGGATTGCACTTCTCGCTCATATATTTACTGATGAGAAATTGACTACTAGTAAGTCTATAGGGATGATAATAGCTTTTTTGGGAGTTGGATTAATCATCTTTGGTCGTGATGGTGGGTTTAGTTTCGAATCCTCAAATGCATTGGGTGATTTAATTGTGCTAGGTTCTGCAATTGCATGGTCAACCTATACCATATTATCCAAAAAATATTTAAAACTGTACAATTCCAGTCAGTACTCTGCTTTCATTTCCCTGGTTGGAGTGGTTGGACTTTTACTAATTGGAGCGCCTTCCTTAGTTAAGTTAGATTTTACATCTATATCATTAGCGGCATATGGCGGAGTACTGTATAGTGGGTTTTTGTCGGTAGGATTAGCTTATTTAATTTGGAATCGAGGAGTTCATTTAATCGGAGCTATTAAAACTGCCTCCTATCAAAACCTTGTTCCCGTTTTAGGATTGTTATTTGGTGTACTCCTTTTAGACGAAAGCCTTAGTTTGATTCAGTATGTTGGTAGTTTTTTTGTTATTATTGGAATCGTTTCAACACAAGCAAAATAAACGCCTCTCGAACATTGCTACAGAATTGTCATTTAAATTAAGCTTACAAAGCATTTGCATGAAACGTATTCTCCAACTTGTGTTAGCCATATTGGTAACACCACTAATTTTAGTTGTACCAACAAAAGCGCAAACCGATTCCGGCATATTGTCTAATTTAGCATCGCAAAATAATGGCACTCAATATTTTGTGGATGAAGCGGGGCTGCAGTTGGCATCATCTTATCCTTTGGATGATTTTATTGATCCCGAAACGTATCAAATTGGCCCTTTTGATGTATTTTCTATTCAGGGTAACGGACTAGTACAATTTACTTATCGCGGAATTACAGTAAATGCTTCAGGAGAAATTTTAGCACCTTTAGTTGGTTTGATTTCACTACAAGGTCTCAGCTTGGAAGAAGCAAAATCAAAGATCACACAGGAATTTGAACTAGTGGTCAAAGAAACAGAGGTTTTTGCAACTTTAGATCGGCCACGTCGCGTGAACGTACATATTGGTGGAAATATTCCAAATCCCGGTCGATATTTAATTCCTGCAGGCACAAGATATGACGCCATTGTTAATGGATTTAATATAAGTGGACAGGTTATTTATCCTCTCTTAGATCAAACCTTAGACGTAGTTACAGAACGAAGCAGTCAACGCCCGTCATTCACCGGTTTAAATTTTGATCGGATAGCAGCTAAAAATCAAGCCGAAGAAAATCGTCAACCTTCATATTTTAGTCGTACAAATGAAGAGTATGATCTTCGTCTGGTGAAAGTGACTAAGAAAAATGGAGCACAGCATTATGTAGACTTGAGTGGATACTTCAATAGTGGAATCTCTGATTTTGCTCCCTATTTAGAAGATGGTGATCAAATTACATTTCTTGAAAGATCTTCCAGAAGTGAACAAGTAGGTATTTCCGGGGCGGTTAATCAACCCTTTTCGGGCACCTATCGATCGGACGATACTTTTGAAAAACTATTGTTGATTGCAGGTGGCTACCAACCTGCCGCAGATTCTTCAACGGTTGTTCTCATTAGAATTAATAATGATGAAATCAAAAGAAAGGAGATGTCATCAGTCGATGTTTTAAATCTGCAACCCGGTGATCAGATTATCATTCCGTTTTCTAAATCAAAGATTATTTCTGGTTTAGCCACCGTTGATGGTCAGGTAGATTTACCTGGCACTTTCTCAATTCAATCTGGAGTAACTACACTTAAAGATCTAATTGACATTTCAGGTGGTTTATTGCCCGATGCACTACCTAATGCCTCATACCTGATTCGAAATTCTTTGGATAAACGTGGAGTACAATCTGTATCAAATATTAATTTTTCTTTGTTAAGTAGAAGCTCCGATCAATTTATTGAAGGCTTTGATTATATGGATTTAGAACAAGCTTTAAATCCAAATAGAATGGCAGTTGATTTAGATTCAGAAAGGGTCTTAAATGAGACCCTTATTCAAGATGGTGATCGAATTATTATCCCGAAAGACGAACAAACAATTTCTATCATGGGGCAAGTGAATCAACCGGGATTTTATAATTTCGATACCAATTTAAGCGTTCCCGATTATATATCACTGGCTAGCGGTTTAACCATCGCCGCTCAGGAAGATAGAATCTTTGTTATCAAATCTGGTAGTCGCGCCTGGTACAAACCGGAAGAAACATCGCTACAATCCGGTGATATCATTTTTGTGGATCGCACTCCTTTTGAGGATGTTTCAACTGGTCGTAATTACGAAATACAGTTGCAGCAATTAAAAAATACACGTACGCAACTAATCATCGGTGGAATAAGCACGATAGTTGGAATTATAACAGCTTATGTCGCTATTAGAAGGTAGTATTAGGAATGGATATGAATGAAAATAGTCAGCTATTGAAATTTTCCGCAGCACTTTATAAAAGAAGACATTTTTTAATTGTCTATGTAATTTTTACTTGTATCGTAGCTGTATCAATAAGTCTATCAGTTAAAAAAACATATGTTTCATCTGCAACAATTTTAACTCCAAGTTCATCAACAGGATTATCATCTTTCCTTCCACCTAGCATGACCGAGGGGCTAGGGGGAGCAATTGGTGCATTCACGTCAAGTCCAGGTTCAGGGTTAAATACGATAATGTCAATACTAAATAGCCGTGAAATAGCAGAGATATTAATTAATGAATTTGGCTTGATGGAATACTTTAAATCACCAACCATTGAAGATGCAATTGAAGCGTATCGTGAAATGGTATCAGTGACTATTAATGACGAAAGTATGATTAAAGTGTCAGTTTATTCAGAAACTGAAATTTTTCATCCAGATGAAAGTGAGTTAAAGTCTCGATATATGGCATTTGACATGGCAAAGTATATATTGAGTACTCTAGATTCACTCAATGTTGGGTTAGAAACTGAACGGGCTCGTTTTCAAAGACAACTAATTGAAAAAAGATATTTAAAAAACCAAATTGACTTGAAGAATGCTGAAGTTGCTCTTATGGAATTTAGCCAAGATTATGGAGTAATTGCACTTCCAGAACAATTTGCAGCAAGTATTCAAGCAGCTGCTAAAATCGAAAGCCAGCTACTTTTTTCTAAAAACGAATTGGGTACATTGATGGAACTTTACGATAACAATAGTAAAGAAATCCAACTTAAGCGACTTGAAATTGATCAATTAAATTACACTCTTGAAAGTTTTCTTAATAAGACTTTTAGCCCAGACTCTATGTCGGTACTACCCGCTTTTATTAGTGGCCCAAATCTATTATACCAATACACTTCTTTATACAGAGATCAAAGAGTGCAAGAATTACTTTTTGAGTTTTTAACACAAAGTTATGAGCAAGCAAAGCTAGACGAGGAAAAACAGACCCCACGTCTTCAATATATTGATTACCCAAAACTACCGACTAGAAAAGCAGCACCATCTAGAGCAATTTTATCAATACTAGTAACTTTAATCAGTTTAACTTTCATAACTACGTATGTTATTTTCATTGAATTGTATAAAGGAAAGATTAATTCAATTCTTGACGACCTTGATAAATACAGTAAACATCAACTGTGAGATCAATTGTAGAAAATTTAAAATTAAATGATATACTATTTTCAATAGTAGTATTCGCAAGTTTAATTATTTCATTCGTTTATGAATTTCATTTTTTCATTTTAGGTATAACTAGCTTATCTATAGTACTATTAACATTACAATATTTCGATTTTAAATTTGAAGATGAGGTTTTACTTGGTATAATATTATTTTTAATATTTATAGGGCCACTAATTAAAATCTTTCCAAGTGCTCCAATGTTTCGGCCGGAACAATTTCTTGTATTTAGTATATTTCCGTTATTTCTGATTTTTCGAGATTTAAACCCTACATCTCAAGTTCGCTTTTTTTTAAAGTGGTTTATCTTTTTTCAACTTATACAAACGATTTCTCTCTTCTATGGTTATTTCATTCTAGATGTTAACATCGGTGTTAAAGATTTTATAGAGATATTTCGCGTATTTAGTTATGGATTGACTATTTACGTCGTATCTACGATGTCCTTCCAAAAAGCATCTGTACAAACTATTATTTACATAATCCTTTATTTATTTATCGCATCATCTCTTATCGGCTTATTTCAATATTACGGCGTTTTAGGTTTTGATCGAATAACGGCTCCATTGTATTTCCCCGGTAGAATTCATGATGTACACGACAGAATGATGGGTACATTTGTAAATCCAAATACTTATGGTTCATTTGTATCGATTGGTTCTATAATATCCTTAGGGCTATTTCTTAATGAAGAACGAAGGAAAATCAAATTCTACACATTAATTGCCTTCTTCTTACTTACTGCAACATTACTTTTAACAGTATCCAGAACAGCTCTTGTTTCATACTTAGCTGGATTATCTGCTTTAATACTGTTATTTGGAATCTCTAAGGGTTTAAAGTGGTATAAAATACTATTTACACTTTTAGGTATATCAACTGGTTTATTATTTATAGGGTTACTACTGGCTGGGGATATTTGGTCTCGTTTAAAAACAATCTTAAATTTTATGGAAGATTTAAGTTGGCAGATGCGTCTTTTTGCATGGTATATCAATCTTCAACTTTTTCTAGAATCACCATTAATTGGCTGGGGTCCGACTTTTCATCAGTTTACTTCAACAGTAGATAGTGATTATATATTGATTCTTAGACGATATGGTATTATTGGCTTTCTTGTATATATAAGTTTTTATTTGCTTCCTCTTTATTATGCAATAATAAATTTAAAACGGAAAAAATTTAGCGGTGTACTAAATCAAATATTTATAGCTGCTAGCATCGCATTAATCACTGGAAATATTGCAAATTCATTATTTCATGAAATGCAATTTATGAGCTTTTGGAGTGTGTTTGTTGGTTTAGTATTTATTAATAATAAATAGTCTACAAAGCCAATTGTTAAAATTATTTACAAATAGGAAAAAAACATTTCTTGGACAGGTATTTACACTAGGCTCAGGGACACTATTTGCACAAATAATTACAAGTCTCTCTTATTTAGTACTCACAAGAATTTATTCACCAGATGACATTGGTGTTTTCTCCTTCTTTCATTCTGCAGCTATTGTTCTTTCAATTATCGGTACTGCCACTTATGAGCATGCAATTATCCTTCCAAAAAGAACGAAATATGGTATAGCTCTTTTTCGATTATCTGCTATTCTTCTAAGTGGTTTAGTAACTTTATTATCCGCTTTCGTCCTTTTTATAAGATTACTTAATGTTGATTTATTTTTTGGTTATTCATTAACAATAATCGTTGCAATATTAATAGGATGCTTATTTATTGGCTTCTTCAATATATTTAATTATTGGTTTATTAGATTAGAACGATATGATACCATTTCGATAAGCAAATTATTACAAGCTTTATGCACATCAATTGGGCAGATCTTTTTTGGTTTCTATTCAGTTCCTTTAGGATTGATTTTAGGTTTTCTTTCCGGTCGTTTTATTTCATTGATATATTATAAACTAAAATCAGGTATCAAGTTATTTAAAAGAGAATTGATAACTGATACGAAATCAGTTTCTATAAAATATTCTAAGCAACCTAAATTTTATCTACTTTCTAGGATATTGTCTCAAGGCGCTAATGAGAGCCCAATTTTTCTAATCGCCTATTTTTTTGATAGTGCAATTTTAGGCTTTTATGGTTTAGCGTACAGAGTTCTTAGCGTTCCAACAACATATATTGGAACATCCGTTGGGCATGTCTTCTTCAAGCGATTCTCTCACAAAGTTGAAAAAAGTGAATTTTTATTAAAACCGTTATTCTTAGTCTGGTCAAGCTTATTTGTAATAGGCATTATTCCAATACTTTTAATTTTCCTTTTCGGCCCCGATCTATTTGAACTTATTTTTGGAATAGAATGGCGTATAGCTGGTGAAATCGCGGGGCATTTAAGCCCCGTTCTATTTTTGAAATTTATTACTGGACCGACAGAAAAAACTTACATTTCTATTGATAAACAACAGTACATACCAATGTTTTCAACTATTGATTTCGTTGGCAGAGTAGCCGGGCTATTAATAGGTGGTTTTTATTCTGATTTCTTTCTTTCAATTAAACTTTTAGTGATATTTCAAACTACTTCGGTCTTAATATTGAATTTATTTTTAATATATTTTGTTAAAATTCATGACAATAATATTATCTCAAATATTTCAAATAAAACTTAAGACCAAACAATTTACCCATATAAAATTTACTAAATAAAATATTGTATTTTAATCTAGTTTTTATATTAAAAATTACTCCATAATTTGAATATATTTTTTTGTATTTATTATATAACTGTTTAGAGCCTTTTAATTTTTTATCTAGATTTAACGTAATTTGATTTACTGAATTAAATTCTTTAGATAAATACTCGTCTACAAAATCGACATTACAATTTGAGCTAACTCTGATGAGTAGGTCATACTCCTGACTTGAAACTAATTCTTCATCAAATCCTTCAATTTCTATTAAAAACTTTCGTTTATATAGCACTGTTTCTATACCAGATATCATAAATTTATATAATAATTTTTTATGAATATTCCCTCTAACATTATTCCTCTTTAATATCCTTTCACCCGTTCGTTCATCATGAGCGTTACATGTAATAAAACCTAAATTATCAATATTATTTGGATTGTCTAAAAAGTGTGTAATTTGTTTAGAAATCTTTTCGGGGTATAAAATATCATCGTCATCCAAAAAGTTTATAAATTCACCCTTTGATAAAGTAATTCCTCGGTTCCGAGAATACCCCCCACCTTTATTTGTCTCATTGATTAGTAATGTAACTAGTTCACAATTACCATAAAGTTTAAAGACTTCAGGATCATTTGCATCATCAATTACTATGATTTCAATATTATCATAAGTTTGTCTTTTAACAGAATCCACAGCTCTTTTCAACAACTGTGGTCTTTTATATGTCGGAATAATTACACTAACTAATGGCTGTCTTGACAAGTAATCTACCACCCCTTTTTAAAATTAAATCCACTCTTAACCATCTGAAACAAAAACCCAAAAAAGTGCCCGAATTGCATAAGCACTAATGATATTACAGTAGTAAGCACATTCGAAATTGTACCCGGGCGTCCATCCTCCTTGTTCCATATTTCATTTTTAAAAATCAAGCGTTTTGCCAACACTACTCTAAACGATTCTATAAAAACAATTAGAGCTAGTACTCCAAGAATTTCAATTGAAAAAAGGTTTATTGAGAAGATCGCATCAGTAAGAGTATATAATGTGAGAATGAACAAGCTTAAAAAAGGAATCATCCCGCGAATTGGACTACTCTTGGGGTGAAGTGTCCTTGTTAAAAACCTTCCTCTACCATATCTGAAATACTGTTTAAACAATTTGAAAAAAGTGTCGCGCGGATAGTACCAACTTTTTATTTCCGAACTTATATAAACCGTTGGCCCGTGCTTTTCGATGAGTCGAAGGTTGAGCTCTGAATCCTGATTAGTTACATTTTCCGTATTAAAGCCACCAATTTCTCGCAAATCAGTTGTATTGAAACAACCTAGAAAAACTGTATCTGCATATCCCGAATATTGTATATCCATGTACTTTGCGCCACCATTTCCAAGTAAGCTTTTCACAGCAAATGCAATCCCTGCTTGTATTCGGTTCTTCGCCATATAGCGTTGGGCTCCTCCTACATTTCGGGCACCGGTTTTTAGCATTACTGATACACATCTCTCAACATAGTCTTCCATGTAATGGCAGTGCCCGTCAGCTCGAAGAAAAATTTCTCCTTCAGCAATATTTATCATGTGATTTAACCCAAAAGATTGATACTTCTCAGGATTGTCAACCAGTTTTACCCTTTTATCTTGTTCAGTTAACTCAGCAACAATTTCTCTAGTCCTGTCTGTGCTCTGGCCGTCAGCAATTAATATTTCTACAAGGTTTGGATAGTTGGTAGATAGAAAACTTTCTACAACTCGGCGGATATGCTTTTCTTCATTAAATGCAGGGATTGCAATTGATACCGATGGTAGGTCGACTATGTGAGTTTCTTCTGCGATTTCTGTGGTTTTGTATTCAGTTTCTAACAAAGTACTAAAGCTATTAAAAAATTATTAAGTGAATACATTAAACTCTGCTTCCACCACTCAATAAATATAGAACAGCCATACGCACAGCTACTCCATTTGTAACTTGATTTAATATAACAGCACGAGAACTATCAGCAACATCACTTTCTAATTCTACGCCACGATTAATCGGGCCCGGGTGCATTATTTTAAAATCCGGATATTTTTCTAAGTGATCCATTCTAATCCCAAATAAATCATGATATTCTCTTAGGGATGGGAAAAGTTCAGTTGTATCATCTTGTCTTTCTAGTTGGATTCGCAATGCCATTGCAATATCACACCAAGCCAAGGTTTCCTCTAAATTGTACGAGATTTCAACTCCCATATTTTCAATGAACTTAGGCATGAACGTTTTTGGACCACATATTACTACGTTTGCGCCAACCCGAATTAGCCCAATAATATTAGAACGGACTACTCTACTGTGAGATATATCGCCAATTATGGCTATTTTTTTTCCGGTAAGATCTGGATGGATTTGCTGCATCGTAAACATATCTAACAATGCTTGCGTTGGGTGTTCGTGGGCTCCGTCACCCGCATTAAGAATAGCGGCATCAACGCATTGCGTAAGAAAATGTGGAACTCCCGGGCTCTCATGCCTGCAAACTACCATATCAATTTTCATTGAACTGATATTTCGAATGGTATCTTTTAATGATTCCCCTTTTTTAGCACTTGAATTACTTGCCGAGAAATTGACAACATCGGCACCCATTCTCCTTTGTGCCAGCTCGAACGAAAGTCGGGTGCGAGTGCTGTTTTCGTAAAATAGATTTACAATAGTTTTATCACGAAGCGTTGGAATTTTAGGTACCGGCCGATCGAGAATTTCACGAAAGGTTTTTGCTTGTTCAAGTACGTATAAAATATCCGCCTTGGAGTAATCCGCGAGGCCCAATAAGTGCTTCTGGTTGAATTGGTAGTTTTCAGGTTTACTACTCATTCATTTCCTCCGCATTAACTAGATACACCGCATCTTCATCATCTGATTCTAGCACTTTTACACGGATTTCCTCTTTCGAATGCGTTGGCACAACTAAACCTGTGAAATCGGGTGAAATTGGTAATTCACGGTGACCACGATCTACCATACAGCAAAACTGAATTTTTCTAGGTCTTCCATACGCCAATAAAGCATCCATTGCGGATCGGACCGTTCGGCCTGTATATAGAACGTCATCTACCAGAATTACATCTCTGTCGTATAAATCGAATGGAATTTCTGTGATTTTTACTTCCGGCATTTTCAACTTAGTTCGAAAATCATCCCGATAAAAAGTCACATCTAACACTCCAAAATCGATGTCTATACCAAATTCTTGTTTAATTTTTTCGACTATTCTTTTGCCCAAGTATACGCCTCGGGTTTGCATTCCAATTATAGCAAGGCGAGATGGGTTGTCGTAGGACTCCAAAAATTGATGAGCAAATCGCAGAAATGTGCGATCTAATTCTTCGGCGTTCATTATTTGAACTTTATTCAAGCCTGAGAGTCCTTTTTTGCTGAATTCTGCTAAATATAAGAGGTTTTAGCATAATAGTTAGCGTGGATTTAAAAACTCAATAACTACGATCCATGAATGTTTTTTTAAAAATGGCAGCGCTTTAAAAAGTACCTCATCAGTGCGATTAAGCATAGTTGAAAGTGCAGGCACAAATGAAGCAGCCGTTGCTGTTAAATTAAAATGCTTTGTTTTCACTTCTTCGAAATAGTTTTTTGCAAGTTCTAAATCAGACATTAAAAGGGGATGCTCATCATCAGTTCGCATGGAAGGGGTTAAATGCCGATATACATTAATAATGGGATTATGGCCTAGTGGCTCAAAAAAAACCGCTCTTCCATTAGGTTTTAAAACTCGCTGAATTTCTTTATAGGATCGTTCTAAATCCAGATGATGTAATATCCCACTGCCGCATACTAAATCGAAGCTATCATTATCAAACGAAAGATTTTCAGCATCCATCACCGAAGCTTTTATTGAAACATCTTCAGATTTCGCTTTATCCAATGCCTGTTCTATAGCAACATCAGAAATATCAATGGCATGTACATCACCACCAACTTTAGCTACATCAAAAGCGGCACTGCCCGGGCCACAGCCATATTCCAGAACATGCTTCCCTTTTACATCAGTCAACACTCTCTCTTTATAAAATTTCTTACTTACATTTGCTGATTGGTAGTACTTTTTTGCGGCTTTTCTTGTATCTGAGGAAAAAGTCTCATTATGAAATTCTTTCTCTCTTTTTAACCGATCTACTGTGGATTGTCCCATCTTAATTGTATAGAAATTGTTCTACTATTTTGATTGATGCATTTCCGGTTCCGAATGGGTTTTCGATCCCACTCATTGCTAAATAATCTTGTGATGAATTTAGCAATCTCGCTGTTTCTTTTACAATAGTTGATAGGTCTGTTCCAACCAAAATTGCTGTGCCGGAATCAACAGCTTCCTGGCGTTCTGTGGTATCTCGCATTACCAAAACCGGCTTATTTAAACTTGGTGCTTCTTCTTGAATTCCCCCGCTGTCCGTTAAAATTATATATGATTTCTCCATCAACCAGATGAATTCCGGATAGCCTAAAGGGTTTATTAAATGCACATTTTTAACTTCTCCCAAAATTTCATGAACCGGTTCCCTCACATTTGGATTAAGATGAACCGGATATATGATTTGGACATCACTACGATTAGCAATTTCTTTCAATGCTTTACAAATCTGTTGAAACCCCAACCCAAAACTTTCTCGTCTATGTCCTGTCACTAAAATGATTTTTTTATCTGGTTTGATAATCGACTTTAATTCTGTAATAATTTCAGATTGGTATGTATTCAACTTTTTTAGTCCCAAAAGCAGTGCATCAATAACGGTGTTCCCTGTCACCCAGATGTCACTTGGCGGGATTCCTTCTTCCAATAAATTATTTTTTGCCGACATTGTTGGCGCATAATGAACATCTGCAATTCTAGCAGTTATCTGTCGATTTACTTCTTCCGGATAGGGAGAAAATTTATTTAAGGTGCGCAAACCTGCCTCAACGTGGTGAACTTTTATTCCTGAATAATAAGCAGCCAAAGCTGCAATAGTACTTGTGGTTGTATCACCTTGAACAAATATTGAGTCTGGTTTATAATCAAAAAATACATCCCGCAAACCATCTAAAATAGCCGATGATAAAGAAATAAGATTTTGACCTTTTTTCATGACGTTTAAGTCGTAATCCGGCTTTACTTCAAAAAATGATAAAACCTGATCTAACATCTCGCGATGCTGACCCGTTACACAGATTTTTAAATCAATTTCTTGGGGATACTTTTTGAGTTCCTCAATTACCGGAACCATCTTAACTGCTTCCGGTCGAGTTCCAAAAATTAAGAGTACTTTTTTAACACCTTTTTTGTTCATCCTTTTAAGGTAAACATATATCTTGCAGTAGTAAATTCTCCCTTATACCTCTAGTAAAGCCTATTTAATGAGAGCCCTATTTGTTTTAATTTTTTCCATGTATTTCCTTTCCGGTTGTAATACCGCCAATTCTACAAGTGATGAACCTGAGTTTAGAATTGCCGGCTTACAGTTCTCACTTGGAATGACACATAATTCCCATTTAGGAAGAAGCTATTCATCACCTGAAAGTGCGTATAGTGCCACCATAACTTTTGAAGTTTTCCTTACTGAAGAAACTGATTATACAAAAATAAGTCAGTTCGCTCTTGTTGATGAAGAAAACAAAGGTTGGGTATATGACTCGCTAGAAGTACAGAAAGCGTACTATTCTGATAATAACAGCCTTAGATTTGTGAATTTAGAACTTCGCATTTTTGACTATCTAAGCAGAAAACCAATATCTGCTCAATTTCTGGATATCAGTGGTACTATTATTAGGGAGAGAGTCTTTTCTTTAGATAATGATTTTCCATTGCCTGCCCTTACCACCTTACAGCCACAAGAAAATAATGAACTGGTGCTCACTATCGATTTCTATAATACGCCTTACGACGGTGGCAACATTCCTTTTCCTGTAACTATTTATAATACTGCCTTTGTTAGTAATTCATTTTCAATAAGTTGGCTAAATGCCAATAATGAATTTATTCAGGAAGATTATTTAGGAACTAATGCCTTAGATGAAATTGACGCAAATTCGTGGGAATTGAGAATAGACGAAGAATCAATTCCTGCTAATGCAGCTAAGGTGTTTGCGGTATACAGAAGGGGTGGCTTCACTCGTGGCGGTGTTCTTTACACTGAAATAATTTCTTTACCGGGAAATGATTAAGTCGCGTAAAAACCACGTCTGTTTTCTTTCTTTTCGTTAGCAATCTCGGTATTATTGCGCTCCGAATTTAGCCAATTAAAGAACGTATTTTTAAGTCTCTATCCCATGAAAATCCACGAATATCAAGCCAAAGAAATTTTAAAAAAATATAACGTTCCTGTTCCCGATGGAATTGCTGCCACTACTGTAGATGACGCTGTATCAGCTGCAAATAAACTACAAGCTAATGGCTCTAGTTTGTTCGTTGTAAAGGCTCAAATTCATGCCGGAGGGAGAGGAAAAGGCCGGACTAAGAAGAATAATGCGCGGGGCGTGATATTATGTAAATCCATTGATGAGGTACGTGCTGCGGCAGAATCTTTATTAGGTGATGTATTAGTTACTATACAAACCGGTGAAAATGGACAGTTGGTTCAAACTTTGTATGTAACTGATGGCGTTGATATATCTAAAGAATTCTATTTAGGAATTTTACTTGATCGCGCAGTTTCAAAGAATGTGATAATGGTTTCTACCGAGGGCGGTGTAGAGATAGAACAAGTTGCAGAAGAAACTCCGGATAAAATTATCAAAGAATGGGTAGAGCCCGGAATGCCGCTTCAAGTTAATCAGGCGCGTCATTTAGCTTTTTCACTTGGTCTTGAGGGTGAAGCACTTAAAAAAGGAATCAAATTTATTATGGCTATTTACAACGCCTATGTTGAAACCGATTCCGATATGTTCGAAATCAACCCTCTAATTTTAACGCCTGATAATGATATCCAAGCGTTAGATGCAAAAGTGACTTTCGATGGAAACGCACTTTTCCGTCATCCTGATTTAGCTGAATTAAAGGATGACTCTGAAGAAGACCCTTTTGAACTAGAAGCAGAAAAATATCACCTAAATTACATCAAATTAGATGGTAATGTAGGTTGCATGGTTAATGGCGCCGGTTTAGCTATGGCAACTATGGATATTATAAAGCTTTCTGGTGGCGAGCCTGCTAACTTCCTCGACGTTGGTGGTGGAGCCAATGTATATACCGTTAAAAATGGCTTCCGTATCATTCTTGATGATCCAAATGTAAAAGCCATCTTGATTAATATTTTTGGCGGTATCGTTCGGTGTGATAGAATTGCCAATGGAATTATAGAGGCAGTAGCAGACCCGGAAATCGCTGCGAAGGTAAAGAATGTTCCAATTATTGTTCGATTGCAAGGAACAAATGCTGAAGAGGCAAAAGAAATCATCGACAATTCCGGTATGAATGTGATTTCTGCCGTTTTACTTAAAGAAGCAGCCGAAGAAGTTTCGAAAGTTTTAGCTTAATTATTAAGCGAGGAACAGGCTTTCTAAAAGGCACTGAGTTTATTTCTTAGTGCCTTTTTATTGCGCTGTAAAAAGGTCGGCTTTTACTTCTTCATAGAAGCGTTCATACTCGCCCACAACTTTATCCTGATTAAATAATTCGGCTCTTTTGCGTGCATTCCCTGCAAGTCGGTTGAATAGAACATCATCGGTAAGAATATTCTTTGCATGTTCTGCCATGCACTCAATATCATCCAAATCACATAAATAGCCTGTCTCTCCCTCAATGTTTACTTCGGGCAAACCACCAATATTGGATGATATAACAGGAACCGAACAACTCATTGCTTCTAAAGCAGCTAAACCAAATGTCTCTGATCCTGATGGAATCAAAAATAAATCAGCGATTGAAAGTACTTCTTCAACTTCGTCTAGTTTTCCTAAAAATCGTGTATGATTGCAAATTCCCAGATCACGACACTGTTGCTCCGCTTTTTGCCGATCAGGACCATCACCAACCAATAAGAGTTTTGCTTTAATACCATGGTCTAATATTTTAGCAAATACAGAAACTACTTCAGGTACACGCTTAACTTTTCTAAAATTTGAAACGTGAACCACCACTTTTTCTCCTTCGGGACAAATCGCTTTCTTAAAGTGGCTTTTATTGGATTTTTTGAAACGTTCCAAATCTATAAAATTTGGTATCACCCTAATATCCTGCTTTACATCGAAATGTGAATAGGTTTCTGCTTTCAAATATTCTGAAACAGCCGTAACACCATCACTTTTATCAATGGAAAACTCAACCACGGATTTATAGCTGGGATCGCGCCCAACCAAAGTTATATCAGTACCGTGTAGTGTTGTAATAACAGGTACAGATACTCCTCTTTCTGCCATTATTTGTTTAGCTAAATAAGCGCTAGTTGCATGGGGCAGTGCATAATGCACATGCAATAAATCCAGATTTTCATATTCAATTAGATTCACCATTTGAGAGGCAAGTGCCAGCGCATACGGCGGATATTCGAATAGTGGATATGAATTAATCGAAACTTCGTGATACGTAATATTAGCATCCAATACATCAAGCCTCGCCGGGCGTTGATAGCTCAATACATGGATTCTATGCCCTTTTGCGGCTAATACTTTTGCCAATTCTGTGGCTACAACACCACTGCCACCAAAAGTTGGGTAACAAACTATTCCAATATTCATACTCTAAGATTTTTATCCCGTTAAATTAGCTATACTCATAATTTATCTCGCATTTTAAAACATCCTTTAACACTAGTAAATCAATCAAATAATTTCGATGAAGATGCCGATTCTTTATATTCTCGATCCGATAAAAGGAGGCATTGTCATATTAAGTGCTAATGTATTCTTAAATGGTTGACTATTTTGAATGATTGATCATTCGAGTTAAGAAAGCCAAATAAGACAGAAAACGTTCAATCGTAAGTTTTGCGGATAATTACCGTGTGTATGATCGAAGTTTTTTTATGCTGCCAAATTATCCGGACAATGACTTAATGTTCAAAGTGTTTTTACTAGTATCTTTGATGACTTTGCATCATCGAGTATGATTGAAAAAAATATGATTAAAATCCTGAGTACATATCTAATTGCACTGCTTTTGTTTGCTGCCAATGATGCTGCAAAAAAGGGAAATGAAGCTTATGAGAATGCAGATTATGTACTTGCAGAGGAACTATATAGAGCGGCTTTGGATGATGACCCTGATAATGCTCGGATTTATTTCAATCTCGGAAATGCGTTGGCAAAGCAAGGAAAAGTAGAAGATGCTATTCAGATGTATTTACAGTACAGCGCAATGGTTGAAACACCTGAAGAGAAGTCTCAGGCGGAGTATAATATTGGAACGGTCCTTTCTGAATCTCAGCAATGGAAACCTGCAGTTCAGCATTTACGAAATGCTTTAAAGTATAATCCTACAGATATCGAAGCTAAACACAATTTCGAACATGCTTTAGCTCAAGATCAAAATGAAGATGAGCAACAGCAGCAGGAACAAGATCAGGAGCAAGAACCACCCACCGAATATGCAAAAGCCATGAAAAAGCGAGCAGAAGAATTGGTACGCCAAAAGAAATACCAAGAGGCATTCGATCTAATGCAGCAAGCGTTGCAAGTGGATAATACGGTTCAGAATTTCAATCAATTCATAAATCGAATAGGAGCAGTTAATGAAATTGATTCATAAAATTATGTTGGCAATTTCTTTTCTTTTGATGTTTGCTCTATCAAGCACAGTTATGGCGCAGACAGCTGATGATTACTTCCATGATGGTGCCCAAACGTTTATTGGCGGCAACTTACCGGGTGCTATTTCTTTAGTTCAACAAGGAATTCTTGAATATCCCGACGATCAAAAGTTGAATGAACTGCTTGTTAAGCTGGAAGAAGAACAAGAGCAACAACAGCAGAATCAGCAAAATCAGGAGCAGCAAGAACAAGAGCAAAGTCAGGATCAGGAGCAAAACCAAAATCAACAAGAACAGGAACAGCAGGAACAAGAGCAACAAGATGAACAGGAGCAAAATGAAGAAGAACAAAATCCTGAAGATCAACAATCTCAGCCACAGCAAGCACGAGAAATAAGTATAGAAGAGGCTCAGAAAATACTACAAGCACTTGCTCAAAAAGAGAAAGAATTACTAAAAGAATTTAAAAAGCAAAAAACACAGGGTTCTGCCACACATGATAAAGACTGGTAAATCTATCGGCTTTATTTGTACGCTGATTTTTGCAATCGTCTTTACCGGGAATTCGCCGGCGCAGGATATTTCTGTAAGCGCCTCCCTTTCGGAGTCAAATATCTTTACCGGTGAATCTGTTCGATTAGATGTAACTATCTCCGGTCAAGGCTTGAACTCTATCGACCGCCCTCAAATACCCGCTGTTGAAGGACTTCGCTGGCTATCAGGCAGCACGAACCAGTCGACCAATTACTCATACATTAACGGCCGCCCATCTGTAGCCTATACTTACGGTTATTCTTTTATCGCTCAAAATCCCGGTGAGTACACTTTCCCTAGTTTATCCATTGATATAAATGGGGTTCAATACACAACAAAACCTCTTTCTTTTAAAGTGTTGGATCCTTCAACTATTGACGAAGGAAACGCTAATCGTTCACCCGATATTTATGTTCGCCTAGAACCAAGTACAACGGAACCTGTTGTTGGCGAGCAAGTGATAGCAAGCATCGTATTATATTTTAAAAATGAAGTTGAAGTCTCTTCTTATCAACCATCGCCGGGATGGAAAGCTGAAGGTTTTTGGAAAGAAGATTTAGAAAATCGGCAGCAAGCCCGAACAACGTCAACGTTAATTGGTGGCGTTCGCTATCAACGAGCTATACTTTTACAAACTGCCATTTTCCCTACAAAATCGGGTGAGCTTACACTTAGTTCATTTGAAGTAGTAGTTCAGGTTCGAAATCGAAATCGCCGCCGTGATATTTTCAGCTTTGGATTGGGTCAGGAACGAAAAGAGTTGCAAACACTACCTGTTTCTTTGGATGTGAGCCCTCTTCCGGAAACTGATGCGGTTTATTCAGGTGCTGTTGGAAAATTTCAAATATCTCGTTCAATCAATCTAGAAAAAGCATTCGTTGGTGAAAGTATTGAGATCACCACTGATATTATTGGTCAGGGCAATATCCCTTTAATTGTAAAGCCGGAATATGAGTTTCCTGAATCTTTGGAGTTATATGACCCTCAAGAAAGTTCTTCTATTACCAGAAATAATCAGCAGATTGGTGGCTCAAAATCCTTTACTGATATTATTATTGCACGCAATGAAGGTGAATACATTATACCGGAACAACAATTTGCCTACTACGATCCTGATCGTCGTCGATACTCTATTGTCACACTTCCGGCATTAACTTTTGAAGCAGAACGTGACCCCCGTCTTGTAAATACGGAGAGTAACGAGTATAGATTTGATGTACAACCAATTACCGGCTTGGCAAATTGGGAACCGGCTCAATCAGATCCACTTTTAAGAAAGGGTTGGATTTGGATGCTTTTGGTTCTCCCTGTTTTTTCATTAGGAATTGCTTTTGTAGTTAAAACTTATAACGATAGGATGGACAACGATTCAGCTTTTGCAAGAGCTCAAAAAGCAAAAGATAATGCCTTTGAAGAGTTGGCCTATGCAGTGCAAACTTCGGAAATAAAAAATGGGTATCACTTTATTGAAAAATCATTATTCCAATTTGTATCTGATAAGTTAGATTTGCCTAAAGCCGGTTTATCGACAGACAAAATCACGCAAGTGATTGAAATAAAAACCGATAAAGACACTGCTAAAGAATTGAAACGCATACTCGATAAATGTGAAACAATCTCATACGCGCCAAATACCTCGCAAGAAACGTTGCAATCAGACATTGAAAAAGCCAGAGAACTCATCAAAAAAATTGGTCGGTTATTATGAGAATTCTGAGTTTGATAGTGCTTTCACTTTTTTCTTCTATAAATGTATCTGCTCGACAAAATGCCCAGTTGATGTTCGATCAGGCGAATACACTGCTGGAAGAAAACAACTTTATGGGAGCGCTGGAATCTTATCGAAATATTGAGAAAATCGGAGAAATATCAGGACCATTATATCTTAATATGGGCATTACATCGATAGAAATTGATTCACTTGGATTAGCCAAATTCTATTTTTTGAAAGCACGAAATTTCAGCGCAACTAAATCAACCGCAGATGAAGCCATTGAATATGTATCATCTCAGTTTAGTCGCCAGTCTGCTATGCTGCCAAAACTACCGTGGGATCGTGCTGTTAATAATCTTAAAGTTGGAATTGGTGCATCAGGAATTTTCATTCTTGGATTTATCATGATTAGCATCTCGGTCATTGTCATCATTTTTAATTGGTTTAAACCAATACCGATACCTAAAAAACCGACCATTATTACAACCGCTGCATTGCTTAGTGTACTCACCGTTGTTTTGGCATTTTATGTTGATTATGTGGATCAACGGTATAAAGATGGCGTGATCATTGTAAAAGAAATTCCTGTTACCACGCAGCCGGCTGATAATGCTGATTTAGTTAGCATCGCTTATGAAGGATATTCAATTACCGTTGATACATTTACCAGTGAAAATGCAGACGGATGGTATTACATTCGACTTGGAAATGGGCAATTTGGATGGATTAAAATTTCAGGATCAAAAATATTATAAAACAGAGTAAATAATGAGTAAATCGCAGAACTACATTGACGCAAACCAACAAAAATTTTTAGACGAGTTGTTTGAGTTGCTTCGTATTCCTAGTGTGAGTACAGATTCATCAAAAAAGAGTGACATTAAAAATGCAGCCAATTTTTTGCTCCATCAATTAAAGTCGCTCAACCTAAATAAAGTTGAGTTGTTTGAAACACCGGGTAATCCAATTGTATATGGTGAGCACTGCCCGTACGACGATAAACCAACCGTTTTAATATACGGTCATTACGATGTGCAGCCGGCAGATCCTCTTGAACTCTGGACTTCTGATCCCTTTGATCCTGTTGTAAGGGATGGGAATATTTATGCTCGCGGTGCCAGCGATGATAAAGGGCAAGCATTTACGCATGTGAAAGCGTTGGAATCGTTTGTGAAATCCGGTGTAGACATTCCGGTGAATGTAAAAATTATTCTGGAAGGGGAAGAAGAAATAGGATCTCCAAATTTGGTGCCATTTATCGAAAAGCATAAAGAAATGCTGCGTACTGATATGGTTCTTATCTCAGACACAGCCATGTTCGGTAAAGACCAACCTTCTATCACTTATGGCCTTCGTGGACTTGCATACATGGAAGTTGAGGTAGTAGGACCAAATCGTGATTTACATTCCGGTGTGTATGGTGGAGCTGTTGAAAATCCGCTAAATGTGTTATGCGAGATGATCACTAAAATGAAAGATGCAGATGGCGTTATTCAAATTCCCGGATTCTATGACAAAGCAATTCCACTAACCCCCGCTGATCGTGAGGCTTCTGCAGTACTACCTTTTGATGAAGAGGAGTATAAAGAATCACTAGATATTAAAGCTGTACATGGCGAAAAAGGCTACACAACGTTAGAACGAGCCTCTTCACGACCATCCTTAGATGTGAACGGAATTTGGGGAGGTTATACTAGTGAAGGAGCTAAAACGGTGCTTCCATCAAAAGCGAATGCAAAAATTAGCATGCGTTTAATTCCTGATCAAACTCCCGCTGAAATCGCAAAATTATTCACCACCTTTTTCAATTCTATAGCGCCGGATACAGTGAAAGTGAAAGTTACCGAGCATCATGGTGGATATGCTTCAATCACAAATCTTGATTTTTACGGCTTGAAAGCTGCAGCTAAAGCTTTTGAAGATGTTTTCGAAAAAGAAGCCTTGT
>Ga0316205_10001405_pt1 | contig 30629 bp, 43 predicted proteins | sample 3monthpyrite_MG_FD_204941 | JGI IMG/M metagenome (GOLD analysis project Ga0316205, IMG submission 204941) | Microbial mat bacterial communities from mineral coupon in-situ incubated in ocean water Damariscotta River, Maine, United States -... | ecosystem: Environmental > Aquatic > Marine >...
GCCAGGGCCAGGGCCAGATATTCAGTCCGCGCAACGTGGACACCACCAACCCGATCAGAACGACCAAGCCGCCCGATGCCTTCAGCACCGTCATCACCCGACGATTGACCTTGTAGGCCATCACCAGTTCGCGAAGCGTGGTTCCTGATTGCACCAACTTGCGCAGCTCGTCCCTGCTTTCCTTGTCCTGAAACATTTCAGCCAGTGAATGCAGCGTTTTGCGCTCGTCCTGGGTGAACCCGGTTTGTTGGTCTGTCATCGCCTGCCCTCTGCCTTTCCAATGGTTACGATCTCGCCGCCTCAGCCGCCCAAGCTGCGCGAATTGCGGCCTCACTCAGGTCAGCGTCCGGGGCGACCTTTGCGGCGATTTCCGCCACCTGAGCGACAAAATTGAGCGTGACAGACAGCTTGAAAATTTGCGCATCACGCTGGCTGCGCAAATTTGCATAGAGAGGCAAATCATTTGCTTTGGTCCGCGCCTCCACCGCATCCCACACATCCTCCAGACCGGTGATGGCCAATAGGTGGGTAAACTCCCGGCGGGTCAGGTCTCGTGTTTTCGCGTCATCAGTGTTTGGCAGCGGTGGAGGAGCAAAGGTGCTGCCGTCATACGACCACCCTATCTCAGCCCGTCCACTCGCCACCCAATCCTCAAAGCCGGTCGGGATCCGGGCTGGATCGAGTAGCGTGACATTGGCAACGGTGCCTTCGACTATATGTGCATATCTTTTCATGATAATTTCCCTAAACGACGTAAACAGTCACACGGCCATCTCCACCATCGCCCGCATTCGCAACCTCGGAGCCGCCACCGCCGCCGCCGGGTTGCGTTCCGTTTGTGCCAGCCAAAGTGTTCGATCCGCCGCCGCCACCATTGCCTCCGAGAGCAGAGACACCGCCCGGAATAGATGAACCACCGGGTCCGGTAGCGCCCGCGCCTCCACCGCCACCAGCGCCACCCATAGCCGCGTCGCCGCCGTTGCCATTCGTGCCTGAGTAAACCTGATCTGGTCCCCACCCACCGCCACCGCCAGATAACGCAAGGGGCGGCTTGGGCAGTTGTGAACCGCCAGCTACCGCGTCAAATCCACCAGCAGCGCCGCCAACAGTTGTCGTACCTATTCCGCCAGCACCGACAACGCTACCGCCACCACCGCCACCTCCATATGTCGACGTATTTCCCACACCGCCGCCGCCACCAAAAACGGCGAAGTCAGCTCCGAATGATGACGTCCCGCCGACACCACCATTTCCATTGTCCGAGGTTGCGCCAAGTCCGCCAGCTCCAATAGTAACGGTCTCAGAAGCACCGAGAGACGAGAGCGGCACAGTAAATTCGTGGCCGCCGCCGCCGCCTCCACCGCCGCCGCCGTCACCGGAGCCTGCGCGACCACCGCCGCCGCCGCCGCCCCAAATATGAATAATGGCCAGAGTGCCATCGGACGGTTTCGTCCACGTGCCGGAGGCGTCAAATGTCTGCGTGTCAGAAACGCCGCCTCCTGCACCAGCAGCCCAAGAGGGCAAACCACCGGCCAGCGTTAGAACCTGTTCATCCGCTCCAGCCGGCAGCCGCCCAACCCCGCCGTCGGGCTTACGGTAGTAAACGTCACCGCTTGCGTCCGACCCGATGTTTATCTTCGGAGTGCTCAGGATCGGGCTGGTCAGGGTCTTGCTGATCAATGTCTGCGTGTCAGACGTGCCAACGACCGCGCCCGTGGGAAGTCCCTTGCCCCCGTCCTTGACCAGCTTGCCGGTCGGGCCATCGAACAGCGCCACGCGGGCATCAACCGCAGATGCAGGGCCGGAAACGTCGCCGCTGCCAACAGCGTGAGTGTCGATCATAGCCTTGACGCCAGCAACGTCGGGATATTTATTCGCCGCCGTGCCTGCTGTATTTTCTGCCCCGGTCGACTTCTCAACAGCACCAATTGCAGTTGTGGTTGACGCGGGGAGCCTTGCCGCCGCAAACGTGCCGGAGGTAACATCCGTGGCTGCATGGGCGTGTGAGATTGCGGCATAGACTGTGTCGAAGTAAGATTTCAACACCGATTTGAAATTACCCCAGGTGGCGTATTTCGTCGCCCACGCTGCCGCGCTGTCGAGCAGTCCGAACTTGTCAGCGTTAACCGGCGTGGCTTTCTGTGCGGCCGCTTGGACATCGGTGGAAAACCCCACTCCGTCAGCACCTGCCGGACCAGTTGGACCGGTCGGGCCCGTTGGACCGGTCGAGCCAACAGCGCCTGTATCGCCCTTCTCGGCCAGCACGTCCCAATTGGTGGCCCAACTGCCACCGATCAGTGGCTCTGTAGACGCGCCAGAGGTGTGCGCCAAGATGCAGATATAGCTGGCACCGTTGTGCTCAACCGCATCTCGCAGAGCATAGGCTGTTGCGGTAAGCCATGCCCCCTGCCAGTCGATTTTATCAAGAACAACAGACGCAGCAGCAGCCACGGCAGCATCTCGCGCTGCCGTGGCCTCCGCCAGTATGGAAGAGCTCATCACGACGACGCTGTCGACAAGGTCCGCTATATCGGCGGCAGCGGCATCCGGGACCGGAACCTCGTATTTCAGATCCGGCGCGTTCGGGCGGATGGCAATCGCGTCATAGAGGCCCGGATACAGATCCGCGTCGATGGCACCGGTGCCATCGGTCATCACCGTGAAGCTGCGCGGAACCTCGACCACCCGGTCGCCGCCGGTGCCCTGGTAGCCGACATTGCCACGGCGCGTGAACAGCATCGCCGTGTTCAGCAGCGGGTTTCCTTCGGAATCGTGAAAGACTCCCGTGAGATTGCACAGGGTAATTGCCATCTGATTTTCCTATTATTCGGTTTTCAGAGATACACGTCGACCTGGCCGCGTGCGCCAAGGCCACTGGATCGACCGCCGCCGCCGCCAGGGATCTGGCCATTCTCACCGCTACCGCCACCATTTCCCGCGCGCATCGACACACCTGCAGTGATTCCACCGCCGCCGCCGCCCTGAAAGGCATCGCCTCCGTCGCCACCGCTGCCGCCGCCGCCGCCGCCGCCCCACGCGCTGCTGGCGTTCCCGCCCGACGCACTCAGACCAGCGGCTCCTGCACCGCCACTACCGGTGCCCAAAAACCCGCCGCCACTTCCACCGTTAACGCTGTAGCCATTCGACCCCGAATAGGCGGTCAGCAAAGAACCAAACAGAGAATGTGACCCCGCGCCGCCGCCCGGAACGGTCACCGCAACGCTCGACGGGAGATCGCCTAGGCGACCAATCCAGAATGCCGCCCCCCCGCCGCCGCCACCTGATGCGGAAACCCCATTCCCACCAGGACCGACCGCAATGATCGTAACCAGCGTGTCATTGCTGAGCCCCGCCGGTTTCGTCCAGGTGCCATTGGCAATGAAGCGCCACTGATATCGGGGCTGGCCAACCGCCGCGCCAAGCGAGATCGAGGACAGCACAACCCAATTGCTGCCGACACGTTCGGCCAGAACACGCATACCTGCTGGCACGGCTCCGGCCGCAAGCGCCGATCCCTGCGCGTCCAGAACCGGTGCCGCCGATCCACTGTTCAGCGCCATGGTGACAGAGCCTGTGTTGGTTGTGCCCTGCGTCCAGGTTACCTTCATGCCCGTCACGGGGCCGGCGTCCAGAAACTCTGCATCAACCGTGCCGGTGACTGCATTGGCGGTGCCGCCGATGCTGGAGATCGGGAAGCTGCCCGCATCCAGCAGCCGGTCCAGATGCGCCCCGGTTTCGTCCATGTAGTCGTCGCCTGCGACATTCCCCACGGTTGCCGAAGTGGTGGTTGTTCTCGTCATGCCCATAACTCCGGTGCTTCGTCGATGAAAGTCAGCTGCGCGCTAAACTCGTCCTGCGGTGTCACATCCGACACCAGCAGCCGGTCATATTCGCGCCCCACCGGTCCCACGATGACCAGCAGATCCTCTGCCACGCCGCTGGTCGCCGGGGTCGCCAGCGTCAGCGTGTCGGGCTGGCCTGTTGCGTTCGACAGCGTGTGCAGTTCGGTTGTGCCATCAGCCAGACGCAGCACCATGCCGCTGGTGATGCCAACGGCGCGCATATCTGCCACCGCGTGCAAGTCGGCCACAGCGTGCATGTCAGGTTCATTGGTGATCGGCACGGTGCTATCCAGCGTGACGCCGGTCAGGTTGCCGCCCGATTTGGTCCACCCAACCACCCGACCCTGGCCGGTATGTTCCGACAGCGTGTCATGCTCGACGCCGACCAGGTCGCCGCGCCGAACCGCAATCGCCTCGGGCGGCACTGTCAAGCTGTAGCTGGTTGCCTGCTTGCGCTGCGCACCAAGGTCGAACGCCGCGCGGCGGCGCACCTCCGCCTCGGTCACTTCCTCATATTCGCGCTGGATCAGCAGCCCGCCCACGGCGCTGTCCGGCACCACGATCTGGCGCTCGGCATAGTCGCGACCGCGATCGCGAAACACCGCCCGGATACCATCGGGGGTCTCGGGAAAGGCCCGGCTAAAACTGAACCCCCGGGAATTGGCAGGCGTGAAGATATAGACCGGATCATCGGCGCTGGTATCCTTGCCAATGACCACGCCCCAGGTATTGGACTGCCGGACCGCTGAAAACCCTGCCGCCGCGACCAATCGGGCCGCGCTGTCGACCGTGCCGCCTTCGACGATGGAATTGATCTCATACCCCTGCACCGCGCATTCGGTACGCCAGGCGACCAAATCGTCCTCATCCAAAATATCGACCGGCACCGGGTTGGCGTTCAGATCGCCCGCGTAGACATCGCGCAAATGCGGGGCGGGGTTCGAGGTGGTGGTCCAAGTCGACCACGCCGATCCATCCCAATCCCGCACATATCCAGACGCCTCGACCGACAGGGGGCCGAGCTGCCGGTTGCGCGCGCGCAGCGCGATCAGCGCGAAATCATCGGTCTGGACCGGATGTTCGTTCCATATGTTCGAGGCCCGGACCACGGCCAGCGTCGCGGCAAGGTCCGATTGTTCGCGAACCACCGATTGGATGCCAGCGCCTTGCGTTCCGAAAAGGTCCCAGACTGTGCCGCTGACCTCGTAATCGGCGCTGTCATAGGTAGTGTCCAGCACCACCGCCCCGCGCTTGATCTCGATCTCGTAACGGCCCCTTGGGAAGGTCGCCGTGTCCAGCGTGATCACTGCCTCGTGGCGCGACAGAACCACGTTTTCCACGCCCGTGCTGTTCAGGTTGCCGACCGCAAGATAGTCATCGCCGCCACTGCCAAAGCTCGCATCCGCCGTGTAATCGGCGCTGGCCGGTGTCTCGGTCTGTCCCGGCGACACCTTGCGCGCCTCGACGAACCCCGCGCCCGCCGCGGCGTTGACCTGCACCACCGGGCTGTCCACCCATTGCAGCTTGATCGTCGCGCGGATCTCGCGCAGCGCCACGCCAACATGGTGGATCTCAGGCAGGTTGCTCCAGCTGGTGGTGCCGACCGCGCGGATGCGCAGGCGGATCGGCACCCGCAACCTGATCTTGTCGTCTCCGTTCTGGTGCAAGCCCTGCGGCCAGTTCAGCGCGATCCAGAATTCATCCGGTTCGGTGCGCGTGGCCAACGCCACGGGCTGCGGCAGATACCCACCATCAGCCGTGTCATCGACGCTGACACCATCCTCGCGCAGGACATGCCCCCGCATTTCGGAGCGCACATCATCGCTCAGGGACTGGCGCGTCACCAGCGCCAGGCGTGCATCGCCTGGCCAACCCTCGCGGATCTCATATGCCAGCCCAGGCATGTCACCGATCGAGGCCTGACCGAACCGGATATCGCTCAGATCATGCGGCCCTGCCAGCAGATACACCGCCTCGACCATCTCATCTTCGCCATCATAATAGACCAGCGGCTGACAGGCGAAGGGCGGAAACACCTTGCGCGTGCCGATCACCCGTGGCGCGGCCCCGTTCGGTGACAGCACATTGCCATCCGCACTGGCCACACCGGCACTGCGCGCCGCATCCATGGCCCCCTGCCCCGGCACCCCCGGGGCAGGTGCAAGCCCGCCGATCAGCGCCTGACCGGCCAGGGCCAGTCCGGCACCGGCAAGCTGCGCGCCGATGCCGCCCGCTGCAAATGCATCCGCCCCAAAGGTCAGCCCGGCAAGCGTCTTTCCCGCCAGGCCGCCGCCCGTGACCCAACCGACCGCGCCAAGCAGCGCGATCGAGGCCACCAGCGCCAACACATTCTTGCCGCCGTCATCGCCGCCCATCAGGTGGGCGTGAAACGTGACCTCTGTCACCGTCGCAGCTTTCGGTCTGATGCAGTGCCAATGTGCGCGATCGACCGGATACCCGTTGATGCAGATGATGCCTTCGGCCATGAACTCGGGCGGCAGGCCGGGCATCCGCTCAGCCATTTGCAACAGTGTCAGATGTTCCGACAGGTCCAGCGCTGCGACCGGCCCCAATCCGAAGGGCGTCCGGTAGGTGACGGGAATATCAGGCATCGATCAACCCTTGGGAAATATGGCGTTGGACGCCCAACACGCGCCCGCGCAGAAACTCATGAGCCAGGGGCATCACGCAGACATTGGTGGCGCGCCAGACATGCAGAACGCGGGTGGCGTCGATCATCACGCCGACATGGCCAGGCAAGCGCGCGCCTGCCCGCGACGTGGCCACCATCACGTCGTAGACACGCGGATCGCCCGTCACCGCGCGCCATGGCCCGGCATCGCAGCCTTCGATCATCGCTGTGGCGATGCGGCGCAGATCCTTCGGCGCAATCTCGGAGAATTCGGGCAGATCGATGCCGAGGTTGCGCGCGTAGACCAGCCGCACCAACCCCCAACAATCGAGTCCGGACATGTCCCTGCCGCCGTCGCGGTAAACCGCGCCAATATATGTGCCCCACCATGTCATGCGGATCTACCGGAACAACCCCGGCAGGCGGTCCTGTGTGGCATGTGTCACTGGCCAGGGCTGCTGGCTGAAATCGCGCAGCATAACGGTTGCTTCGGCTCTGGTTTCATCGACCTCGATATCGGTAATCTCGAACTGCCGCATCTGGTAGATCACCGCAGGCGTCACCGCTTCCGTCCGTGGATCGGTGCTGAGGTCGAAATCGGCCGAGCTGAGTATCTCAAGTGTTGCTGTGGCACGGCGTGTCGCTCTGCGCACCGCCTGCCCGATGCGCCGATCCACATTGGGCACGGTCAGCATCGTGCGCGGCGGGCCAGCACTGTCGGGCAGCAAGCGATAACCAAACATGCAAGCGGTCCATGTTTCGCCCGCGCGGCTGTAATCCAGCACATCGGCCACCAGCCGGACATCATCCTGCAGGCCCGGATGCGTAATGCGCAGAAACGGGATCAGCGCAACCGGGCTGGACAGTCGGTTCAACTCGGTCTTCTGATCGGTGCTCAACGCCATCAGAGCGCATCCCATGCGGTCCGATCGACCACCTGCATATATCCGTTTGCCGTGGTCAGGTATTGCGCCCAGGGCGGAGTGAAATCGTAAATTATTAGGGTGAGCGTGAGCTTTACCAACAGGCCCACTTTCTCCATTCGGTATGGATTCTGCTTCGGTGCAAAATACATTGCCCGGATTTCCTTTCGCAGGGGAAATTCCCAGGCAAATGGGTAAACAAAGCCGCCAAGATCGTTCTCGCCGAAATCCAGAAATGCTTCAAACTGTGCGGCTGTCATTGGTGGCAAGGGTGCAGACCATGACAAAAGGGGTGTCGTAGTCTTGCGGCGCATAATTGCCGAACCTGAATCCGGTTGGAAGGTCAGGCGGTTATCCAACCTGTCAACCTGTCCCGATGATACAATGGCTGCTTGAGGCAATGAACTCGGCCAGAGCGCAGGCTTTGCTAAACTCATCTCTGAATTGGCCTCGGCGACCCGCCAAACCTGCGCAGCGATTGGTCAAATTCACCACGCCCAAACGCGTCTTGCACCGTTTTGATCATCACCCGCTCCATGACCCGCCCGTCCGAGACCCTTTCCGTCGATTTCTGTACATCCACACCGGCATGATCCTCGATCACCGTGTTGACCTGAAGAACTGTGTTGCCACCCGTTGCGGGAACATCCAGCCTGCCGCCCATCCGAGTCCCGACGGACTTGGTCAAATCCAGCACACGCTCATTGGGATGCACCATCGCCATGAAGCCACCTTTGCCATCCAGCCCGCCGGTCCGTGCACCGTTGCCGGTGTCGCCACCGCCCTCGAAGTTTGGAAACAACGCGCCAAGCAGACCGCCGAAATCCCCGCCGCCCGCACCTGCGAACATACCCTGACCAAACAGCAGATATTCGATCGCCGCGCGCTTGATAGCTTCCTTGAGGTTATCGAACGCATCTGCGCCGCCCATGGCCGCGTCGATGATGGAGCTTCTCAGAGTCCGGTTCAGTTCGCCAAAGCGGCTGTATTGCGCGGTCAACTGATCCATTCGGCGGCCATATGTCTCCTGATCAATCGCCCCGGATTCGAAGAGGTCGTTTAGTTCCGCCAGTTCTTCAGCGTAAAGCTCCGCCTCGGTGCGGGTTTCGCGGAAGATCCGCGCAGCTTCCTCCAGCGCGTCGTTCTGTTCATTGATGGCACTGGTTCCGCCGCCCCCACCGCCACCTTCACGTGGCGGGCGGTAGGTCGCAATAAACTGCAACGCGGAAGAGTTCCGCCAATCGTCGAATCCACCACCCTGCTGGCGTGGATCGCCACCACGGCCGCCGCCGACACCGGGGTTCTCACCCGGAACACCCTGCGGTCCGAATGAGGTCAGGATCCGCGCGGTTTCCAAAGAGATGCCAAGCCATTCCGCAAGCCGCGCCGCCGACGCCTCAGCCTCGTCAAAACTGATCCCCCCCGCAATTGCAGCCAGCCGTTCCCCAAGTTCGACCGGCACCACCAACCCGTCGCCCAGATCGACCATGCCATCGACGGCATTGTCGATCCCATCTTCCAGCGAAGCAATAACCGCATCAAGTGCGGCTACCTCCGCGCGGGTCTCCGCAGTTCCTTCGGCGGCCATATCCAGAAGATCACGCTGCAGGTTCAGCGCCTCCAATAGGCTTTGCTCTGCCTCTGCGTAGGCGTCCCGGAATTGCGCTGGAACATCAGCCAGATCAGACCCCGCTGGAGCCTTACTTCGCATATATGCTTCGGCATTTGCGCGATCCAGCAGCGCGCCCTGATAGGCGTCTGACTGCATCATATCCACTCGGATCTGTTCATACCCAAGTGCGATCTGGGCCCGTCGCCCTCGGGCTTCCTGCAGGCGGGCGCGTGCTGCTCCCAATGTCAGAACCGTGTTCTGTTCAATGATCGCGCGCATCCGCTGCGACTGGGTCATTTCATCACCCATCGCCAGTGTCACATTATCGATCGCCACCTGAAACTGTTGCGCGGCCGCTGTGGCATTGGTTTGCGCGCGTGGCAGGCTATCGAAAACCCGCGTGATCAACTCGATACCCGCCCCCGCCATGCGGGCGAGGCCAGACAGCAGCTCGGTCGCACCGGTCAGCAGCGGAGCCAGCGCAATCAGCGCCGTTGCCAGATCGGCGCGGATGACCCGGCTCATCAGATCCAGCTCATTCTGCGCATCTTCGGCCTGCCGGATCACGGAATCCTCGATCACGCCCCCGGCGGCCCGGGCCGCCTCGCGCATCTCGTCAAGGCCAGCGGATCCGTCGCGCAGCATGTTGACCAGCGCCACGCCTTCGCTGTCAAAGAGCCGCATCGCGATCCGGTTGCGATCGGTCTGGTTTCCCAGGCCCGACATGCTATCGGCCACATCGCCAAGGACATCCTCGATCGACCGCGCCGCGCCATCCAGACCGACCAGCTGGATGCCCATCTCTTCCAGCGCACCGGCGGCCTCCCCACTGCCCTGGCGTGCTTCGGCCAACCGGCGGCCAAAGCGCTGCATCGCCATGTCCAGCGTCTGAGAGGATACGCCGGCGGCCTCGCCTGCAATCCGCAGCTCTTGCAGGGCCTCGGTCGTCAGGCCAAGCCGATCGGCCGTCTTGCCGATATTATCGAGATCGGCCACAATACTGCGCAACGCACTGATGCCGCCCAGGGCGACAAGCGCGGGCAACAGGCGGCGCGCGGCGGTGCGGACCATGGCAAAGTTGCGGCTGGTGCCGGACATGCTCTGCCGGCTGCGCCGCTCCATCCGTTCCATCTTGCGAATGGCACGATCCATGACGCGCTGAAACTCACGGTCACGTGCGGCCAGAACAATATTCAGCCTGTCGGCGTCAGCACTCATCGGGGTATCGAGCCTCCAACTCTTTCAGTCGTTTTGAACTCGGGGCCTTGGCACCGGTCCGCATCGATCGGGCCTGGGCGCGATGGCCACGATGGATCAGCATCACGTCTTTCGGGATCATGGCGCGAATTTCAGCGGGCCGGTAATTGCCCGGGATCAGGTTTGCAAGGATGCGTCGGACGCTGATGCGCCCGTCACGGGCTTTCCCGGCGCGCCCTCATCCGCCTCCTCGTCTTCGTCTTCGTCGTCTTCATCTTCGACCCCGTCCCAGATATCGGGCTCCACCGCGACGCCGATCAACGCCTGCGCCACGGTGAAATAGCGACGCAGGCCCGCGGGCAACTCCGCCTGCACCAGATCGCCAGCCGCCTGCCGCTCCATACCGGCACCGACAAGGCCCAGGATGATAAGGTCGGTGATCTCGCGTGCCGTCGGTGACCGGCCAGCCGTCATGCAATCCTCGAAGACACCAAGGACGCCGCGATGGGCGTCCTCGAACTCTTCGATCAGACCCATGGTCAGGATCAGGTTATGAACCTGACCCCCGATCTCTTCGCGCAGCCCGCCGCGCGGCGGGTGGTCAAGAACCCCCGCCATTACGCTTCAGCTGTAAAGGTGAAATCGCCGGCGCTGACCAGCGCGATCGAGCCGGTGACCTCGCCGTTTTGGGTATCCTGACCGCCAAATTCCAGCGTGTTCAGATGGAACGCCCCTTCAAAGGTGCCGATGCCGGGCACGACGATCTGCCAATTGGCGATCGGGTTGCCGCTCATCTTCAGCGTGACAAGCGTCTGTTCATAACCAAGTTTCTTGATCCGGACATCACCGGAGGCGTCCAGATGGGTCACGCCACCCGCGATCAGCTCCCGCACCAGCTTGGTGGTGGCCGCTGCCGAGACACTGTCCGCGGCGGTGGTGTCGATCGCGTCGCCGCCCAGGGTCATACTGGACGCCGTGAGGGCGGCGATCGTGGTGAAGACTTCGGGAGCCGCCCCGTCGCCGATCTTCAAGAGCATATCGCTCGCGCGTTTACCTGCCATGGTCTGTTCCTCTTCTGTTAAAATACGCCGGCATCGAGGCGTGCCTCGAATACCGCCAGCCCGACATGGGTTTTTCCGTCATTCTGTCGGCGCACATCGCTGGTCAGATAATCCAGGCCGCAGAGCGCAAATCCCGTCACCGTGATTTGTAACTCGCGCCGATCCAGCGCGCTGACGACCGCACCCAGGATCCGCTGCGCCTCGACTTTTCCGCCCTTCGCGGGCCGGGTATGAGCCTCGATGGTAAAGGTCACGATGTAGTCCCGCGTGCCGCCGGTGTGGTCACCGTCCACGTCCATTCGACCCAGGCGGATATAGGGCAGGCCCGCGTTCTGCGGTGGCTGATCGCGGATCGCCAGCACGCCTTCTGCCGTGATCCCGGCATCGGCTCGCAGCCTTGCACGCACGCCCTTCTGCAGGGCAGACGCCACATCATCAGCCATTGCCCATCACCTTCTTCACAGCCTTGTTCAGCGCGCGCCGAACGCGCCCTCTGTGCTTCTTCGCGATATAAACACCGGCGCGGTGCATGTATGGTTTGGGATCGGTTGTGCCCCGCACACCTTTCTTCCTCCCCCAATGGATCGAATAGACCTTGTCTTTGTCTTTGCGGTCTTCGACCTCGACAAAAACGATGCCGGTCATGCCGCCTTCGCGGATCTCATGCTCGATGCGGTCGCGGGTCTCACCGGTCACATTGGGGGCCAGAACCTTCGCAACCCGTTTGACCTCGACCGTCGATCGTTTGACCGCCTTCGCGATCTCATCACGCTCCGCACGTTTCAGGTTCCTCAGCTGGACCTTCTTGCGGCGCACGCCTTCGATCCGCCCCTCGAACCTCATTGCGCGGCCCCGGTGATGCCCGTGAATTCCAACACGTCGCGCTTGCGCCCGACATGCACACCGGCAGCTTGTAGGTTCCAGACCTTGCCGCGCGCGGTGACCCGGTCGCCACCTGTCACGCCGCGCATCGTGGCGCTGTCACGCACGCGCAGCGTGATGACCTCGGTGGCCTCCAACCGCCCCGCGCCCAGTTTCTCACTGCCGGGCCCTTCCATCCGGATATCGGCCCAGACCGTGGCGATGGCCGCCAACACATCGTCGGCCTCGTTGCCGTAGTCATCCAGGTCAACATCCGTCGACGCCGGAGGCCGCTCGAACAGGGCACGCTCACGGAAATTCCCGGCGCGCGCCATCAGACCCACCGCCGATGCGGGGCCAGCAGGTCGATCACGCCAAGCGGCAGATCGCTTGAAATCGTTCCAATCACAATCGCCTCGCGGTTCTCGGCGTAATGGGCCACCAGCAGGCGCACGGCATGCACGATGTCATGCGGCACGTCAGTCGCAGCGGGCCCATAGCCCGCAATGAAATCAACCTGGACGGATGCAAAATCCGACAGCGCCGTGGGCCAGTCCTTGTCCCGCGCCGGCACAACAAAGGCCTCGCCATCGATCTTCACCAATCGGTATTCCGATGCGGCCAAAGTCTGCCGCACGCCATCGTTGTCCAGGTAGGTCAGCAGCGCCAGTGATCTGACCGGACCCGCAGGCAAGGCGATGCGACTGAAGAAACACGACAGCGACAGGCGCAGCGTCTGATCGATCAGCTTGCGGCGCAGATAGGTCTCGACTTGCGCCCGGGCCGATTTGACGAAGCCCAGGATCAGGCTGTCCTCGATTGTGCCAGGATCCTGTCGGGAATGCGCTTTCGCGTCATCAAGCGACAAAGGCTCTACCGTGGGCGGGGTCAGGATCTCAAGGGTCATCGGATGCGCCTGTAAAAGATCAGCCCCGCCACGGATCGCGGCGGGGCCTGTGGCTTAGATGGAAACGATCTCGGCCACGCTGGCCAGATCATTATTGGACGCCGGCGCATACCGCGCGCCCATCCCCAGGACCAAGGCCGCGCTGTCGGAACTGGCGGTGGCCACGGTCATGTTCAAACGCACATGCGTAAAGCCGCCCGCCAGGTCCAGATCCTCGGCATAAAGCTGCAGGATCGCCTGCTTGTCGCTGTCCGATCCGGCATCCGTCAGCTGCGTGATTGCAGCCCCGGTGACGTCCTTGACGCCGGCGCCGGAACTGTCGGTCGCCTGTTCAAACTTGGCGTCCAGCGTGGCGCTGGTCCCAAGTGCACCGGCCATGATCACCGCCATGACGGCGGCGAAATCGGCCATGTTGATCCATGCGGTGGTGAGCGTGCCGGCAACGTTCAGATCGGGATCGATCACGCCGACAACGGCCGTCAGCTCGGACGGCAGAAGGGTCTTTTGAGCCATTGGGATATCTCCTGAAATGGATGCTCTGGAGGGCACCGTCGCCCGCCAGATTGGTGTGGCCTGCCGGTTAGGCGCGCGTGGCCAGTGTCACGAAATGCGACCGGGTGGCCGTGCCCTTGTTGGGCGTGATCGGGGCCGACAGGTGCGGCTGGCCGCCATAGCGGAACACCCAACGGAACGCCTGCTTGGCATAGTCGAAGTAGAGATGGATCGACGATGCAAACTGGATACCCGCGCTGCGGCGAACGCCGTAATACCCCTTGGGGCTGATCAGCTGGATGTCGTTTTGGGTGCCAAGCGTGTCCGCGTATTCCGAGAACCGGATGGCGCGACCCAGAAGGAAACCGCCGGGCGCATCGGCAAAACCGTTGGGCGGCGTCCAGATCGGCTTGTCGCCGATGGTCATGTCCATCAGCTGCGGCAGCGTATCCTGGTTCATCATCCAGAACGGCGTGTCGCCCGGCACCACCTGCAGGCGCGCATACATCTTGGCGATATTCTGCGCCACGATGGTGCCTGCCGTCTGACCGCTTTCCTTGGCGATGACAACCTGCGCAGCGCCCTTGGTCCAGCCAAGCGGCTGGCCGACGCCGGTGCCTTCGACCACGGCCTCGTTCTTCTTCCAGGCGATGGCCATGCCCGCCTTGTTGGTCAGGCGGTTGGCCAGACGCGGCGTATCCTCCAGCAACTCTTCGGTTGCCGCGGCCAGGGCGTAAAGCTCATGCAGAGGCACATTGCGGCCTTCATCGGCCAACTGGGTCTCTGTCATCTTCGCGCCTTCAGAACGCCAATAGGCCTTGATGCCGGCCGTGCCCCAGGGCGTGGTTTCATCGGCCATCAGCTTGACCTCGCGATGCGCGGTCGGTTCCTCATCAATCAGCGGGCCGAACTCATCAAAACCCTGCACGATCTCCCACACCGCATCGCGGTATTGCGGCGGCAGGGAATACCCTTCGCCCGCCGAACCGCCACCCTGCATGGTCGCGTTCATCGACAGCTGCGTCAGCCGCTCGTCGACGACGCCGCCGTGCTGCGTGGCCTGCACCGCGCCATGCACTGCCCGGGCAAATTCCCCGATATCGGCAAAGCCACCAGTCAGAGCCGGGTTGGCCTCGTTGACCATGTTGGCACCGGCCGGGGCACGGGTGACCGTGCGGGCTTCCATCTCGCGGCGCTGCTTGGCCAGCTTCTCCGCCGATTTGATCGAGGCCTGCACCTTGGTGCGTTCAGCCTCATTGGCCTCCAGGGCCTCGGTCTCGTCATCGGTCAGATCCCGATCTCCGGCATCTGCCAATTCGATGATGGCCAGCCCCTCGGCCTTCAGGTCAGCGAGCTGCTGGCGCAGTTGTTCAAGACGATTCATCGCCTGCTCCTCTATGATCCGGGGACATATCTTTCCCGTGACCACACGCCCGGACGTGTGGCCCCTTCGCGACCGGGGTCGGTTGAAAAACTCTCAGCTCAGCGCGATCTTTTGCCGTTCCAGGCTGGCGCGCCGCTTGGTGGTGCGGGGCATCTTGCCCTTTGTCAGATCGGCCAGCACCTCTTCCATCGTGGCCAGCCGATCGATCATGCCCAGGCGGCGCGCCTCCCGCGCGTCATAGGCGCGGCCGCCGCCGTAATGAGCATCGCTGCTTTCGGGATCGGCCCGCACAACGCTGGCTTGCACCGATCGGAACCGCGCAACATCGCCGGTAAAGTTGCGATAGGTTGCGGCAACTGATCGTTGCACTTCTGCGCGCGCACTGTCCTCCAGTGGGCCGTAAGGGGCCAGCTCGACCTTGCGGGCCCCGTCGAAGATCAGCGTCCGGTCGACGCCCTCCATCGCCAAACGCTCCGACAGATCATCATGCATCGTGTAGACCCCGATGGATCCCACCCGGCCAGATGGCGGCGCGACAATCTGATCTGCCGCCGCTGCAATCCAGTAGGCCGCCGAGGCGGCCATCAGGTTGGCCACTGCAATGATTGGTCGGTTCTCGCGGCGGGCCGCAAAGATCTTGGCGGCCATCTCTTCGACCAGACCGACACTGCCGCCGGGGCTGTCAATATCCAGCACGATGGCGGCAGCGTTTTCATCCGCAGCGGCCTCATCAAACGCGCGCCCGAATTTCACCAGAGACACACCACCCGACATCTCCGACAGCATGTCGGCCTTCGGAAAGATCGTGCCGTGCAGGCTGAGAATGTGGATGCGGCCCTTGCGGCCATCAACCTGGGCGGCAATCGCCGCGGCCTTCGGTGCTTCACCATCATAGGCACGTGGCTGATGTGTCGCCCTCAGTGCCAGCATATTGGCGATCTCATACCCCTTTGCGGGATCAATGGCCCAGGCTGTGGCAGACACGGCCCCCAGAATACGGTCAATTTCATGCGGCATCTTTGATCAACTCCAGTCTTGGTTTCCCGCCGGACCCGGCAACGCTCTGGCGCAGGAAGTGAATGGCAGCAGCCGTCGAACCCTTTGCGGGCGGCTCACGATCTGCGATGCCCACTGGCACCATATTCAGCGGCTCGATATACCGGTCGCCCGCCGCACCGATGCCATTCCGTTTTTCCATGCGCAGAATGTCATTGACGGACATCCAGCCCCATTGCCGTCCAATCGCGTAGGCCTCGAACCGCGCCTTGATGTCGCCACGCAACAGCGTGGAAACGTTGAACTCAAACCGAAACCGGCGATCCCCGATCAGGAACTTGTTCACCGACCGCTCGATCAACTCCAGGATGGGTGTCAGCGTGTCGGTCACAAACTCAAGCGATTGTTCCTCGATGTTCGAAAAAGTGGCCCGATCCAGAATGCCCACCTTATGCGGCTGCACCCGCCACAGCCGGGTCAGGTCCAGCCACAGTTCCTTGCGGGTTTCCAGAAACTGCGCCTCTTCACTGGTCAGCCCGACCTTGTGCGGCTTCATGCCGTGCTCAAGCACGCCCGGCGTGTGCCGGTTTTTTCCGCCAGCCCATTTCCGCCAGCTCTTGAGGAAATTCGTTTTTGATTCCTTATCTGCGAATGATTGGCCGTCCGGAAATCCGATCAGAAAATTTGGCGTTGCGTCATTGGCGAAGAGAATATTGGCGTATCGCTGCAGGGCGATGGCCACCGCAACGGCCTCCCGCCCGTCATCCAGAATGGTGGACCTCCCGCGCAGGTTCTCGATCAGCGGCGGCATCGCGATATGCCAGACCTCACCCTCCAGCAGCACCCGGGTGCGTCCGAAGTGATCCGTGTAACGGAACCGCTTAGACCGGTCCGGCAGTTCCTCCAGCTGGACCAGCTCGGGCTCCAGTCGCCACAGCTCGGTCAGTCTGCCATTTTCAAAGATCGTCTCGGCGTAGAAATTGCCGTCCGTGTCCAGATCATCGACAAGGCTGTTGATGAACTCGAACGATGTCTGGCGCGGGTTCGGGTCCTCCAGCACTGATAGCACCGGATGATCGTCGCGCCGGAGCGTATCGCCGTTCGCGGCCATTTCGAAAATGCCGATGCCCAGACCTGCCACGCTTTCCGACCGCACCTGCAGGCAGTCACGAACCACCGGGATCTGGCGGGCCCGCTCGATCGTGACCTGCACGTCGATCTCGCTGCGCCGCCCGCCCAGACCGTACCACGCATCATCAGACGGATCGCGGGCACTGGGATTTTCGGGACCGGCATCGGCGCGTGCGCCGCCCGTTATCATTGACCAAAGCCCCATCAGGCCACCTCGTAATCAGATGCGAAGCTGATGCCCCGCGATTTTGCCTGCGGGTTCAGATCCATCAACATCGCTGCGTTGATCAAGGCGATCAGCGGATCGATCTTTGCGACCCCCGCCTGCGCCTTGGTGATGTAGATATTGTTGCCCCGTCGTTCCGTCTTCGCGTTGGCCACACACCAGTTCATCAGCGGTTGATCACAATGGACCAGCGTCTCATCCAGCAGGCGGCGCTCCATCCCGATCACCGCCCCGTGTAACCGCCAGCCCTGGCCGATGCCGATCACCTCTGCCGCAGGGCCATTTTCTCCGGGCAGCGAAAACCCCCGCGCGCCCAATTCATCACGCAGCGCCGCCGCCCCTGCCGGGTCCAGCCCGATCGCATTGGCCGCAGGCAGGATACCCGCCGCGCGCACCTGGTCGCAGATATCAACCGCCTCCGTGATGTGGCGGCTGGTGTCCTTTTCAAGGATCAGGTCATGCTGCCCGGCAAACTCTTCCAGCTTCACTGCGATTTTCTTGCGCCGCTCCAACACCGTCGGGCTGGCCCAGGCCCGCACCCATGTCATCCAGCGCCGGGTTTCCTTGTGCCGGCCAATCACGGCGAGCCCGAACAGATCATCCGCCCCGCCGACATCCGCGCCCACCACTGCGACATCGGACTGTTCCAGAATAGCATCCAGGTCCAGCTCGGGCCGCCCGTTCTGGATCCAGTAATCTGCCCCCACCCATCGGTGATCATGGGTGCCCATTCCCACCTGGATGTTCAGGTGCTGGCTGGCCCATATCCTCAGCGCGACCGGCCCGTTTTCCTTTTCGGCAAGATAGAGATCATGCAAAAGGTTCATCTGGATACTGCGGCCAAGGTTCGGCAGCACCAGCGCCCAGTTTTCCGGATCCTCCCAGGGCCGCGCCTCGTCCAGCTGCATCGCTTCAGGGAACTCATAAAGCACCGCCAGGGTGCGCACCCCGCGGGAGATCTCGCCATCGCGGATCTTGCGCGCGCGCTCCAGGTCTTCCTTGAACACCCCCATCGGTTCGACATCCGATTGCGTGGTGATGATCACCAGAAGCGCGTTCGGGTTGGTGATCATCCCGCCCCGGATCTGCGACATGACCCGCTTGGCAAAGCTCTTGCCCGCAATGACATGTTCTTCATCGATGATGGTTAGCGTCGGGATCTCGCCGGTCACCACGTTCATATCGAAGGTCTTCACCTTCAGGACCGCGCCGGTTTTGATCCGGGTGATCTTGCTCAGGTGCTCCTGAACATGGAACACCGTCTTCAGTCGCGGATCCGCCTTGATCATGCCGAGCGCCTGGTTGAAGCACCGCTCCGCCACCGCCTGTGTCGGGCCCAGGATCATCATCTCCGCATTGGGCTGATCGATCATCATCAGCGCAGTCAGACCCAGGGCGGCGCTGTTGGTGGTCTTCGAGTTCTTTTTCGGGACCAGAATGAATATCTCATTGACCAGCTGCGCGCCGGTATCCGGATGCTCTGCCGCAAAGGCAGCGCGCACGATATCGCGAAACCATTCGCCGCTGGCCTCCTCCAGCCGCGGCATCCCTGCCACGTCTGGCAGGCGCAGCGAATTATAGATGCTGACAGCCTTGGCCGCGCGCTTCGCATTCAGCGGCAGATCCGGCATTGGGGTGTCGCCACGGCGCAGGCGATTTTCCCAGTCCGGGCAGGCAAAGGAAATATCCAGGGGCATCAGTGCAGGTTTCCAGTTTCTTCTTCCAGCCAATCGTCAAAATCGGCTTCCGCCTCGTGGGCCGCGTCGACCGATGCTGCCTTCTTTCCTTTCGGCGCGGGCGCGCCTGGCCCTTTTGCGCGCCGATCTTCTTCCTCGCCGGCCGCAACCTTGGCGATCTGGCTGTCCAGAATGGCCAGCTGCGCCTTCATCGCCGTGACATTACCGCCATCGGCAGCGGCATCGAGCCGCAACAAAACCTTGGCGCGCTGATCCGACAGCGCTACCTTGCGCGCCGCCGCCTTACTGACCGCGCCGTTTTGAAAATAATGCTTTCGCAACGTCGGAACCGACAGCCCAACCTCCCGCGCGATCTCCCGAAGGTTCATGCCAGAGCACAGCAACACCCTGATTTTATTAGATGTTTCCGCATTGGGTGCGTGTTCGTTCCGCCCAACCTGACCATGGTTCGCCGGTATCGGGTCTCCAAGAAGGTCAAATTTCACATTTGCCACAAAAAAAAGTCTCTACGTTATGGGGATGCGGGTCTGGGAACATCCGGGTTGCACAAATCGAACCCCCCCTCCCCTATGCCAGGCCCCGACGTTCCAGGCTTTGCTTGACCCGGTCGTGGTATTTCTTCGACACCAGCTGCAGGTTAGCGTGATCCCAGAACAGATCCGTGTCTCCCCGATGCGGTCTGATGTGATCCACTACGGGACTGTTGGGTGCCGGATAGCGACCGACCAACAATTCACCGGTCTGCTGGCAGACCAGCTTGTCGCGCGCCCGGATCCGTTTGACCAGCTTCTGCCACCGTGCCGTTTTGTACCACGCACGCCACGGTTGAGTTGCGTCGCGATAGGATGACCGCTCTGCCGGGTCGACCGGATAGCCGAGGGATGGCCGCAGGGTTTGCAAGGTGGGGCGCAGGGTTTTCATGCGGGTGGACGTTGCTCATGCATTGCAGGGAAATCGAAAACGCAAACGCCCGCCGGACCAGTGAGGTCGGGCGGGCGCAGTTCGGTTCACCTGTCTTATGTCAATAGATTGATAATCTCGTCAAGAGTTTTTTTGCCAGGGCGTGTGCGGCGGCATAGCTTCCGTCACCTCGAATGCCGACAGGTCGCGGCTCATGCGCATGGATATCTGCAGTTCCAGCAAGGCCATCCACCATGCCAGATAGAAACGCCGTGCTGAAAGGATGTCCTCTTGAGGACTCTGGTAGGTGACGGGACAAACACGGATCTCCGTCTCACGCACCTGGCCTCTGCTGACCCATTGTGCTTTCCCGACGACCTCTGTCTTTGCAAAACGTCCATACTTGCTGTCTCGCCATTGTGCCGGAACAACGCGCGGCGCGGCACCCTCCATCCAATCAGGTACGCGTCCAGTGCGCGCCAGGTCGGCGATGGTCAGCGCCATGCGCCGCCCGCCATGTGCTTCCGGCAAGCAGCTAAGGGCCGAGGCCACGATATCAGCGTCAGGATGCGAGGGCGACCGCCCGCCACCATCGACCCGGCAGCCAAGCAGACCGTGCTGCATCATCAGAAAGCTGCCGCCAATCACGGACTGGTGGGTCAGCGTGGCGATCTCGTCGAAGTCGATCCCGGCCAGTTCGCGTTGGAAGGCCCATTGCAGAAGATCCCAGATCGACACCCGCGTCTTGGTCTTGCCACGCCCCGGTCGCACCGCACCTACACGGCCCTGCATCATGCCCGAACCTCTTGTTTCGCCAGATCCGCAATGCGCTGGCATTTCTCGATCACTGCTTTGCGCCGGCCACGCCATTCCGCCTCGGACGGATTCAGAGTTTCGCCGCGCGCCAAGGCTTCATCCAGCCGGACCATCTGGCGTGCGGCATCATCGGCGCGGGCCTTGATCTCGTGGACCACGAACGATCCGGGCCAGCGGCGGGTCTTGCGCAGCTCAGCCAACAGTTCCGGTGCCCACCCACCCGAAATGGCATCCCGGCCAAGCGCTTCGGCAAAGACCTTGCGAATGAGGGGCGAGGCATCGTCGCCCGGCGGCTGGATCTGCCCGGCCATGGCCAGGATGGTGTTAGCGATAGGGAAGCGGTCGCGGTCCCTGCCGCCGGGACTGGCAGCGGCGGTTTCTTCCAGCGCCTGCAAACTGAGATCGGTCATGTAAGCCAGCTTGGCGCAAAGGCTGTGCTTCATGTCCTCATACGCCTGCCTGGTCAGCCCTGCCGGTTTGGCAAGGCCCCGGTTTTCCAGTGGGGTGATCAGCAGGGTCTTGACCCGTACCTCACCTGCTGCCTGTGCTGCGCTGTCCATGGTTTCTGCTCCTGCAATTCTCAGCATTCTTCGGTTTGGCACATGGCGGTCGGGAAAGTGTCGCGGGTCCGCCATTCTGTCTTTTCTATGTCTTTGTCTATGTCTCTGTGGTGGACGACACTTCAGGACAGTTCTGTCAACACTTTGTAATTCCTATCTAATCCTGAAACACTGTCCGCAGAGTGTCCGCCAAAACTGTCCGGAACTGTCCGCAGACTGTCTCGAACTGTCCGCCAGACACTCTGCCCCGGTCATAGCTTTCCCCTTCCATGGCCGCGGCTCAGATCAAGCATGTGGTTGGTCCAGGCCTGCAATCCGCGCTCCACCCACGTGGCCGAGCGGTATTCACATCCCTCGCCCGCCAGCCACTCGTCGATCCAGCGGATCGCGGCATCGTTCTTGCCCAGATCGGTGCTGTAGCCCGTGACCGTCGCTCTTAGACGCTGCAGTCGTTTCATTGTGTTGGCCACGTCTGTGCGGGCGCGGTTGTCTTCCTTACGCGATATCGCCTCGACCAGAGACTGCACAACGACCGGATGCATCAGCCGTCGTTCCCCGTCGCAACTACAGGGCCGCCATTTGTGAAGAGGCCCGTATTCGAGGGCGGAAAGAGCGCGGAAATGATCGGAGTCAATCATCAGCAGCTTAGCCAGAATGGCCGGATCACAAGGCAACGTGCCAACCGGCGACTGATCATAGGCGATATTGATCAGGTCGAAATAGAGCGCCCGGCATTCCGGCGTGCCCCTAAGACGCATGTCCGAGTTGAGCCAGCGCCTTCGTTCCCAGACCATGAAATAGTGCCTGTCCAGCCGGTCTTCAGGGCTGAACGGGTATTCCTCCAGCTGGTCGATGGGAATGGGCGCAAGATGCGGCACGATCGGCATGGTCATGGCCGCGCCCCCGCAAGATCGGCCTCAGCGACGACGACATCCTGCCGCCGCGCTGCTTCCTGCATCGCCGCGGCAACGATCCTTTCCTTCATCGCCGTGCTGTCGCGGCGCAGCGCTTGCGATATATAGGCTGGCCCAAATCCCAGGGCCCGGCTGGCGCGGGCCTTCGACGCAAACTTTAGTCCGCCAAATTCGAACGCATGCGATCGCGCCTCGTTATACTTGCGCGGCAGTCCCACATTGTCGGCATGCCCGTCACGATGCAGCGCCTGGCGAATGGCACTAACAGTGACCCCCAAAGCAGCGGCCGCAGCCTTCACATCCGGATAATCGACACCGCGAATGCGCGCCCGCATGACCTGCGGGCGGGTGTTTCCAAGCCCGACAGCGTCCAGCCGATCTTGCCTGATCGCCCTGATGATTGTCTGCGGCTGAACGGACAGGGCCAGTGCCGCCGTCCGCGCATCCGGGTAGAGAACCCCGCGGATCAGGATGTTGCGATATCGAGATCTACCCATTTCTGGTCGCCTCCAGATGATCCAGCCAACCGCCCTTGTCGGTCCAGATGCGCAGGCGCGTCAGCTCGACGGCCTGGCTGTTTGCATTTTCGGGCAGACCCGCCGCACGCAGATCCTCACAGGCGGCACTGATGGCGGCCTCAGCCTTCGCCAAATGGGCGCGTACAGAATTGGTCGCCCGGGTCATGCGTTCGTCTCCATCGCCGCATGCACGTTCTTGATAGCGGTCTGAACCACGCCGGGGTTGCGCCCATAGCGGCGCGCGATTTCGCGATAGCTGAGCCCCTCGTCATGCAAGGCCAGCCAATCCAGCAGCTCCTCGTCGCGAGCGCGGGGCACATCGATGATGACAGCCCGCCCACTCATCGCACCGCCCTCAGCCGGTGGAACCGTTGCAGCACCTGGGCATCGGTCAGATCGTGGCACCTGGCGATCTCGGCGCGGCCGCGCCAGGTGTTGCCGCTTGACAGGATCTGCGCGTCAATGGTGTCGAGCTTGCCTTCGCTGGCGGTGGCGGGCGCGGGCGTTACGGCGGGCGCGGGCGTTACGGCGGGCGCGGGCGTTACGGCGGGCGCGGGCGAGGTTGGCGGCGCAGCCACTGCTGGAACCACCGCCAGGGCAACAGGCGGTGCGGCAGGCCGTCTGCCGACGCGGCGGTGTGGCAGGCCCAGGCGCTTGACCGCGAAATGAACGGTTTGCCGACAGACATTCATGTCATCTGCGATGTCTTGAATCGTGTTGTCCTTATCGGGCCAGAGCTGGCGCAGGCGGTCGTCATCAATCTTTCTTTGCCCAGCCATCAGCCTGCCCTCCGCCATCTCAGCGCGCCGGCAAATTCCTCGACCTTGCCCTGAGCAATCAGAGCCTCGACCTCTGCCTGGAGACAGGCCAGCGGCGCTTCCAGTACATCGGCCATATCCTCGGCTGAAGTCGGACCCATGGCCGTCAGGATGGACATGACCGCCTCGCGGATTTCGGCGGGCGACAGAGCGGCGGCGGTCATGATGCTTCACTCAGCAGCCGATGCTCGGCATGTTTCATCGCCCTGATCGCCTCACGGATCTCGACAACTGCTCGCGCCCGGTCGCCACCCTCGAATGAGCTTTGCGCGATCAGGCAGGCGGATATCGCCTCACCGGTTTCCTTGGCGACAATGCCGGTCAGCACCACCAGGTTGCCGGAAGGTCCGGTCTCGCCCACCCGGCCCCGCCGCGCCTGCGCGCCTGTCACCGGATAGCGGCCAAGCGCATCCTCGATCGCGACAATGTCCTTCTGCGTCCAGTCCAGCACGCCATGCAGCTTCTTGCTGATCGTGCTCTTGGTTACGCTGCTGCCCCATCGCGCGTTGATACATGCCGCGACCGCGTCCAGGCAGCCGAATGACTGGATCATGGCGCGCATATGGGCATGTGTGATATCGGGCAGGTCGGTCATGGGATACCTCGTTTCCTTGCGCGGATGCCTGGATCGGCGCTAGGCTGGCTTGCGGATCGGGATGATCGGGCCACCCCTGCCATGGGCGGCCCGATCGAACGGTCCTGAACGGGCAGCTTGGGGATAGCCGAAAGGACCGATTGGTGTGACGAAGGAAGACGATGTCGACCTGGCCGCAGCGCGCCGGGCGCTGGCCCAACGGCTTGCATTTGCGCGGGCCACGGACGTGATCGACGAAGACGAACTGGCCGCGCGGCTCAGGGATCTGGCGGCGATCGAACGGGCCGAGGCGGAGATGGATAGCGATGAGACCGGAAGGGATGCAGTGCAATGAGTTTTGTAAACTGGCTGTTTGGACGAATCCCCACTGTGGAAACTCCGGCACCTGACCTTCCTGAAATTCTGCTCTATGCCGAGCTTCAGGCGTATCTTGACCAAGCCACAGACGACGAGTTTGACGACGGCGAATTTGACGATGACGACCTGGACGATCTGTTTGCGAATCTCGACGCGGCAGCCCTGCTTGAATTTGCGAAATCCGGACTCGAACCGTCGCGCCCCCCGGCCCCGAAAAAACCGGCCAAACGCGACCGACCTGACCGGATCGATCTTGAACCGGTCTACACTGTGATCGACTACCGCGACGCACGCGACGTCGAAACACGCCGCCGCATCACGATGCTCAGCCTCTACCCCGGCCCCAACGCTCCCTTGTTGACAGCCACTTGCCATGAGCGCAAAGCATACCGATCGTTTCGTTGCGACCGGATTCAGTGGTTCCTGGACCCGGATGGCGAGGCGATCCGGCCCGGCGACTTCTTTCGCGACACCATGGGCATCGACCTGGCCGAGATACCACTCACGACCGCCGCCGCTGCCAGGAAACCTCGCGTGGCGACGTCGCCCGAGCTGGACACCGCGCGCAAGATCCGCGAAATGCTCCGCCCCACCCTGTCGATCCTGATATCTGCGGCGCGTGCCGACGACGACCTGCACGCCGAGGAGCTGGACGTCATTTTCTGCTACGCCGAGACGGCTGCCATTGAGATGGCCAATACGGGCCGCCTGCCCGGCTTTCCGACGATTGAGGTACTCGACCACCTGAACCGAACCATCGCCAAGATGCGACCGCAGGGCCACACCGTGGCCAGCCAATTGGGAAAGGTGCTGCGCCTGCCCAGTCCCGAATTCCAGATATTCGAAAAGACGCTGGACCGCGTTATTGCCGCCGATGGTCATGTCGCCCTTGGTGAGGAGCTGTTCCTGGCCGATCTGCGGCAGCTGCGCGAAAGGCTGTTGGCGCAATGACATCACGCGGCATCCTCCTCGACCGAAGACGCTGGCGGCGGGTTCTCAATCATGAAAACCCGCAGGCGTTCGATATCGGTATCAAGTTGATCCAACCGCCGCCGGATGCGGTCCATCAAGCGGCTGTTACCCGTTGCGCGCACGCATACCGTCGACGGGCTGAGGCCCATCTTCGAACAATATGCCTCCACTTCGGCGAGTATTTTTTCATCAGTCATGCGCCGCAAATTGGATGAACATCCATCAATCGTCAAGGATGATTATCCATTTTCATCCAATCCCGCAATAATGGATGATTGTCCTATGAAACGCCCAACCTTCACCGAGGCCCTTCAAGCGGCCTCCAAGCGCAGCGGCAAAACCAAAGCCGCTATCGCGCGCGACTCTGGCGTGAACTATGACGCGCTGGTCAAACTACTAAGTGGCGAAAACAAATCGACTTCACCCGAGAACGTCGCAAAGCTGGCCAAAGTCCTCGGCAATGAAATAATGGACTCAGCCACTGGCTTCGCAGAACCGGTCGCACAACCACGATTAGACACTTCTGGCATTCCTGATCGCGATAGCGAGCCGTCGGTTGCCAACACCAGTAGCGACGTTTTGAACCAGATCAAACTGGCATTGAACAACGGCCTGATTCAGGTTGCTGGCACCTACGACCGCACGGGCGTTGAGGCTCTGATCGAAGCTCTTGAGAACATGAAGCGCTTCCTGCCCGACAACGAGAAATAGCCAAAGGAGATAATTGTGCCGCCGAGCGATTCGACTGCGCCACGGTAGTCTTTGCTGCGATTTTGGATGATCGTCCATTATTTGTATTGACATTGGATGATCATCCATTCCATGTTCGCCCCCATCGCAACCCGATGGAGGCACCCGAATGATCGTCAACTTTCCCCTTGCCGCCCGCCGCATCCGCGCTGACCAGGTTGCGCTGGCCCGCAAGGTGCTGGCCGATCCCGCCCGCTGCGCCGCCCGCCCCAGCCTATGCAAGGCCGCATGGCTGATCCTGATCAGCGCGCAGGGCCGCACCCCGTGTCAATCCCGCATGGGCTTCACCAATGGGCAGGCTGGGTGATGGCAGGCAACCTGAATTTAACGCTGACGCCCCGAAAGGTGGCGGATGGCTACATCACCGCCTCGATCAACGGGCTCGCAGTGATGTTCGATTGCGATGAGCGGGCAACACTGCTTGAACTGGTCCGCGCCATTGAGCGTCGACAGGCCGCTCTCGAAGAGGTGGATCAGGTCGAGACCAGTCTGCGGAAACTTGAAGCCGCCAGAGAGATCCTTCGCGTGCCAACCGAGCATCCAGACGAGGATCTGCGTGCCGCCGCTCATCTGATCAAGGCGTTTGATACGAACCCGACGCAGATCTCCAAGGCCGAAGATATCCTTTGCCTGATCGACAGCCCATATTTCACGCCCGTCACCACCCCGGTGGCTGACCACGGCGATCGGGGGTGATCGATGCTTTCCCGGCCGCACCGGAAGCCTCGCAGCAAGTCTCAGCTGCGCGCGGCCGCACCTGACCGGGGGCAGCGCCCCTTGCCCCCGGTCCCTTTCCAACACTTGCGGGACGCACGCGGCGGCTTTGGCCCTTTTCAGCATGCTGCGCGCGACCGGGCTGCAGGCAGGGTGCGTCCTCCCCGCCCTGCCTGCAGCCACCAAATGACAAGGTGATCTGATGCCCTTCTTTAACCCCGCCCCTACCGTTGACGAAACCAAACCGCACCGCCGCGGCATCGACATCGTGGCCGAGGATCTGAAGGCGGGCTTACTGCCCTGGCAAATCGCTCAAAAGCATCGGGTGCCGCTGCACCGTATCTATTTCTTCGAGCGGCTGATGAAGGAACGCAGATCCCTGCCGGAACACAAATCACACATTTTCTGAAAGGAAGCCGCATGCCCGAATTCAAACCGAAGCCTTACACCTCCGGTGCCGTATCCGGCATCAAGATCGCGCTGCGAGCCACTGTTGCCGGGGCGGTCTATGTGTCGGTCACGATCAACAAGGCAACGCAGGAACAGCATTTCGGCGCAGCAATGCCAAAAGGCACGCGCTTTGCCGTCACGCTCAATTCTGACCCCAACAAGCGCCACGTGATGGGCATCCTCAAGGACCCGAATGGCGCGATCGAGGCCAAGCCGGGGATGAAGGGCACGATCACTCTCAATATGGCCCGTTGGACCAGCTGCCCCACGACTTCGCAGAGGGCCAAGCCCTGCGCGGTCGCCGCCGCTGATGTTGGCGCGCTGATGATCCGTTTGCCTGAATGGGCAAAACCAAAAGAAGGCATCACCGGGTGACACAGACGGCCAACGATATCATTGCGCAGCTTTTTGCGGATCTGGCGGAGACTGAGGAACCGGCGGAGCCGGACCAGCCGCACGCCCGCGCACATGCCAGGCGTGATGCGATCTCTGCGGCGCTTGATGATCGTGACCGCACCGCGCGTTTGCGCAATGACCTGGCCGCCCTGGCCGCTGTCGATCCTGACCGGCTGGAATGGCCCGACTGGTGGTTCGAACCCGTGACCTCGATCGTGCATCGTCAGATCCGCAGATTGTGGACGACCGTGCTGGTCCATGTGGCGCTGGATGCCGCCTCGACATCGCCCCATTCCAAGCGCCAGCACAGCGATGCCATGGCCTGGCTGAACGGCCATCGCCGCGATCGCGCCTTTGTCTGCGGCCTTGCCGACCGCGATCCCGATGAATTTTCCCGGGCCGTGCTGGCCTGGATTGAAAAAGGAGCCCCCTCAAATGCCCGACGCCATCGCCCAGTATTCGGTAAAGGCCCTCATGATCCATCCGCTGAACCCGCGCCAGGATGTGCCGGCTGAGGATATCGCAGAGCTTGCCGCCTCGATCGAGGTCAATGGCTTGTTGCAGAACCTCTGCGGTTATCTCGAACCACGCGCCCGCAATCCCGGTATCGTGGCGGGCGGCCGCCGCCTGCGGGCGCTGCAGCTGCTGGTCAAGCAGGGCAAATGGACGGACGATGTCCCGGTTCTGACCACGCGCGACCGCGATCAGGCCATCGAATGGGCAGGCGCGGAAAACGAGGCGCGCGAACCGCTGCACCCGGCGGAAGAGATCCGGCATTACCGCGACCTGCACGCCGCCGGCCACAGCTATCCGCAGATTGCCCGCGCCTATGCGGTGACCGAAGGCCATGTTGCGCGCCGAATGAAGTTGGCACATTTGCCGGATCCGGTGATCGCAGCGCTGAAGGATCATGAGATCACGCTTGATGTGGCGCAGGCCTTCACCATTTCGACGGACGAGGCCGCGATCCTGTCGGTGCTGGACCGGACCAGGGCCCGCGACATACGCCCGCAAGCGGTGCGCGAGGCACTGACCCCTGGCGCTGTCACGGCCGATGAACGCCGCGCAATCTATGTCGGTGTGCAGACGTACGAGGATGCCGGCGGCGCGATCACTCCCGACCTCTTCACCGGCGCGACCGTGCTGCATGACACCGATCTGCTGGAGCGATTGTTCAGGGACAAACTGGAAGCCGAGCGCGCGATGATCGCGACCGAGGAAGGATGGCAGGACGTCCATGCCGTCCAGGATACTTACATCCCCTATGGCACCACAGACAAGCTGACCGCGATCTGCCCGGAGCCTGTCGAATTGCCGGAGGCCGACGGTGCGGAGCTGCAGCGACTGGAGGAGTTGCCCGGCAGCGAGTTTACTGACGAAATACGTTCGCGGATCCGGGAATTGCGCGCCCGCAAGCGCGGCGATTACAGCGATGATCAGCGCACTGAGGCACAGATCTGGATCTACGTGAACCGCCAGGGCGTTCTCTGCCGGGATGAGGCCTACACCACCAAGGCCCGCGCACAGAAGGACGCAAGCACCAAGGGCGCAGCACCGGAACCCAAAGGCCTCAGCCAGGTGCTGGTCGAAGATCTGCGCGCCGTGCGCACGCTGGCCCTGCAGATCGCGCTGGAAACGCAGCCCGATCTGATCCTCGGCCTTGCCGCCTACCAGATTGACCGGCAGATGCGCGCCTGGCACCGCCCGGCTGAGGTCACGCTTGGCGCGCCCCGAAACATACCATCGGTGGAAGAAGCCGTAACCGCACCCGATTGGGCCACCGAGATCGAGGTGGAGGGCGGGCAGGAACCGGACGCGCAGGGGTTTCAGGATTTCCTGGCTGAGAGCCGCACGATCCCCATCCTGTCCCGTGCCATCGCCCGCGCCACCAGCGCCCAGGGCACCGATTTCACCAGGGCTTTGATGCAGACATCCGGGGCCGACATCCGCGCTGTCTGGCGTCCAACCCTGGCCAACTTCTTTGGCCGCTGCCCGGTATCTTACCTTGATGCGGTGCAAGAGATGATCTTTGCCGACGGCGCGCCGGACATCTTCGCGCCCTGGACCGGCCTGAAGAAGAAGGAAAAGGCGGCGCTGCTATCGACCCTCTTCGATACCACGCCTGAGACCATCAAGGCTTACGGCCTGAGCGATGATCTGGTCGCCCGCCTCAACACCTGGATCCCGGAGGAAATCGCATGAAGAAATGCTGCCAGACCGAAAACAACCTCGGCACTTATGCCGGCGTGGACGGCCCGGTCACGTACTGCAAAAGATGCGGCTGTACGTGGGTGGCCAAGAAGGGCAAGGGCGCATGAAACAGACAGAATTTCAGCCATGCGCAATGTGCGGAAAGGGTATGATGCACGCCGGTGCCCCATTCTTCTATCGCGCGGAAGTGTCACAAATGGTCGTGGATTTGGGCGCAGTACAACGTCAGCACGGGCTTGAGATGATGTTGGGAAATGCCAGCGCACTGGCAAGTGCTCTCGGCCCAAATGAAACCCTCGCGCAGGCCTTCAACACCAGAACAGTATGCATCTGTTCCGATTGCGCCCTGACTGGACGGTTGCCGATTGCAGCTGTCCTCGACGAAACAGGCTGAAGCCGTGACCCGATCCGACATTCACGATGTTCAGGTGATCTTCCAACACGGCACGCCTGGCGCGGTCTGCATCCGCGAGACCGAAGACGGGCCTGACATTTGCATTCCGAAATCGCAGTGCGAGATCGAGGCGCTGGACAGCACCGATCTGCGCCGGGGCTGCATCGCCACGCTAACCGCCCGAAGGAATGCACCGTGAATTGGTATGCCCGCCAGCGTCAGATTTGGATCAACGAAATGTTGCGGATCTACGGCTTCATCAATCGCAGTCACATCTGCGCAAAGTTCGGATGCAGCCCGCAA
>Ga0316205_10001406_pt1 | contig 30602 bp, 17 predicted proteins | sample 3monthpyrite_MG_FD_204941 | JGI IMG/M metagenome (GOLD analysis project Ga0316205, IMG submission 204941) | Microbial mat bacterial communities from mineral coupon in-situ incubated in ocean water Damariscotta River, Maine, United States -... | ecosystem: Environmental > Aquatic > Marine >...
CCGTTTTAAACCGTGCTGAAGATGTTGCCGCCCCTCCTTATGATGTATTGAATTCTGCTGAGGCTCGTCAGCGAGTAGAAGGCCGAGAATGGAGCTTTTTGCACATTTCCAAGCCCGAAATTGACCTTGCAGAGGGAACAGATCCTTATACCGATGAAGTGTATGCGAAAGGTGCAGAAAATTTGCAACATATGATTGATTCGAATGTGTTGGCACGAGATGAAAAGCCGAGTTATTATTTTTATCGTTTAGTGATGGGCGAGCACGTACAAACCGGTATCGTTGCGGCGGCATCGGTTCCTGATTACGATTCGAATCGTATTCGCAAACACGAATTTACTCGTCCGGATAAAGAAGATGATCGGGTGCGTAATATCGATACATTAAATGCACAGACTGGCCCGGTTTTTCTTACCTATAAGAATTCATCTGAGGTCGATGCCATTGCCGAAAATATAACCAGTACAGAAGCTGATGTGGATATTACAGCGGATGATGGTGTGCGACATACGCTATGGTCAGTGTCAGATGAAGATATGGTTAGTAAATTAACCGCACTATTTGATGCGATGGATTGTTTGTATATTGCTGATGGACATCATCGTTCTGCTGCGGCATCAAGAATAGCAGCGAAGCGCAAAGCAGATAATACAGCACACACGGGCAATGAAAGTTATAACTATTTCTTGTCGGTTATTTTTCCTGATAATCAAATGATGATCCTTGATTACAATCGCTTGATTAAAGATTTGAATGGCCTAGATGTAGATGGTTTGCTTGAGAAGGTTGCTGAGAGTTTTACTGTCACAGCGAGTGAGAGTGCAGTTAAGCCGAGTGCAAATGGTGAATTCGGCATGTATGTCCCAGGTCAATGGTATAAGTTGGAAATTAATTCATCACTTATTCCTGAGAATAATCCTGTAGCATCTCTTGATGTTAGTCTTTTGGCAGATAACCTGATTGATCCAGTTTTAGGTATCAGTGATCAGCGTCGTGATAAGCGAATTGATTTTGTTGGTGGTATTCGAGGTCTTACTGAATTAGAAAAGCGCGTAGATAATGGTGAAATGGCCGTGGCATTTTCTTTATTTGCAACACGTATTGACCAACTTATGGATGTAGCTGATTCAGGTAATGTTATGCCACCAAAATCAACTTGGTTTGAACCTAAGTTGGCGGATGGTTTGGTATCACACGTGTTAGATTAATCTTAAAAGTGATTTTAATGAAGTGGCGGCGATTAGTTTAGTCGTCGTCATCTTCGCTACTGAAATCGTAGTCAAGAGATGTACTAGGTTCTTGTAAGAAGTGACCTTGAATGTAGTTAACACCAAATTGCCAAAGTAGTGCGAGACTATTGGCATCTTGAACAAATTCAGCAATGGTTAGTTTGCCCATCGAATGAGCAGTCTGTATAATAGACTGTACGGTGTCTTGGTTCTGATCATCATCAGACAAGTTACTGATTAAACTACCATCAATTTTCAAATAGTTAGCATCTAAATGCTTGAGGTTTTTAATAGAATTTAGCCCGCTCCCAAAGTGATCTAATACGACCTGGCAATGAAGTTGTTTTACACCATTAATGAAGTTTTTAGCTTGTGTGAGATACATCACAGCACTTGATTCATCGAGCTCGAAAATGAGTGAGTCACCCGATAAACGTTGTTCTTTAAGTTGCTCACTAATCCACGGTAAAAGGCCATTATCGGCTAGAGAAGCGCCAGATAGTTTCACAAAGAACTTTGTTTGTGCGCCGTTGGCTTGCGCATCTGCAAGTCGATGCATAGCATGTTTAATAACCCATCGGTCAATTTGTGGCATTAATTCAGCCTGTTCCGCGGCAGGAAAAAATTGTTCGGGCAATACTTGGTTACTGTCAGCATCATGCATACGAAGCAATACTTCGTAATTTTCACAGGTATCACCATGTAAGCTAACAATAGGTTGGAATGCGAGGAAAAAATTGTCATTGGTTAATGCATTGTTAATAGCATCAATCCAACCAGCATTACGCTCCTTGCCCGCTTGTTCATCTGCGATAGGGTTATGTAAATGAACCTTATTGCCGCCATCTTCTTTTGCAATGTTGCAAGCAAGATCAGCGCGTGAAATAACATCATGTGTACAGGAAGTATTTTCTCCGATAGGGCTAATGCCAACGCTACAAGTAACCGTAACGGAATTACCGCCTACTTCAGAAATATGGTCTTCGATGGTTTGACGTATTGTATTAGCGTATTTTTCAACACCACTATTATCACTTGTCTCGTTTATTAGTATGGTGAAGCTATGGTCGCTGAAACGAGCTACTACATCAGGTGATTCTACTAAATCAGAAATCACTTTCGCAATATCGCTCAGAACAAGATCGCTGGATGCCAATCCGACATTCTGTTTAACGGTTGGAAAATCATCAATATCGATATAAAGCAAAGCACTATGTGATGATTCTGTTGTTATTTTTGATATTTTGGATTCAAGCACTTCCATGAAATGCTGACGATTATAGATGCCAGTTAATAGATCTTGCTGGCTAAGAATATTTAGTTGATTTTGTAGTTCTTTATCAGATGCGGTTCGAATAATAATTTGTGTACAAGACTCACCATCTACTGAAGCGGGTGTAAACTCCATCACGGCACTAAATTTATTTCCATCAGTACGCAGACCATTAACTTCGATGTCACCTTGCATTTCGTTTTCATTATTAGTGAATTGGCGAAGGAATTTTTTGAAGACGTCATGGTCGTCGGGGGACACCATATCCATAATTGGCATACCCTCGATTTCATCAGGGTCATCGTAACCAAACATTTCCATATAAACCGGGTTGGCATAAATGTGCATGCCTTCATGCACATAGGTAATGGCATCACGGGAGCTGTCTAGTAAAGAGCGACAACGTTTTTCAACTTCTCGACTCGATTTATTGTATTGGCGTATTTTCCTGCGATCATCTCGAGCACTTAATTCACGTTGTACGACATACTGGAGATGTTCAGGATCTTCATCTTTGTTAACCAGATCACATGCGCCTGCTTTTAGGGCTGCACCGACAGTGATATTTGCGGCGCCATTTGCGGCGATAATGAAAGGAATGTCTCGTTCTGATTTTTGTAATATTTCGAGTGCTTTGTAGGCATCAATATAAGTTAGCTTATCAGCGGAGATAATAAGGTCCCAGTTTTTTTCAGCAAGTGCGGTTTCCAGGTCTTCATCATCTTCAACGCGAGTTGGTCGAACGGCTAAACCAATAGTACGAAGTATATTGGTAATTGATTCGGCATCGTTTGATGACTCATCAATAATCAGTAATTGTAGGGTATTATCAGAATCCATTATTATCCCTGTAGAACGTATATGTAATGCTGATTGCTATCATTAAGATAGTATATCAAAAAACCTGAAAAATCATGGTATTGGCAGATGTTTTTATCTTATTTTCACCTTTATTCAGGTGTTTAATGTCTGTTTTTATAAAAACAACCCGTGGTATCGAGATCCTAATTGGCATGTTAACAATTATAGTAACAACGCCACATTTTGGAAGGGAGATAGTGTTTTATTACAGGCTTGACCAGATGGAATCGAAATCGTCTTCATTAATGGCACTTTCCATCGTATTGGTCGTATTTTCTTGTCGTGGAGCATCTTCCTCTAGTACTTTGAATTCAAATTGAGAGAAGCTACGTGTACATTCTAATTGTTTTGACAATACGGCAATAATTGAACGATCTTGAAGATTGATACGGATACGACTATCTAGTTTAAAAGGCATAGCTGGAGTGATTATCGTTGCAGGCTGCTCAATTGTTCTTAGCTCAGGCAACATTAAGCAACGTAAGTAATCTGAACCCGTTTGTGAATCATTTTCACCTTCTAGGCGCGCGGCAACAGCAACGGCATTAGGGGTTAACATTTCAATACCGAGCTCAATGCTTCCACTACGATTACTTAGCATTCTTCGTATGACACCAATACCCCATTGATCAATAGTAAGATCATCGGTATCACGTACCGCAAGCAAATCACCAACATGTGCTGAGAAATTAATATCGCCTTGTGAAACGAGGCAATAACCACCGGCACTGATATTTGCCATGCCGAGTTGAATTGTTTCGTATTCAAATCCTTGTTGCGCTGCGATGTTATTCGCTAATGAGGCTTTATCTGGCAGTGCTCTATTAGGGTCATTTTCAGAATAAGTGTAATTCATATTCCAAACATCCGGTCCCTTAACAATGTCAGAGAGGGCGTGAACGCGAGTAGAATGAAAATCAGAAATTTTACCGTTAACATCTGGTTTCGTACCCGTTTCTTCTGGAATTGGTGAAAAGGCTTGTTCACCACTCACAAAATGATGTGCTGCACTTAAACCAAAGGCAACATTGGCAAATGATTCATCACGCTGAATTCGGGAGAAGCTACGCTTGGATAAAACACTCCAGGCAGCGAGTAGTCGAGTGACTAAATCTCCGGATGCCATTTTGAGAAGTTCAGAATCAGATGATTGTAATTGTTCATTGATGTTAATAATCATTTCACTGGTATTGAGTAACCGGCATGAGCGGTAGTCATTGCTCTTATGCATGGCCAAGTAGCCAGGTTGATTATCACTATCAAGATCGATAATAAATAGACCGGCAGGTGGAGAGCCTTCGGTTATTTTATCTAGTCGGGAAAAGTTAATAAACTGATTAAGCAAGCTACAAACTTTATCAATTTCTCCTCTGTGTAAGCGGTAAGGCATAGATAATGAGAGTAATAAAATTTTCTTGTAGAGAGTGTCAATACTGCTGTTGCCAGGTAATAAATTCAGTGGATCTTTAATTACTTGATTGAGTAAATCGTATGATTCAATAAAGTGGTAAATAGTATGCAGCTCTTTCCATATACCACGAGGGTAAGGTGCGTACACTTGATAAGAGCGTAATAACAATAAGCCTTGATAACTCATTGAACGGTGTAATGCAGTAGTGAGTAACTTTAAGTCTGGTCGAGAAGATGTTTCTGTTTGCCGTGCAATGATTTTGTAACCAACAGCAAGCTCTGATAATAATGCTCGTGCAAGTTCTGAGATCTTTCTGTTACGTTTGTTCAGAGGCAGTGGCCGGCCAGCAAAATGCTTTTCGAGTGATTCAACAATGTAATGACATGGTTTACGTAACAGCTCCATTGCTTTGTAACGTTGTGGAACTGGCATATCGAGTCGGTTAATCTCAACAACGGCTTTAAAGACGAGGCGAGACGTTTCGCCCAGATTGGCCATTGGTAAACTCGTGATCCATTTTTCCATGAACTTGGGTCGTACATCAAATGATGTTTTATCTGCGTTTTGTTGCGCAGGAATAGCCAACCCAGTTAAATCGATTATTTCTGACATAGCCCCGTTCCATCGTCGAAGTAATACCACTGCACCCCAATCCCCACAACCGGAGTAACTGCGAAATTCTTTATAACTTGATGATATACATTGGTAATTATAGCGTAGACTTACTCATTTCGCCTGCTATTTCGCGTACCAATTTAGGCACGAGGTATCCAGGAAGACACGTTTGTAGCTCATGATGAAGTTGCATCGCTTGCGCATCGTTCACTTCAAAGTGAGATGCTCCAGACACACGGTCGAGCTGGTGAAGGTAATAGGGAAGAATGCCACAGTCGTTTAATTGATCGCTTAAATCACATAAGGATTGTACTGAATTATTGATTCCAGCAAGCAAAACAGCCTGGTTGAGAAGCTGTGTGCCAGTTTTAGAAATGGCATTACAGATAGATTTTACTGAATTATCAATTTCTTGGGCATGATTAATATGCAGAACAATGACCGTTGTGAAGCGCGTGTTTTCTATAAGCGTCAAAAATTTAGCCGTAATACGTTCTGGAAGTACCACGGGAAGTCGGGTATGGAATCGTAAGCGTTTGAGATGAGGGATCTTTTCTAGTTTCTGGACTAATTCTAATAATTTATTATCAGACAGACTAAGTGGATCGCCTCCACTGAGAATCACCTCGTTAATACTGTTATCTGCTTTTATTACCTCAAGCGCATCATGCCACTGATTCTTAGCTGGGTTTGATTCAACATAGTTGAAATGGCGGCGAAAACAGTAGCGGCAGTGAATCCCACATGCACCGGTAGTCAGAATGAGGGCGCGGCCGTGGTACTTGTGCAATAAACCGGGGCTTTGAATGGCGGCGTGGTCGCCAACGGGGTCAGCCGTAAAACCATCAATAGTGAGCAATTCATCGCTAATAGGTAGCACTTGGCGAAGTAGCGGATCTGCTGGATTTCCTTTCTGAATTCGAGCCAGATAGGGAAGAGGCACTTTCAGGCCAAACAGTTCAGCCGCTTGGCGAGCAGCAGGCAATAACGAGATCGGCAGCTCTAGTTGTTCGAGTAAATCAGCAGGATCAGTGACAGATTGGGCAAGGGTCTGTTGCCACGGATTAAGCTGCAAAATTGTCGGTGTTCCCTGTATCATAGGCAACCAGATTAATAACTTGGCATGCATCATACCGCATGCGGGTTGTCATAGGCGACAAGCTTAGTACGGATTAGAGAGGATAGTATGGCCAGTTATAGCACCAATGAATTTCGCAGTGGTCTCAAATTGATGATTGATGGTGATCCCTGTTCTATCGTTGAGAATGAGATCGTTAAACCCGGTAAGGGGCAGGCCTTTAACCGCGTTAAGATTCGTAACTTGAAGACAGGACGTGTTATCGATCGTACCTATAAGTCAGGCGAATCAGTTGAAGCGGCTGATGTCATGGATACCGATATGCAGTACCTCTACAGTGACGGTGAATTTTGGTATTTCATGGATCCTGAAAGCTTTGAGCAAGTTGGCGCTGATGTAAATGCAGTAGGCGAGAACACCAAATGGTTGAAGGAACAAGACACCTACACGGTAACACTCTGGAATGGCGCACCATTGACGATTACACCGCCTAATTTTGTATTACTCACCGTTGCAGAAACTGATCCAGGTGTTCGCGGTGATACATCTGGTGGTGGTGGTAAACCTGCAACGATGGAAACAGGTGCGGTAGTACGTGTACCATTATTCATTAATGAAGGTGAATTATTAAAGGTTGATACACGCACGTGCGAATATGTTGGACGTGCCAAGGAAGATGACTGATAGCTCACCAACAGCATCGCTAGATGTATTAAAGGAACGTGCGGAACTGCTTAGACAGATTCGCGCGTTTTTTTATGCGCGTGATGTGCTTGAAGTAGATACTCCAGCTCTTTCTGTTGCAGGTAATACCGATCCTAATATTGAAAGTTTTAGCACGGATTATACTGGCCTCGGTGAAGCAGATAGATTGTATTTACACACTTCCCCTGAATTCGCCATGAAACGGTTATTAGCCGCAGATAGCGGTGCAATATATCAACTCTGTAAAGTCTTTCGTAACGGCGAAGCAGGGCGCCGACATAATCCTGAATTTACCATGCTCGAATGGTATCGCCCTGACTTTGATCATCACCAGTTAATGGATGAAGTCGCTGAGTTAATTAATGAGGTGTTGGGTGAGAAAGAAATATTAAGAATAAGTTATCAACGAGCCTTTATTGAACAGGCAGGAATTGATCCTTTAGACACGGATACGAGTGCATTGAAAAAATGTGCACATCAACATGGGCTTGAGCAGGTCGTCGGCATGGATGATGCGACTGTCGATGATTGGTGCGATTTATTAATAGATCAAGTAGTCATACCTCGCTTTGGTAAAGGCCGGTTCTTTATTTTTGACTACCCTGCATCACAAGCCGCGCTGGCTAAAATTAGTAAGCGTGATTCACGTGTTGCCGAACGTTTTGAATTGTTTATCGATGGTATTGAAATCGCCAATGGTTTTCATGAATTGACGGATGCAAAAGAACAGCGCCAACGTTTTGAAAGTGAAAATAAGAAACGAGAGAAGGTGGGTTTAGCTCAATTACCATTAGATGAGAATTTGTTGGCAGCACTAGAGATTGGCTTACCCAATTGTGCGGGTGTGGCTTTGGGAATAGACCGTTTATTAATGCTTGTTGCTGGAGTAGATTCTATCTCTGATGTCACAACGGCATCATCTATTGAATAATATTATGCAAAGGCAGGTAGAGCCAGAATCAAAAAGAACAGCCCCCAGATAAGTGAAAATAATTGATTGTCTATGATTTTCATGAAAGCCTCGTTTTCAATCTACTTAATGTAAGCAAATTCTAGGCTTTCTATAAAAATACGACAGTTAACTAATGCGATTCTAAAGAGTGAAAATGTCACACCTGTGATGTTGCGTAAATCACAGGTGTGACAGAGGAATTTATTGCTATTTTTTCAGTAATTTATAGAGAGCGAAAATTACCAGCAATAATAGTATACAGATGATAAACCAATAAACCCGTGGGTCGATACCGGTTTCTACAACAAGTTCAGTATCAAGCACTTTTAGCTTAATGGTGTCGCCAAATAAGTTTTGCGAGACAAAGTTCTGGGTGTAACTTCCATCTAGATTGTCGACTAGTTTCCCCACGAGCTCTACATTTTTGGCTTTGAAAATTAACGCGCTCGATAAACCTGGGCCAAGATAGTTGCCGTACTTATCAATAGGCGTAACCGTGACTTGTAGATTAGCCGTGTCTAAACGTAGGCGTCCTACATCAATAACCGTCTTACCCTCTTTTACACTCTTGATTTGTACTGTGCGGGTTAGGTTTCGAGCGCGAAGTAACTCGCCATGTACGGGTAATTTACCGCTTATGGCGATATCAAAGGTGTAGCTGCCTTGGACCGTTGTATTATCATATAAGGCCGTATAGATACCATCGGCAGCTTTTAGATCGCCGTTCTTGCCATCATCACGTAAGCTGATAGTCTCTTTGCGCGGTACGAGTTTCGCTCGTAGGTCAGGGTCTTTGAGTAATGCGGCTAATTTCACATCAACTAAGTTATTAAATTGATCGGTTGGCTTGCTAGGCGGTACAGGAGCTGTTTTTAACTTACTAATCGACAAGAAGGTGCCTAGGCCAAGGCTTGGTTTGTTGACCTTGGCTATGACTGTTAGATCAGGTGCGGGTAGGGCAAGATCAGTTACTTTTACTGCAAGGCGAACGGATTGACCAACACCAAAGCTACTCCGGTCAATTATTAGCTTATCTTTAATAAATGGATCATCCTCAAGTGCCCATACATCAAAGTTAATAGATGGTTTCGGTCTTGCAGTTGCAAGTGCGATTGCCGTGTCAGGTACTCGAGTTGCAGCGAGTGGTTGCGGTACAAATCGATTATTTATGTTTTCACTTACTAACATTTTCCAGGTACCGCCAGCGGAGATAATGCCCGCGTGACTTTGTAGAGGGAAGTCAAGGTGCATAATCTTAAAGGTGTCACCATCAATAATTCTTAGGCCTTGCGTTCCAGCAGGAATCGCATTGCCATTAGGATCGATCAAACTAAAGCTTAAGGTGTTTTTCTTCTTAATACCGTTCCAGGCAGTCATGAATGAGGCCTTGGTCGCAGCATCATTCAAGACAAAGGTGAATATCTTGGTTGTCTCACCATCGGTAAAGACATCTTTTTCGTGTTTAACGAGTTCCAAGCTTGTTTGTGATAAAGAGGCGACCAAGGTATTCACGAATGAATCATTAAACGTACTCGGATCGTCAGTGAAGTGCGTGTTAGCACCGGTGGTTTGGTTGGCGATTTCTTCAAGTAGTACTTGATTCGGGTCACCCGTTACAGCACCTATACCAATCGTATGGACAGTCGTGTTGTAGCTGCCTATCTCGACATTTGGTTGTTCTGGCACAATAGGATTAGTGTCGCCTACACAACCAAATGGGAATGAGGAAGGAGTATTTCGTATGTCATGCGGAGGTGTGCCACCAGAAATGGGCAGGACCATGGGGTTGAGATTTTGGTAGCCATCTGAAAATAGAATTACAGATTTCTGATTAGTCGAGGCACTCATGCCATCGAAAGCAGTTTGCAGTCCGGAACCCATTCCTGTGCAGTTATCAGCAATTTGTCCATTTACTGACGCTATGATATTTGCCACGTTACTATCAAACAAGCTAAGGTCGAATGGTGTATCCGCCGGGAAATGAGTGATCTCGGTATTGAAATAAACTGCGCCGATACGATCACCCGCAAGGTCATAGCCATCCCAGGTGTTAACGAACAACTCGACAGCATCTTGTAACATTCGGATCTTAGTATCAGGAGCTCCAGAAGGCATGGTGTTCATACTACCTGAGGTATCCAAGACAAGTGATATGTCAACTGGATCGCGCGTAACAGTAAGCATGAGTTGTGGTATAGGTGAGTTGGTGACGCCACCGGCTTCTTGTACAGTGAAGTCGATCATTCGTGCATCAGTACTAAATGGAGCACTCATATTCTGATAAGTTACTGCACGCAATACGTCTTGGTATTGTGCTGCATCTAAAGTACCGGAATTCGTGGTGATAGTTAGCGTGCCAGTAACATTGTTATATACCGTACCTAATTGTCCGCCAAAGGCGAACAGACCTAAGTTTACATCGATGATCTCATTGGGTTGATCGGGTACAGGCGAGTTAGTGATGTTGATAGTTACGCTAGCAATATTACTGTCAGGATCAGTGAGGGTTAAATTGGGCACAACTATTTGTGTTGCGGTATCTCCTTGAGTCAGTACAAAGCCTTCATTAATCGATGCACCAACACCATTCAGATCAAGTACCGGCAGGTCATTGACGTTAGCGATCAATGGGGTTTCTAAACTGGTAACATTCTCAGCTGTGCCACCATCGTCGATATAGCTTGCTCTAACACTAATAGCCGTCGCGACATCATCATTACCCAACATATATGTATTATTCGTTGCTGATGGAATATTCACGCCGTCACGCAGCCATTGAATACTAAATGTCGGGCTAGCAGGACCATCTGCGTCACTGATACCGGAGGTGTTAACGGTTAAAATTTGATCTTCGGTTGGCATGCCTGTAATGACGGGCAGACCCATCGGCATATCGTTCACATTAACTACAGCGGTCGTCGCGGCACTGGTAATATCTTCTGCGGTGCCTCCATCATCAGTATAAGTCACTCGAACGGTAATCATTGTACCGACGTCGGCATCGACCAAAGTATAAGTTGATGCAGTACCATTCAACGCAATATCAATACCGTTACGGATCCATTGCTGTCCAAAGGTGAGTACTGCTGGACCATCGGCATCTGAGATGCCACTGGTGTCAATGCCTAGGGTTTGATCTTCAGTAGCTGTGCCAGTGATTACGGGTACACCAATAGGGGCATCATTAATGTTAGCGATTAATGCTGTCGCTGCACTGGTAAGACTTTCCGGGGTTCCACCATCATCTGTATAAGACACTCTGACACTGATGTTAGTATTTACGTCGTCATCGACCAAGGTATAGGTATTGGCTGTGCCATTAAGGGCAATATCAACACCGTTACGCAACCATTGGAAACTAAAGCCAGGGCTTGCAGGTCCATCAGGATCGCTGATACCACTCGCGTCTGCAGTTAAGGTTTGATCTTCGGTAGGGGTACCCATAATGACAGGCAAGCCTGTCGGGGCATCGTTAACGTTAGTGACTAAAGCGGTGGCAGTACTGGTAATATTTTCAGCCATTCCACCATCGTCGGTATAAGACACCCTGACACTGATGTTGGTATTTACGTCGTTATCGACCAGGATATAGCTACTATTCGTCGCTGCCGGGATGTTGACACCACCGCGTAACCATTGGAAACTAAAGCTTAAAACAGCGGGGCCATCAGGATCACTAATATCAGAGGTATCGATAGTTAAGAGTTGGTCTTCGGTTGGTGTTCCGATTATAACGGGCACACCGACAGGTGCATCGTTGATGTTGGCAACGAGTGTCGTTGCTGCGCTAATAAGGTTTTCTTCAGTAGCACCACCATCGGTATAGGTTACACGGACGCTAATTGCTGTGCCTACATCGGCATCACCTAATGTATAAGTACTATTTGTTGCCGTCGAAATATCTGCACCATCACGTAACCATTGGAAACTAAAACCCAGAACAGCAGGACCATCGGGATCACTAATACCTGTTGTATCGGCAGTTAAGATCTGGTCTTCAGTCGGCGTGCCGAGAATAGTAGGCAGGCCAATCGGTGTGGTATTAATATTGGTGACAGTCGCAGTCGGAGCGCTGGTCACATTTTCCGCGGTTCCACCATCATCGGTATAAGTTGCTCTGATACTAATCGTAGTACCAACATCGGCGAGTACAAGCAAGTAGGTGCTATTCGTTGCTCCAGGAATAGCACCACCATCACGAAGCCATTGGAAACTGAAGCTAAGCGAAGCAGGGCCATCGGCGTCACTAACGCCGGCAGTATTGGCCGTTAATGTTTCCATTATTGCCGCAGTGCCACTGATTGTTGGCACACCAACTGGCGCATCATTAATATTTGAAACTGCAGTAGTGGTAGCGCTGATTATACTTTCAGCCATACCACCATCGTCAGTGTAAGAGACTCTGACGCTGATAGTGGTGCCAACATCGGCATCATCTAATGTATAGGTGCTATTTGTTGAAGCGAGTATATCTACGCCATCACGCAACCATTGGAAAGTAAAACCTATTACAGCAGGACCATCTGCATCGTTAATGCCACCGGTATCGGCAGTTAAGGTTTGGTCTTCAGTCGGGGTTCCTGTTATCACAGGGACTCCGACGGGTGCATCATTGACATTCGAGACTGATGCAGTTGCAGCACTGGTGATATTCTCTGTCATGCCACCATCATCGGCATAAGAGGCTCGGACACTAATAGCCGTACCAACGTCTGCATCGTCTAAAGTATAAGTGTTATTTGTCGCCGTAGGGATATCAACACCATCACGTCGCCATTGGAAGCTAAAGCTAATGACAACAGGACCATCAGGATCACTAATACCACTGGTATCGGCTGTTAATACTTGGTCTTCAGTTGGTGTACCCGTGACAACAGGTACGCCAATAGGTGCATCGTTGATATTTGCGATCAGCGTAGTCGCGGCGCTGGTAACATTTTCTAGGGTTCCACCATCATCCGTATAGGTGGCTCTTACACTGATGGCTGCGCCTACGTCGGCATCGACTAAGGTATACGTTGTAGAAGTGCCATTGATGGCAATATCTGTACCATTACGTAGCCATTGCATTCCAAAAACAAGACTGGCCGGACCATCAAGGTCAGTAATGCTGCTGGTATTGGCTGATAAGATTTGGTCTTCGGTTGGGGTGCCAGAAATCACAGGGGCACCAGCTGGAGTATCGTTAACATCACTAACAGAAATTGTTGCGCTTGATGTAGAGATGCTGAACGGTGTAGAAATGCCATTAGCAGAAGTGTTAGCTACGGTACCTTGTTGATTATTGCCAGGGTTGTCAGATTGGTCCCATGCGCGGAAGTCGAAAGATGCATCACTACCTTGCTCACTGTCCGGAAGAAAGCGTACTTGATCAATGTCTCGTAATCGTAAAGAACTTGCTACAGAGACTGCTGGAAAGGTTGACCAAGAAGAACCTGCATTGGTACTAAATTGCCAGTTACCATGAGTTGCATTGACTATATTGGCAGCAGTGATAGCGATGCCTTGGATTGCGCTTGTATCTACATCAGAAATTCCCTGTGAAGCAAGTATCGTACTGACAGTTGTCCCAGTGGGATTGGCTTGATCTTCATCAATGGCTGGTAGCACAAAGGGTGTCGGCGTGGACATAGTCGGTGCGTCATTAATACCAGTGACGCGTATGTTTGCTGTAGCCGTCCCGGTGCCGCCATGCCCATCGGTCACATCATAGGTAAAACTCGTATCACTTGTAGCAATTGCACCAGCGGGTAGAGCACGATGTGAAACATCATTAGCAATATAACGAAGTTGGTTGGCAGACAAATCAATTTGTCCAAGTATGCTTGGGGCATTGATGTTATATATGCTGAGTATTTCACCTGAACTGACGAGTATATCGTTACTTAAGACATTTGCTGTGATGTTATTTGGGTAGCCTCCTGGTGTAGGAATTGCCTGGTCATTGGGGAAGGCATTAACAAGTATTACATTTCCATTAGCTTGGGTATCGTCTTCAGTATCAATTTCAGCATTAAGGACAACTAGTGCAAAATCTTGGTCGCTTGGATCGTTTACACCACCATTTAATGTGACATCATAGTCAAGCTCATTCGGAAAACCATCACCTGTCACGGTTGCTGAACTAATTGATACAGTAAATCTATCACCGGCCATTAAAGTGGAAGCTGGAATCCAAATGTTTTCCACATTGTTATTACTATCAGTAACACAGCTTCCAGGGCAGGTATCTGAAATATCACCGCTATAGTTGTTACCTAAGTAAACAATATCCGTCGCACCACGATGAATAGTCACTATAAGATCTATATCATTGACTAGTGCACCACTTGCTGAGTCAGCATCAGTCCAGGCAAGTGTGACGCGAAAATCATTTTCTGGATTGCTAATTTCGCCGGTATATGAAAAGTTTTGCAACGGTTCAGTGAAACGCCGTGCAACAGGATCCTGATCACGAAACAAACGTGGTGTTGAATTGAGGGCGCGTTCAATATTGAGTAGCCCCATCCCTTGAACAGGAGAAGGTAGATCTTCTCCACCTACAATTTCTCCCGGCCACGGCACGGCACCATTCAAATCATAACCAGGGCGTGTTAGATAAGTGGTGGTATTCATAAGCCAAGCCTTACTAAGTGCAGGAGATGGGCTAGGGCTAGCAGTGGCAACATTGGTTGCTACGTTAATATACTCGCCGTTACTGTCTTGGGATTTTCGATTTATAAAGATCTGTTTAAGCATTGCTACAGCACCAGCAACGGCAGGCGCGGAAAAACTACTACCGCGACGACGGTGGTATTCCGTTTGAGCGGGTGCTGTTGGGTAAAGCCCCCCTGCTAGGCAATATGTCACTCCGGCTGCTGGATAATTTGCTTGGGGGATAGCGCCTTGTATCCGCGTACCAGGCGCGACTAAATCAGGTTTATTTCGACTACCGCTTGCCGCGCTAGTAGGGCCGCGACTTGTAAAAAAAGCAGTATCACGGGTATCATTCGCCCAGGTATCGGACACATCAAGTCCGACTTGGCCTGGAGTGTTACAACCACTAAAAATAGAATTGGTATTCTCGCTCGCGCCAACCACAATGGCATTTTTTGCAACTGAACCGGTATTGACTAGGCTCTCTAATTCATAAAAACCGGTTCCTGAATTATAGCCATCGTTACCGGCTAGAAAAACGATACTCATTTCCTGATTCTGTGTGGTGCCTGGTCTGGCATCTCGTACAGCAAGATCAATTTGTTGCGATTCAGCCGTATATATAGCTGTACCAAATCCGACATCTCCCCAGGAGTTACTTGAGATTCTTGCATTAGCTATATAAGCATTTTCATACAACATCGGAATATTGGGATTTAGATCGATTAAACTGCCAGCTGCACAACAATCAAAAATACGTGTACTGGCCAATTGTGCATAAGGAACAATACCCAGACCGAGGTCATAACCCGCTGCATCTTGTTCAGTGGTAGCTCCAGCAGTGTTATCATTTGCATACCCGGCAATGACAGACGCAACTACTGTCCCATGTCCATAAGAATCTAAATTGTCTGCAGGAGTGTCGGTAGCAGATGAGACAGCAAGTCGTCCGGCAGAAACTAGTCGACTAGCCACACCGAGCCCCTCTCTTGAAAAGTCAGGATGTAGATTCCCCGCAGTTGTATCGCCGCGATCAATACCTGAATCTGCAAAATGAATTAAGAAACTTTGGAAATCGGTGCCAGCCGCCGCATTTGGAAATATAGTGTTGAACCAGTTTAAGTAACCTGGCCCACCAGAAACACAGGCAGTAGGTCCTGCGGGATCACATGCTAGAGCTGTTCCATCCTGCACTATTTGATTGGAAAGTATTCGACCTTGGCGCTCACCTCCAACCGATTTTGGATAGTAGCGTTCAATATTTATTAGCCCTGGCAGCCGAGCAAGCTCATTTATCGAGCTTGTGTTTACTTCTATCCTTAATAATGTGTATTTTCCTTGTGGATATGGTTTATGAATAACTCGAGTCGCAATTTTTAGCACATCTTTTAAAATTTTATCTGTTTCAGTATTTTGGTAAAAACGTAGGTTAACGATTACTTTGTCATCAGCTACTTTTTTTAATGAAGTGCTTATCCGTAAGGAGGGGTGGTAGGGGATGATGATTTGTACTAATGGCTTTATTTCTTGTGAAGATTTTAGTCGTTGCAACTGTTTTTTATCTGCCCATATGAGATAGGCGTTCTTTGGAACAGGAGCAATAATTGTGATACCAAGTTTTTTATTTAGTAAATCAGTCCATTTTGAAAGCACGGGACCTACAAATTGTAAAATATAGAGCTGTTTCCTAATATCAACCGGGGGTTTGCTTTTAAGTGTTTTTTTTATTTTAGGCAGGGGTAAGGATGTGTCAAATTTTCCTGAGTTGAGAAAGAGCATATTATACTCATTCTGCATTTGTAAATTACTTTTATACTTAATTGGGAGAGAGTCTAATTCCTGATCAGAAAGGATAAAAAGTATACTGCTATCGTAATCAATTTTACGCGCCTTGGTTTCTTGAAGTTTCTTCAGTAGTTCCTTATTGGTTTTTTTTACAATAACTTTATGTAGCAACGAAGCTTTTGGCGCAAGCTTAGGTGTTTTTTCGATAATAAGAGGAGGGGTGTTTTCTTTGTGTGGTTCAAAAACTTGAATGCTTTTGTTTTTTTTAAGTATATATTTTTTCTCTGCAGTGCTTGCAGATTGACTTGTTACAGTCAAGACAATTAAGGCCGCCAACGCTATGCGTTGACGTGATAAGAGTGAGTAATTCATGGTGTTTTCTCTGCAAATAAAATTGTTATTGTTATACAGGCGCCAAGAACGACACCTGTATGCAGTTCATAAACTTACAAAAATGAATCTACTTTATTTAAAGCCGCCTTTTCCACCTTCACCGACACCTGAGGTAGAACCACCTGTGTCCGCTGAATTTTGAAAGTCAGTACTAGAAACAATGGATGTAACATCGATAAGTTGTTCATTCAGTTCTGATAAGTTGTCATCATTAAGTGGTTGAACTGTGTTTACGGCGATATCAGGACCTGACGTGTTATTACTATTATCAGTAGTGCTTGTGCCACCAATATTATTCAATACTTGTTGACCACCATTTTCTAGAATGATACCGGGGAAGTAACGAAAGCCACCTGAAATGATTTTTATTTCAGATACGCCAGGAGCAGGTGTTTCACTGAATTTAACCACTTGGGCTTTAGCATTAGGGCCGAGGGTGAGCATGCTCTCATCATCAAATAAGATGGTGACGTTTCCTTTTGAACCGGTAGTGATAGTGTCACCAACCTTGATACCACCGTTGATTTCAAAATCACCTTTACCTTCGATTTGGCTATCGATAACAATCGCGCCAACGCCAATATCGGCTTGAGTAAGGGGGCTCAATAAAAGTAGAAGGATAGTTGCGAGCGCCAGAATATGCGCGCCACGAAGTTGAGGTGTTTTACGTTCCATAGTTTTGCTCCATTGCTAATCTAAGCACTGCAAATTTACATCTTTTCTACACTAAATATTGTAAGCCTCTTAAGGGGAACTACAAGGGTAATATGCCGCTTTTCATGTAGGTAATATCTCACATTATGTAAGATTGATTATGTGGCGAGGAGGGGATAACTTAAAATTCAATTACTTAGCAGACGATAGACATTGTCCCGTGCGTACAGTGTCTGTTGCGGTTAAATTTTCATGCCAATTTATCGCATCTTTGGCGAATAGAAGTATCACGGTCGAACCCATGTTAAAGCGTCCCATTTCATCGCCACGCTGCAATTCAATGGTTTGTTCATCATAGTGCCAAGTGTTGATTTCCTTACCATACGGCGGCGTGACCATGCCGTGCCAAACTGTTTCCATGCTGCCGACATTGATCGCACCGACTTGGATCAAGGCCATCGGGCCATTTTCAGTATCAAATATATTCAGCACTCTCTCATTAACGGCGAACAAGCCTGGTACGGTTTCAGCGGTATAGGTATTTACGCTATAGAGCTTACCTGGCACATAGGTCATTTCACGCAGGCATCCATCGAGTGGCATGTGGATGCGGTGGTAGTCACGCGGTGATAAATAAATAGTACAGAAGCTACCATCGCGGAAACTATTAGCCAATACGGCGGAGCCGCCTAATAGGGCAGTGAGATCATAGTTGTGATTTTTGGCCTGTACCAATGTGCTATCAATAATCGGACCAATTTGGCTGATTGTTCCATCGACAGGGCAAGAAATACCATTATTACAAATGGGTCTCGCATCAGGACGTAATGGCCGCGTAAAGAAACTGTTGAAATCTTTGTATGCGGTTGGTTCGGGTTGTATGGCTAAACTCATATCTACATTAAACTGTTTGATAAAAGTAAGTATCGACCAATTCTTGAACCATGGAGTACGAATACGGGTTATTTTGTAAACAAGGTTTGATAAACCATGTTGTGGAATAATGCGGATAAAGAAATTAGTAATGGCAGACATAATAATTAGTGGTGCATATGTTGGTGATGATCAGTCCCGGTTGCTTTTTTTACAATAAAGCTTGAGGTAGTGGTATCACCGTTACTTAATTTGAAATGAATATTTATTTTTTCTCCAGCACGTAATGGTGTGACAGGATTAAAGAGCATCATGTGCATACCTTCTGGTTCTAATACAGACTTACCTTGTGCAGAAATAATGATGGATTCCTGTTGTTGCATTTTAGTTAGGCCATTTTCTGAAATTGTTTTATGAAATTCAATTTTCTTGAAGGACGGACTCGTTGCGCCAATTATTTCAACATCACTTGTTTGATCGTTTTTTAAAGTTGCATAGGCCGCTTGTACCTGACTTACAGGTGGTGCTTCACGAATCCAGGCATCATCTATCACGATATTCTCGGCGAAGCAAAAAGGTGAGATGAATATAAAAACTAATGCAATAACAGCTTTTCTAAAATCAAACATTATTCTTGCTCATGTATGTATCTAATAAGGCTGAACTCATTGATGAGTTTGGTTGGTTCGTGAGGAGCCGAAAACAGGGCATGCAAATTACCTTGTGGATTAACTAATAAAATAGCACCACTATGTTGCACTTCATATCGAGTATCATCTGGCGACTTCTTACTAATAAAATAAGGGATGCCAAATTGTTTAGTAATGGCATCAATCTGCTGACTAGAATTCCCGGTTAAACCAATAAATGAATTATTGAAATAAGGAATATATTTACTGAGTATTTCAACCGTATCACGGTCAGGGTCAACAGAAACCATAATAAAGCGTGGCACAACTCTATCGGGCTGATTCTTCTCTAATGTCGTTGCCATGAGATTCATGGTAGATAATGTGTTTGGGCAAACGTCAGGACAATTGGTGTATCCAAAGAACAAAAATGACCAATTATCTTTTAATGAGTCTTGTGTAAATGTTTTACCGTTATGGTCAGTTAATTCAAATGCGCTAATAGTGCGGGGAATACGAAATACGGTTGCACTAAGATTATCTAAATCTGAACGGTCTACTCGGCCATATTGGTAGAGTGTGACACCAACGATGGATACGATTATCGTGATCGCAAGGATCAAGCTAATAAAAAGAGATTTGCTCATGCTAAGTCGTGCCTGAATATTTAATTAAAGCGGCATGATAGCAGATTTAGGCGATTATCAGGGGCTATTTTGTGGTCATGACACTAACTGCCTGCCAATCCTCTGGTGGCGGGTTAATGCGGAATTCTGCTATGAGTTTCAGGTACATATCGGCAGTGAGGTTCTCATCGTATTTGTCGTACCAGTATTTAAAGACCGGTTCGGCACTGTCCCAGTCGCGATCACGGTAGTCTGCAAGGGCCTTTTCCCAATCTGCAAGGTCTTTGCCTAATTCGGCATCTGGCTCACCCCGTCCAATCACTTCATGAATTGGCACAGCATGTTCCTTACCTTTAACAACAACCCGATCGAGTTCGCGGCCATAGTATTGGTCATTAACGGCTAGCCAGGTACTTTCAGAAAGAATTAAACGTACACCATAATATTTAGTCAGTCCTTCCAGACGGGCACCTAAATTAACGTTATCACCAATGAGAGTGTAGCTAAGGCGTCGATCCGAGCCCATATTACCAACGCGCATCATACCGCTATTGAGTCCGATACCAATTTGTACAGAGGGTAGACCTCTTTCTAACCAGCCAATACGTAATTCATCAAGTTTTTCAAGCATGAGCAAAGATGCTTCAGTGGCAAGTGCGGCATGATTTTCTTGTGGTAGGGGGGCACCCCAGAAAGCCATGATGGCATCGCCGATGTATTTATCGAGTGTGCCATCTTTATCAAATACGATATCGGTCATGGGTGAAAAATATTCATGCAAGAATTCGGTAAGCGCCTCCGCTTCCATGCTTTCAGAAATGGTAGTGAAACCACGAATATCAGAGAACAACACAGTTAAGTCTTCTTCGGCACCTTTAAGGCTGAGTAGTTCAGGGTTCTCTGAAACTTGATTTGCAAGTTGTGGTGAGAGATAAAGACCAAGGGCATTTTTGTATAAACGTTTTTGACGTTCATCGATTACAAACCGCATTGTTGTTGACTGCGCGTAAAGGATGGCAATAAAACTAACCGGTAAAGTAATACTAAAAGTCATGCCCCATTGAACAAAGAAGGTGCCAACATATAAGAATAATAAGGCAGCAAGGCCTAATACTATCGCTAGAGATTGCATTGGCTTTAATCGTGCGACGGTTAGCATGACAATAGCGAATAAAATAATCAGTATTGGTATTTCAAGCCATGGCGCCCACGCAGGTTTGTAAAAGTTGTCGCCATTAAGAATATTTGATACACCATATGCAACTATTTCAGTCCCCCATATCTTACCTACAGGCGTATTGTGATAATCATGTAGCAGGTTTGAATCTGAACCAAATACAACTAGTTTATCTTTTATTAAAGAAGGATCGATCTTACCATTAAGCAGGTCATGCGCACTGAATTGTGGGATTTGTGATTTAGATTGTCGATTATAAAAGTTAATTTGTATTTCACCAGCAGGATCTGTATAAACATGGCTATTTCCGATGCTGAGTTTTTCCGACTTACCTTTATTTATGTTTAGCTTGTATGACTTCTCTTTTAAATAAATACGCGCGCCTTCAGCAATGGCATTCATTAAATAGTAACTCTTAGGTTCGTCATCATTGATTTGTATTCGATGAAATAACGGTGTGGAACCAACGGTGCCATAGCGATCAGTATTTGTCCATGCGAATCCCTGACCCTTGGCGCGAAGTTGTAATGGCAGTATAGAGGTGCGTATGCCGTGAATACGTTGGTAAGGAAAGATGTTTAGTTCACCTTGACCCTCTACTTCAACTTTGCTTCTGGATAAAATTTGAACCATATTGGCGGCATATTGATTGCGCTGTTGCTCGTTAACATACTCATTATTTCGTGAAAAAATAAATACAAGCGCGTAGTCGAGTTTAGATAGTGAGCGTTTTAACTGGCCATCAAAATTAAGTTCACGGACTAATTTTAAATAAGTTTGCTGTGACATATCACCTATATGTCGGCCGAGAGATTCCAATACCCAAGGCGCTTGAGGCCATTCAAAGATCATGTCGATCAATACAGTGCGTGGCTGCATTGCTGCAAGTTTATTGAAAACGTTAGCATGAACTTTCCGAGCTAGCGGCCACGTGTTTTGTTCTGCGATTAAATCACGATCAAGATTTACGATTACGACATCAGGGTGAAGTTTATCATTACGAAGAGCAGCTAATGCAGTTTGATAGTGGCTGTCAGGTTTGAATATTATGCTGAAGAATTTTCGTGCACTTTGATTAAATTTAATAGTGCTAACTTCTGCTTTATAGGGCAGGGTGCGGAATACCCACGTTTCAGCAAAAACATATAAACCAAGATAGAGAATCAGAATAAAAGCACTAACTAGTGGAACTAGATTCTTGGTTATCGATTTCATCATTAGCCGTCCTTGGCTAATACTTAAAAAGAGTAGATCAGGTTGATGCCAGTCGTTTCTTGGTCATAAACGAATGAAGTGAGTGAGGAATCAGCATCATAGTATCGGTAATATATCTCATTACGTAAACTGCGGTTCCATACCTTGCCTACTTTAAAAGATGTTTCCTTGTAAACATCATCTCGTTTGATTGGGTTAGGTTCATCATAGTCACGATCTTCTTTGCGGTAAGAAATATCGACATAAGTTGAGAACCAAGGTAGTGGTGTAAAGAAACCAACGCGATATTGATCTGATTCATACGAGAAAGTGCTGGTGTTATCGGTATCATTTTCACGATAGCGGTAGTCAAGAGATATCGATGCGCCCTGTGCAATAAAGGGGAGCAAGATTCGATTATTCAACTCGAGATCATATTTCTTGGCATCCTGAAGACTATTTTGCTCGAAAGAGTCATCGGCGATACGGCCAACCACTGATAGACGATAATTTTTAGTAATCTTTTGATTATAAGTCAGAATAGCGCGGTTTGTTGCAATGAATTCATCATGCCCAAAACCAACTAACTCATGTTCGACTGCCAGTTTAGTATCCCAGCCATAGCCGACCATGCCGGCATGTATGCCAACACGTGCCAGTTCAAGTTCAAAATCATGCGCTTCATCCTTGTTGTAAAATTGATCTAACAGTAGGCCGGTTGCACCAATATAGAACCGCTCGCCGATACGGTGATTGTATTGTCCAGACGTAGTCACTACCCAACGAAAATCTTTAATGTTGGTGGAGTTGTTATTTCCAGATTCACTGGGCGCAGATGCGATATTGGTATCGCGTTCATAGGCAAGAATGAGTGAACCACGGAAACCCTTAGGTCGGTAACTTAGCCCTGTTTCAGCAAGTGCCAGTTCAGAAGATGTCTGATAAGGGTCATCGTCACGTTCCGCAACGCGCCCAAAGTATTCGCGCGCTTTGTTTTCATTTTCAGCAAGACGATGGCCTTTAGCTGCAATAAATAGTGTACGACTTGAATCATCGCCTGTAGCAATAAGTTGATCACCGGCTTGAGCCGTTACTTGGCCATTTTCTGATTTAAAACCGGCAAACATTAAGTAGGTAAGGGCGCCTTTATTACCGGGAGCCGCTTTTAGGGCTTGCTGGAGTTTTTTAATTGCCTTGGCATAGTCTTCCTTATTAAAGGCGACGATACCAATAATGAAAGGGCGTTGAAAACGAATATCGTTGGCAGGATTTACAGCGGCCTTTTCTTCGGCAGCAAGCGAGACAGTAATTTGTGTAAAACTGAGCAGTGCCGCAACCGCACAGACAGTAAGCGTCTTGACCATTCCCCTGGCTCCTATTCCCTATTATTTTCTTTATATCTCAGTAACTAAAGTGGATATTATAGTGCAATTTCTTAGGAATCAAGAAATGGAGTGATTTTAAGCTTACTTTAGTTGATAAGACTAAGAATTCTTACAGGTTTATTGGTGGGCGATGGGTTAATTGTTACCATTTCCTGGATTACCACCACCATTACCACCACCAGGGAAGTCACCTCCAAGCCCGGGAGGGAGATCGCCACCCAGTCCGGGAGGGAGATCGCCACCCAGTCCGGGAGGAATGTCTCCACCCAGTCCGGGAGGGAGATCGCCACCCAGTCCGGGAGGGAGATCGCCACCCAGTCCGGGAGGAATGTCTCCACCCAGTCCGGGAGGAATGTCTCCACCCAGCCCGGGAGGGAGATCACCACCAAGCTCAGGAGTAATACCTACATTAAGCCCAGGAGGAATGCCAACACCCGGAAAATCCTTTTCATTAGGTAAAGATTCTTGACCAATTACGATACTGGTTTCTTTAAATGCTTTGGCAGTGCCAACAAAATTCAAACCAGAATCGGTGCTGTTAAACACATCGGCTTCGCCAGTAAATTGGACTGACTTTTCAGAAACGTGGCCACTGAGCCCATTAGTTGCAAATCGACTTAGGCCGCCGGTACCGATTGTGGGGAATTCACGAATAGTTCGATTTTTATTAAGTGCTTGGGCCGCCCCAGCTTTGTTTTTTAATATTAAAGTGGGAGCAATATCACTGGTCGGATCCTTTTTTACATTGGATGAGGCTGCTTTACCTAATAATTTCTCGCCGACGGCAATAAATTGTGATCCACCGCTTGCTAGGATATTACCGGGGAAATAACGGAATGAACCTTGGATAATGCGGATAATGCTACGGCCAGGTCTGTTATTATTTTCTTCGTATACGTCGAATCGAGCGCGTGTATTTGAACCAATCATTAGCATGCTTTCATCGTTAAGCAGGATGGTGACATTGCCTTTGACACCTGTCCTTAACTCGTCACCCTCTTCAAGAGTATCCCCCGTCTCGAAAGCACCTTTGCCAATAATGTGAGCATCTTTAACGATAGCCGCTACGCCAATGTTATTTTTTTTGGCAAAAGATATGGGACTTACGAACAGCAGCAAGCTGGCCAGCAAAGTGACAGATAGAATTTTGGGTAAAGAGTTCAAATTCAGTCCCGAATAATATTTATTCTGTACAACGTAATTTTAAAAAGGATAGGGTATTTATTATTGCTATTGAGTCTGACGCTCATTTCCATGCAAAATTTAGACTAATTCTACGTTAATAGTCTTTGTCTTTCTAGGGGATAATTTTTTACAATTTAATAAAATAATAAAAATCAGTAAGTTATGGTTATTTGGCGGAAATAATAAGCGAAATTGCTTGTTATTTATATGGTTATTTTGCTGGTTTAGTGAGGGAATGGAATAGGAAAATACCGATAAGCGTGTAGCTAGTGTTTTTTACTTTGCTGACATTAAACAAATAATTAATTTTTGGGAAGTTGAAGTGTTTTGGCAGCCTGATCCATTGCAGCCTTGGCTTCCGGAGGCATGTAATTTTCATCATGCTTGGCGAGAACTTGGTCTGCTTTGAATAGTCCGGTTGTTTGGAGTTTTCCTTGTACTACGACACCTTGTCCTTCGCGAAACAGATCCGGCAGGATGCCTTTGTAAGTAACGTTGATATCTTTGACCGTATCGGTGACCGTGAAATTAACCAGTAGACCATCTTTGTTATGTTTAACACTGTCGGCTTTTACCATGCCACCCAAACGAAATGTTTGGTTAACCGGTGCCTTGCCTGCCTTAATATCTGTCGGCGAATGAAAGAAGACGATGTTGCTGCTAAAGGTATTGAGAATTAGTAGCGTCACGGCACTCAGGCCAAGTACAGCGAGTGCGATAAGGCTAATTTTTTTATGACGTGGTTTCATGTTGCTGCCTTAGCTTTTGTTGTTGCGTACGGTACTTGCGTAGTGGTAACCAGACATTGAGGCCAAGGATAACAAACGCAAGCAGGTAACTTCCCCATACGTTGAAGGCATGCCCACCCATATTAAAGAATTCTGCCCAGTTCATGCGCCTTGTTCCTGCAACCAACGTGAATCGGCTTCATCCTCGAGTATGTTACTTCGCATACGTATAAGGACAACATTTATATAGAAAAGTTTAAATGCAACGGCCATGATCAGCAACGGCGTTAAAATACTGCTATGAATTCTAGGGCCATCAATACGTGCTACCGACGCGGGTTGATGTAAGGTATTCCACCACTCCACTGAGTAATGGATTACTGGTAAATTTATAACACCAATTAATAATAGAACCGCGCCTGCACGAGAAGCGCGGCGCTGATCATCAATGGCAGATCTTAGCGACATAAAACCAAGATATAGAAATAGCAAAATTAATTCGGAAGTGAGTCGCGCATCCCATACCCACCATGCTCCCCACATAGGCTTTCCCCAAAGCGAACCGGTGAGTAGGGCAATTAAAGTAAAAGAAGCACCAACTGCTGCGCTCGCTGTAATGAAAGTATCACTAAGCTTTATTTTCCAAACCAGTCCGATCGCTGCGGCACCCGCCATCATCGCGTAGACGAACATCGACATCCATGCCGCAGGAACGTGGATAAACATAATGCGCACGGTTTCTCCTTGTTGGTAGTCGGGTGGTGCAACAAATAAACCAAGATAGAGACCAGCAGAAAGGCTAAGGACAGTTATCCAAGCGAACCAAGGTAAACATTTACCGGCAAGAGGGTAAAAGTATTTTGCTGCAGCGTATTTTTGGAATATCACTGCAATGTTCCTTGTATATGTAATGTGGTCATGGGCATAGTTTACCAGACTTGTTTTTTAAAAGTGTCGACTAGTCTAAAGATACTCTTAACGCGTAACTGGTCACCCAGGGCGCTAAGATGAGCGTTATTATAAGGTATGCACCGATGAGGGATAAATGCCCCTCAGCCGAAAATCCATTACTGGCGGCGATAATGGCACCCGTGGCAAAAATAAGTACAGGTATATAGAGTGGCAAGATCAATAATGCTAACAATACACCGCCACCGCGAAGCCCCAATGTAAGCGCCGCACCAATCGCACCGATGAGACTTAGAATAGGTGTGCCGAGCAGCAGGGTTAGCATCGTGTAAATGAGTGCGGTTGATGACATATCTAAGCTGAGTGCAAGTAGCGGGCTAATCAAAACCAATGGCAAGCCCGTTGTTAGCCAATGTGAAACGATTTTTGCGAAAACGAGAACACTTGCGGGTTGTGGCGTGAGCAGTAATTGTTCGAGCGTACCATCGTGTAATTCATTATTAAAAAGCCGTGATAGCGATAGTAGCGTTGCTAACAACGCGGCAACCCAAATCACGCCGGGAGCAATGATGCGCAATGTTTCGGGTTCAGGACCGACACCGAGTGGAAATAAGCTGATGACAATAATAAAAAAGATCAGTGGTGTGAGGATATCGTTGCGTTGTCGATAGGCAAGCAGCAGCTCGCGTTTTAAAACGCGCTGCCATGATGCGAATAGTCCGAGGTTATGCGTCATCAACCCAGCACCACATTAATGCTGACATGTGAAATAAAACTCGCCTCCTGATGTGTTGTTACTATCGCCATACCACCGTTTTCTAAATGTGTAGCGAGACGCTGGCTGAACCATTCAACAGCATCGACATCGAGTGCGGCAAGCGGCTCATCAAGAATCCAGAGTTTGCGTGTTTCGAGTATTAATCTTGCAAGTGCAACACGACGTTGCTGACCTTGTGATAATAGACGAAGTGGTTTTTCAAGATGTGCACCTAAGCCAACTTCTTCAAGGGCTGAAAAGATACGCGCACGGTTTGACGATTGTTGGGCAGAAAGCTGTAGATTTTCCAATGCATTTAGATCGCTGTACATACCATGACGGTGACCAATATAAAGAAGTTCTTTATTGAAATCATCACGGTTGTTATCAATAGCTTGTTGTTGCCAGGTGATATCGCCAGCTACAGGAAGGGTTAAGCCGCTAAGCATGCGTAGCAAGGTTGTTTTGCCACTACCGTTGCTACCACTTACGTGAAGTAAATCGCCATTATTTACGGAGAAGGAAACATCATAAAAAAGTCGCTGGCCACCACGTTCGGCAGCCAGCGCATTAGCTTGTAACATTATTACTTAGCACCAGCCTTGCGACGTAATGATTTGTTTTTATCATCACGAACGATGTCTTTCGGATTAGCTTCATCAGAAACGAAGTAAGGTGAACCATGTTCATCCAGATAAAGTTTCTGCATTTCTTCCAAGGTGAATGGGCGTGAACCGATACGACCGAAGACAGCAATTTGGCCACCAGTTTCATCGACGGCACGGTCACGTGCTAAACCTTTTGACAGTGCTAGCGCAGGTGACTTGGTTGGTGCAGTTGCAATCAACTCGGGTACAGGTTCTGGACTAAAGCCGTAGAAACGCGGTTGCGAATCGGGAGACGTTAGTTGTAATACCTTGAGGCCGTTCTTGCCGTCAGCAACATAACCAATCAGTGATGCATTGGTCGTACCGATAACAATATCGCGAGCATCGTTAAGTTGACCATCGGCGGTGTATTTCATATAGAGCTTAGGTTGCTCTGCTTTTTCTACATCAATGATAACCAGACCTTCACTACCACCGGCAACGTAAGCATAGGTGCGGGCAACGTAGATACGGTGGCCATCTTTGAGAGGTACAAAGGCATTCTCAACGACTTTTGGTTGTTCTGGTACGGTGACATCAACAACCTTAAAGCCTTCATCATCAGTTACGAATAAGTAACGAAACTGTAGGGCAGTCGCACGTGGGTTCTTCATTGGGATCACATTAAGCAGTTTCGGCTTGCTTGGATCATCCATATTCAGAATAACAACACCCTTCGGCGTAGTGATGTAGAAGTAGTAGCCGGCAATTGTTAGATGGCTGGCACCATTAAGTACACCGTTCTCATTCCATGTCACGGTACGTTCGAAGAAGTTGTTACGTGGCTCGCCATCAGCAAGCGTATTAATGTCAGCAACGATTAAACCTTCTTCGGAGTCAGTGATGAACATGTTGTCGTAAATAGCATGCATTTGCTGTTCAAGGTTAACATCCTGCATCATCTTGCTACGGCTGCGTACAGCATGAATTGGTTGCTCCGTGGGCAGCACAACACAAGTTGCATTTTTCGACTTGATTCGAGTGTTATGCCCTAATGGACTGAACGGCGCGGTAATAATACGTTGCGAGATACCCTTGTTGGCAATACTTGCAACATCATAGGCTTGCGTACCATTTGTCCCTTCAGCAACGAATAAGTATTCACCGCGCAATTGTAGGCAGTTAGCTGCATTTGAATCATGGCGGAATACATATTCCAGTTCTTCTGGCAGCACTCGGTTGTTATCAAGGTGATCCTTGAACCAATCAGGGTAGGCATACTTGTGCAAGTAACTACCAATCACAGCCTGAGGTTCATCCCATTCTGTTACACGTTGACCAATGATTTGATCTTCAGTACCGACCCAAGCGTAATAACCAACGAAGTTAACGAAGTTGGTACCCAGCAGTAGCAATTGCGACATGATGGCATTGTTGTCATTGGCTTCTGACAAGTGACAATCGGTGCAAGTCTTGGTTTCCGTTTTACGCGTGGTATGCGGGAAGTGCGGTGCAAAGGCCTGCGAACTATAACCACTTGCGGCAATAGGTGGTTGCTGAATGTAAATCAACTCGCGGTTGATGTTACGTGATGACAATACCAGTGCAGATGAAGAACGTACTGGTGCTATACGGCCACCTTTAGCTGGACCATGTTTACCCAATTGCCACATTTGGTCACGAACAACTTGTGGATTGTAGGTTGCGTAGTTACGCGTTTCTCCACCTTCATAGTGACCACGTTCTGCCTTCCAGTTGGCTTGAATAGGTAGGTGACAACCGGCGCAACTTGTTGTCCATGAGCTGTGACATGTGAAACAAAGAATTTCTTCATTTTTGTGTGCACGGTCTTCTTTGGCAACGCCAGGACCCCATTCAAAGGTCTGTTTGTTTTTAGACATCAATTTGGCACGAGCAGACTTGGCATTGAAATCATCGTGATCAGGATTGACGTTATTTTTAACCAGTGACATTTCCCATTCACGATCAGGCCACAAGGAAGAACGCTGGATAAGTTTTTCGCCACGCCATTCAAAACGTTTTTTGCCTGTCGGTGTACGAAGCAATGACAGGTCGTTACCACCTGGAGGTGCGGCAGGACCCGATGTTTTCAGAGTAGGGTATTCATCAGAGGTACCATGACAATCCATACAATCGATTTCGACAGATTGTGCGACCTCGCCATAAATATGACCGTTGCCATGTGCATCTTGCGCAAAGTGACAATCAACACAGTGCATACCGACATCGAGGTGAATCGATGACATGTGCACGGCTTTCTTAGCCCACTTCGGATCTTCTTCAGAAACGATGTTGCCATCGGCATCAAGCATGTTGCCTTTACGATCGCGCTTAAAGATGGCGCGGAAGTTCCAGCCATGGCCGTGATAATCAGCAAACTGAGTATCTTTGAGGTTTTCATTATTGTCCCAAACTTTTTCTAGGAACTCGCGGTCACCCCATTTACCACGAATCGCAGCTTCTTCAGGATTGTGTTTATTAATTTCACGAATCTCAGCTGCAGTAGGATACTTTTGTTCTTTTGGCCACATATGTGGTGCATCTGATTCATAATCCCACATGGTGTAACCAAGGAAACTATTTACGAATACATTGGGTTGGTGCATGTGACAGTTCATACAGAGCGAGGTTGGAATCGCACGCGAGAATTCATGCTTGATGGGATGACCTGACTCATCTTTATTAATGGTTGGATCATTTGTCTGGGTTTTACCTTTATGACCAAATTTCGCGTAAGGACCAGAATGACGCGGGTCACGATCATTAGCGTAAACAACGTGACAAGATGAACAACCAGAGGAACGGTAGTCACCAGGACCATCATTGGTGCCGAGGAACCAAAGGAATGGATCGTTTAGACGCGTTTTGGTGATATTCAATACCGGTACAGAAATACGTAAACCGGTACCAGGGCCACGGTTTGATTGTTTTAAATCGGG
>Ga0316205_10001407_pt1 | contig 30593 bp, 29 predicted proteins | sample 3monthpyrite_MG_FD_204941 | JGI IMG/M metagenome (GOLD analysis project Ga0316205, IMG submission 204941) | Microbial mat bacterial communities from mineral coupon in-situ incubated in ocean water Damariscotta River, Maine, United States -... | ecosystem: Environmental > Aquatic > Marine >...
AAATCAATATCAACCAAACGGTTAGTGGCTAAATTTTATGATGCAACAATTATCTGCTTTAGCTTGTTTTGATCACGTTGAAGCGATTAAGCCGATTGTTGCTGGACTCAGTAGCCAATGTTTTCAGGTCAATGCCGATAATAAACAGTATTTTGCCAAACAATCGCCCACAGACAACGAGGTAATAGTAGGTAAACTTGCCGCCACGTACAAAATAAGCCCTAAAGTGCTCTACCATGATCAACTCTGGTTAATCTGCGAATTTATTGATGGAGATAATTTAGCCAACTTATCTGAAGATGAAAAAATCACTGCCGCTATAAAACTGATGACGCAGTGCCATCAAATAAGCTTGGAATCAACAAAGGTTACTGAACTTAACCCGCAGCAAATTACCAAAACACTGATTGAGCAAAGCCACTTTGCAAACAAAAAAAAAGTAGCACTAGCGCAACTTGCTAATTCTTTGTTGTCACAGCTTCCTAATGCTAGTAATCACGTGGTTTGTCACGGTGATGTAAATTTTAGCAATATATTAATAGCCCCAAAAAATAAAGCTTGGTTGGTAGATTTTGAATGTGCCTGTATTGCCTCAAGAGAGTACGATTTAGCCATGTTTATTGCGGTGAATAATATAGATGAAAATAAAATATCTACTATCATTAGTCAGTATGAACGACTGTCATTGCCAATAAAAATTGAGCTAAAATTGTTATACAGCTACCTTGCCTTTTCTTATTTCATCAACAGTTTATGGTACGCTCACGCCTATCAAAACAGTAACGACACCACATTTATTAACTTACAAAAACAACAATGGCAACAGTACCTTTCTTTAGTTGCTAACAAATAAACTCCCGTTGAACTTATTGCAAAGCAGCTGTAGTTCTAGTAATTTACTTACGATTCTAATCACAAAAACAATAAACATAGGATTTTTTATGTCAGTAGAAACCATCTACAAAGTTACTTTACACCCTTTCATTACTGAATCTATTGCTAGTCTAAAAGCAATGACTCACTTAAGCGGCTCCGCTGCCGACGCCTTTATGGATCAAGTTGACGACTTTCGTTTCAAAGGTTACGCAGTTTGCTCTGAAGTTTCCGGCTGTATTAATGGCGTAATCATGATGCACCATTACCCTGAAACAGCCATTGCTATTGGCAACTCTGTTTGTGAAACCATGTTTGATGAAAAATACAATTACACTGAAATTAATGAAGAGTTAAGTAATGCCCTTGCTGAGTGGGGTAATACCATTGTTGGTCGCTCCACTGATTTATTAAGCCGTCACAATTTAGAATTCAATTTTTCTAGCCCTTATTTTGTTCATAATTTCAATGATATGGAAAAATACTTAGCCGGCGTTAAAGAAATTGTTACTGTGCCAATTACGGTTGAAGGTGTAGGTCGTTATTACTTTAATTTATTAGTGCGTGATGTTAATTTTCAAACCGGCGGCGCTAAACGCGAAGAAAGCACGGGCATCGCCAATCCTCATAACACGCCATTACCAACTGGCAGTAAAATATTATTAGTTGATGACAGCGCCATGATCCGCAAAGCCTTAAAGCGCTTTTTGAACAATTTAGGCTACGACAATATTATTGAAGCCGATGATGGCTCAACTGCCGTCTCTATGGTAGAAAATGAAGCGCCTGACTTTATGTTTATGGATGTTGTGATGGGTGACATGAATGGCGATGAAGCCTTAAAAACTATTCGTGCTAAAGGGCATAATGTGCCAGTGGTGATGTTGTCATCTGTGACCGACCAAGCGTTAGTAGATAAATGCCAAGAAAGCGGTGTTTCTGGCTTTATCTTCAAGCCTATTCAAGCTGACAGTGGTGCTGAAATTATCAAATCTTATTTGAAAATCGCTTAAAACAAAACCTAAAAAGCCCGATTAATAACAATATTGAACGGGCTTTTTTAATTCTAAATGATGATCTACTTATAGGCTTAACCCAAAGATTTATGAATATAAAAGCATACCTTGATTATTTTAGCGATATTTCACATTTAGCCAGAGACCAGCAATACCTGCTGCTTGAGCAAGCACACAATGAAGCCTGTTCAAGGTTAAAACCCTTAAGTTTTAACAGTATAGCTTTATTAATACGAACAATTTTTATCGTTATTATTACCGGTGGTTGTTATTTGTTTTTTGGTTATTCAATAGTATTGTTAATGATGTCTGTTTTATTAGCTTTGCTTATTGCTCGGGTAGTAATCACAGAATTCAATAGCGCTATGCTGACTAAAAGTTTAGAAAAGATATCCCTTAAAAAGTCGCTGTAATGCCTTACTTTACTGTCTGTGTATAAAACTCACTAATATACTGCCCACCTTTAATCTTAACAATTAAGCGTAACTTATAACTATCTCCTTTTTGGCTAACTAAGCTGCGCAATTCGGTATTACTACGCCAGTAATAAGGACTTTTTTTCATGCCCAATGGGTAGGGTGTCATTTGCTCGTGTTTATCTACCAAAAATAAAGTAGCGCTATCAAGGGGGAAAGTCGAGTTTACCTCAGTAACTCCCGCTTTATCAGAAATATTCACCTTAAAATCGCCTGACTTAAGTACACAGTGTTGATTAACAACATCACAATGCCCTTCAGGTATCAGCTGAATTATTTTCTCTTTCGATGCTTGTTGCTCATTATAATAATCAGCACCGATATAACCTAGAACAGCAAGAAAAGGAGCAACTATAAAAGCAACTTTAAGGTGTTTATTCATAAATTTTTGTTCCAAAAAATGAAAAGGCTAGATTATTCCACCTAGCCTTTTTGTGCGATTCTATAACCTAGGTTTTAGATCCTAGAATCTTAGTTTAACCTAGTGCGCATGTGCTGCGCTAACTTTACCTGGTATACGCATATGATCAACCATATCTTGTATTTCAGATGGCGCAGGTCCAGTCACCTTAAGCATTGCAAACGCTACAGCAAAGTTAACTAAAGCACCTACTGAGCCAAACGCATTAGGTGAAATACCGAAGAACCAGTTAGGGCCCATATCACCTAAGAACGAAGTTCCAGGAATAAACATAATACCTTTATGCTGGAACACGTATAGCATAGTGACACCAATACCAGACACCATACCAGCTACAGCAGCTTTACCTGACATTTTTTTAGAGAATATACCCATCATTAATGCCGGAAAAATACTTGATGCTGCTAAGCCAAAAGCGAGTGCAACCGTACCCGCAGCAAATCCTGGTGGATTCATGCCCAGATAACCTGCAAAGAGAATAGCTATTGTCATGGTGACACGACCTGCCATTAGCTCACTTTTCTCCGTCATATCAGGTACAAATACCCCTTTCATCAAATCATGAGATACTGATGAAGATATGGCTAATAACAAACCCGCTGCTGTTGATAGTGCGGCGGCTAAACCACCTGCTGCAACTAACGCAATAACCCAGTTTGGTAAGTTCGCAATAGCTGGGTTAGCTAGTACCATAATGTCACGGTCAACTTTAACCATTTCGTTGGTTACTTTATCAGCTGTGTACTGTACTTTACCGTCGCCATTTTTATCTTCAAATTTTAATAAACCGGTTTTTTCCCAATCTTTAAACCATTGTGGGCGCTCAGAATATTCTAAGTTTTGCCCTGCTACAGGTTCAATAGTGTTCATTAAGTTGAAACGCGCCATAGCACCAACGGCTGGAGCAACCGTATAAAGCAAGGCAATACATACCAATGCATAACCTGCAGACTGGCGTGCTGCTTGTACTGAAGGCACAGTAAAGAAGCGCATAATGACATGAGGAAGACCTGCAGTACCAATCATCAGTGACATGGTGTAAGCGAACATATTTAACGTACCGCCTAAGTTACCCGTTGTGTACTCTTTAAAGCCCAAATCGGTAACAACCATATCTAGCTTATCAAGTAAGTAAACACCGCTGCCATCAGCTAACGTGCTACCTAAACCTAATTGTGGAATTGGGTTGCCGGTAAGTTGTAGTGAAATAAATACCGCAGGAATTGTATAAGCAAAAATCATAACAACGTACTGTGCGATTTGCGTGTAAGTAATACCTTTCATACCACCTAGTACTGCGTATACCCACACAACAACCATACCGATAACTAGACCTAAATCATAATCAACTTCTAAAAAGCGAGAGAATGCAACACCAACACCTTTCATTTGCCCAATAACATAAGTCACCGATGCAATGATTAAACAAACTACCGCGACAATACGCGCTGTTTTAGAGTAATAACGATCAGAAATAAACTCAGGTACGGTAAATTTTCCATGCTTACGCATATAAGGGGCAAGCAACATGGCTAATAGCACATAACCACCTGTCCAACCCATCAAAAATACTGAACCACCGTAACCTAAGAAAGCGATAAGACCCGCCATTGAAATGAATGACGCGGCAGACATCCAATCGGCACCAATGGCCATACCGTTTTGTAATGGTGTAATGCCACCCCCTGCAACGTAGAAGTCACTAGTTGAACCTGCACGCGCCCACCAAGCAATGCCGAAATACAGGGCGAAGGTACCAAATACGGCAATGTAAGTATAAAGTTTTAGCTCTTCCATGCTTAACCCTCCGCGTGATATTTTTTATCAAGCTTATTCATTTTGGCACCATACCAAAAAATTAAAACAAGAAATGAATAAATAGAACCTTGCTGTGCAAACCAAAAACCAAGTTTGTACCCACCCAGACGAATTGCATTTAGCGGCTCTACCAGCAGTAAGCCTAAACCAAATGAAACTGCAAACCAGATTGCAAGACATATAAAGATCAGGCGAAGATTCTCCGACCAATAGGTTTCTTTATTTTCCACAATAGTCTCCTAACGATGTTGTAGCCCTTACTGCACATTAATGTGTATATTTTTATTAGGCTTTTAATTGTAATAATGTTAGTAAAAGTATGAATATAGATTGCTGTCAGAGAGTTAGTGTATTGCAACTAAAATAGACAAAAATCCATATTCAACTTCAACTGTTAGTAAACTTAACAAGCTTTTTTTTTCTCGGGTATTAAACTTTAGTCTAGATCCAGGCTGAAACGGCAATATAGGTTAAACATAAACCTTAAGTCACCAGTGTTATTAAAGCGTTAAGAGCAGATAATAAAGCAAGTGCAACTTTAGTCTATATTGCTACTTCAACGGTTGACTGTATTAATTTTCAACTCTAAATTAGAGATAAATCAATCGTTAGCTTGATAAGAAAGTTATATGAATGCGATTAAAGTCGTGCATTGCTAGTTGAGGACATCATCATGGACACTGAACTTTCTGAGATCTTTAGTTTTATACAAAGCATTCCCCCCTTTGACAGCTTACCCAAACCTGCATTAAACCGACTTATTCGCGAACTCAGCATAAACTATGTTCGTAAAGGCGAAACTCTGCCACCTAAAGGTATTGAAGAATCTCGCTTATATATAGTGCGAAAAGGTGCATTAAGTTGTACCGCAAATGATGACAAATTAATATCTCGTTTAGGCGAAGGCGATTTGTGCACCGAATTTTGCAAACAAAGTACCCTGTTTGTTAGCGACAAGAAACACCGTGCTAAACGGCAAATAACAACCGATGAAGACAGTTTAGTTTATAGTCTCGATTGTAAAATATTAGCTGATATTAGCGATAAATATCCCAGCATAAGTGATTATTTTAGTCACAACTCTGCACAGCGCTTGAAGAAAACTATGTCAAAAGTTAACGAAGAAGCGGTTATCTCTTCTTCTTTAATGAACACCTCAGTCAGTAATTTTTATCACACACCTGTGGTAGGCATAGACGCTAACCAAAGTATTCAACAAGCGGCAATATTGATGACCGAACAAAGCTATTCTTGTTTGGTAGTACTTAATAATAACAAGTCCGTGGGCATAGTCACTGACAAAGATATTCGCCGCCGCTGTGTTGCCCAAGGTTTACCCATAAGTACAAGTGTTGGTGAAATTATGACTCGAGACATGAGCACTATCGACATTAAAAATAATGCTTATGACGCCCTAATGACCATGACCGCCAAGCATATTCATCACTTGCCAGTAACTAAACAAGGTCAAGTGGTGGGCATGGTAACCGTCACTGACTTAATGAACAACGAGGGTCACAATGCCGTTAATTTTTCCAGCATTATCCATAAAGCCAAAAGTCTTGTTGAGCTAAAAGAAATTAGTGATTTATTGCCAAAATTACAAATTAGATTAGCCAAATTAGGTGCCAGTGCCGATCATGTTGGTAAAAGCATTAGTGCTATTACCATGGCATTTACTAAACGTTTAATTGAAATGGCTGAAGAACGCTATGGACAAGCACCTGTGCCTTATGCTTGGCTTGCTGCTGGATCTCAAGCCAGACAAGAGCAGCTTGCACATTCAGATCAAGACAACGCTATTATTATTTGCGATTCTATGAAGCCATACGATGACGCTTGGTTTGAGAGTTTAGCTAATTTTGTCTGCGACGGCTTAGCTGACTGTGGCTTTATTTATTGCCCCGGCGATATTATGGCCACCAATCCCAAATGGCGGCAACCAGTACACAAGTGGCAGAAATATTTTGATGACTGGGTTGACACCCCAAGCCCAAAAGCCTTGCTAAATTCAAGTGTGTTTTTTGATTTAGAAACCATTTGTGGTGATGCTAGCTTGTTAAGCAAGGTGAGGGATACTTTACTTAAAAAAACCAAAAATAACAGCTTGTTCATTGCCCATTTATCTAAAAATGCCCTAGGGCTACGTCCACCGCTAGGATTTTTCCGTGATTTTGTTCTCAAGCAAAACGGTAAACATAAAGCGACCTTAGATTTAAAACATAACGGCATTGCTCCCATTGTTGACCTTGCACGTATCTACGCACTTTCGCAAGGCATCAGCGCAGTTAATACCATTGAGCGAATTACTCAAGCGGCTGGCAGCGCGGCAATCACTCAGTCATCGGCTAATAGCTTAATTGATGCTTATGAGTTTTTAGGCATTTTGCGGGTAAAACATCAAGCCCAAAAACTTGCTCAAGGACTTGATGCTGATAATTATTTATCACCAAAAGAATTATCAAAATTAGAGCGAGAGCACTTAAAAGATGCTTTCAAAGTGATTAAAACATTGCAGGACTCAAGGCAGGCGAGTTTCTAATGGCGATTAATACTTTTATTAACAAGCTCATTGGTTATGAAGCCAAACGACAACGCTTATTAAAAAAAGCACCTTCTGGGCCGTTAAAGGATTTTTTAGCGGTACCTTTTCCAGCTTTGAATACACCAATAAACAAACTACCTATTTTGGCAGTAGATTTTGAAACGACCGGGCTTAACGCTCAAACAGATAAGCTCCTCAGTGTTGGCTTTGTCGCCATAGAAAACGAGCAAATAAAACTTAGCTCTTGTTATCACCAAATTATAAAAACCAAGGCACAGCTTGAAGAAAGCAATGTTATTATCCACCAAATTACCGATAGCCAAAAAGAGCAAGGTCAGCCACTACACTTTGTTGTTGAGCAGTTATTAAAAGCGTTAGCCGGCAAGGTGATGTTAGTACACTTTGCTCGCATTGAACGGCAGTTTTTACAGCAAGCTTGTTTTGAACTTTATGGTTTAGTACCTGATTTTCCTATTATAGACACCATGGTTATTGCCAAGCGACAGTTAGATAAGCGCGATGTTGCTTATGATCCATCTGAGCTGCGTTTAGCTAACTTACGCCATAAGTATCAATTACCCGATCACCATGGGCACAATGCACTTAATGATGCCATTGCTACTGCTGAGTTATTACTGGCGCAAATCGGCAACAAAGCTAATGCCGATAAAATACAGTTAAAAGGTTTAATTCTTTAAGGCTAGTTTTAAAGCATATTTTGTTTATAAACATGACGTAAGTTTAAGCTACCACTGTGCAGTTTCTTCCTTGCTTTTTGGCTTTATACTGAGCTTCATCTGCCAAGGCTAACCAATCACTATAGTCAACCATATCATCAGTAGTTTCAGCCACACCCAAGCTAACACTGCCAGTGATGTTATGTTCTTGATGCAAGATAGAAGATTCAATATGCTGCCGAATACGCTCTGAAGTTTTTTCTGCTTCCGCTAAAAAGATGTTAGGCATCAAAATACAAAACTCTTCTCCACCATAACGGCCACAAATATCAATTTCACGAACATTATGCTTAATTAGCTCTGCAATTTTTTGCAGTACCTCATCACCGACAATATGACCAAACTTATCATTAATTGCTTTAAAATGGTCAACGTCTACAAATATAAAACAAGCTTTGCTTTTTTCTCGTTTGTTTTGTTTAAAAAGTTGCGCTAACTGCTCTTCTAAATACATTCTATTATTAAGCCCTGTCAGAGCATCAGTTCTGCTGAGTCGCTCAAGCTGTGCTTTTTTGGCTGCTAGTGTATAGGAAAGTCGATAGCTCATATTGCCAACAAATAAGGGATAAAATGTTAGCATAGGTAAGCTGATTAATATTGATAAAAAGCTGCTTTCGAGATGGATATTAATGCCAACTATGGCAGCGCCGACTGCAATCCCAAAACCTTCAATCACAAAGCCTAACAGTGTCATTCTAAAGCCAAGCACTGAAATAATAGAAAGTAAGTGCATTCCTAAAATGGCGACACTAGGTACAAAATTAAAAGAAATTAATGGCACCCAAAAACCCATAAAAAAAGCATCTATGAATAAATTAACCTTCTCAGTACTGAAAGGATCATGAGCTTTTTTTGCCCGATAATGGGCAATGTGCGGCCAGAGGAAACCAAAGAAAAAAAGTAAACTCCAGACCCATAGCGGTGGCTGACTATCCCTCATACTCACCGCAACAGCTAATGCAGCAATTGCTAAGCCAATAATTCTAGGCCAATAAACACGGCCAATTAACCTCAGTGACGATGCCCGATCTCTAACTGACAATTTTTATCCTAAAGGTGACGTTATTTCTTAAGAATAGTTGTTAGCATTTCTTTAAGCAATGGATTTCAACTAAAAAAAGACACACACCAAAGAAGCTGCTATCTGCCGCTTGATGGTGAGTGTTCAACACTTCTCAATGAATAAATAGCTGCACGTTTATAGTTGCCAGAGTAATGAAGTAAGTTACAATCTATTCATCAATGTAGACTAAACTTTAATTCTCTTTTCAATGGTCACCTACATTAAAAAAATCAAAGGAATCTAATGAACGTATTACTAAACGTCGGAACTACTGGCACACCACTTATCGTTATAGAAAAATCAACTTACGCACATTGGCTAACAACACAAAACCAATCAACGCAACAATGGTTACAGCAAACCAGCTATAAAGGTGATGGTCTCGCCTTGTTACCTGATTTTTCAGCGTCTGCACACGGAAAAATAGCCCAAGCTATTTTTGTTGTTGATGATGCTAACCACTATTTTGCTTGTGGCGATTTAATTAATAAATTGCCACTTGGTCAATATAAACTAGAAGCAAAATCTGAACATCACCAAGCTATCTGTTTTGCATGGTTAGTTGGCGCTTACCATTACGCGCCTTATAAAACTAACACCACCGAAAGAAAACTTCCTAGCTTGGTCGTGAGAGAGCAAGATCTCGTTGACAATACCATCAAATATGCACAAGCAACTGCCTTGGTTCGTGATTTAGTCAACACCCCTGCTGCAGACATGATGCCCGCAGACTTAGGTAAAACGGCTCAAAGTTTGGCGGATGATTTTGGTGGACAGTTATCACAAATTATCGGAGATGACCTATTAGCTCAGAACTATCCTACAATTCATGCCGTTGGGCGCGCCAGTATTAATCAACCTCGCCTGATTGATTTAACCTGGGGTAATAATAATCACCCAAAAGTGACATTGGTCGGTAAAGGGGTTTGTTTTGACAGTGGTGGCTTAGATTTAAAACCTGCCGCTGGCATGCGTAATATGAAAAAAGACATGGGTGGCTCTGCGCACGTACTGGGGTTAGCACGTTTAATTATGTCGCATAATTTGCCTGTTAATTTACGGGTATTAATTCCTGCGGTTGAAAATGCGGTATCGAACAATGCCATGCGTCCCGGCGATGTTTTAACAACCCGTAGTGGTTTAACCGTGGAAATTGACAATACTGATGCCGAAGGTCGCTTGGTATTGTGTGACGCACTTACTGAGGCTAACAATGACAAACCTGAGTTAATTATTGATTTTGCCACCTTAACTGGCGCCATGCGTGTTGCTTTAGGCACCGAATTACCGGGCTTTTTCTCAACCAGTGACGAGGTTGCAGCAGGCATCACAGATGCTGGCAGTAACAATTCTGATCAAGTATGGCGTATGCCTTTATATCAACCCTACACTGACTTATTCAAAAGTAACATTGCCGATATGACTAACTGTTCAACCGGTCCTTTTGGTGGCGCAATTACTGCCGCATTATATTTACAAAAGTTTGTTAATGATGACATCGACTGGTTACATTTCGATGTGATGGCGTTTAATATTCGCGCTTTATCTGGCCGCCCTTTAGGGGGTGAAGCCTTTGGTATTCGCGCGGTGTTTGATTATTTACAAGCAAGGTACAAGTAACTGCTTTAAAGTCAGAGTTAACAAGGTAGTTAGCTCTGACATGGCAACTTTTCCCTTTAACCTCAATTGTTCTATTAAAATTTTTCAGCTAGTACTTTCAATTTATTAATTGTGTTTAAATTTCGCCCTGTACCTGCCTGTCCAATGCAGGCTTCAATATTTGCCGCTAATTTAGATCTACCAACACCATCAGGCGCCAAAAAATAGAAAATATTACCATTGACATGATACTGTTCTGTGGCTGAGATCCATTTGCTAATTTTTTCCTTATTAGGCTCAACAAGACTTTCACAAAAATAGCAATGAACAAGTTTACCCGCAAATTCTTTAAATGGGTTGTTCTCTAGGACAGTAATAAAGTCGGAGAAGCTAAGTACAAACATATTAGGAGCAAAGCCAAAATTTTCAAAAATTACAGATGCTATAATTTTTGATGGTTCTACATCACTTTCAATAAGTAAATTTCCACTTTGAATGTAATACATCGCCCGTTTTATATTTTTTTGTTCCAATAATGCTACCAGTGGCTTCATTGGCAATAAGTTTTTTCCACCAACATTAACGCCCCTTAGCAATACTATAAAGGTTTGCACTTTAATCCTCGGCGATTCACTTTTTTCATTCTAATTTCCTGTTTAATTTAGAATAAAAACTAATGTACTCATATCTCAGACTAAAGTCTAACGCCAAATAGCTGCCTTTTAGACTTAGGTCTAATTTATTTACTACCTTATTAAACTTATCTTATTTACAGAGCAAATATCGAGCATCTTTTTATTTTACTGTTACCGCAATGCTCATAGAAAACAAAAGAGACACAGAGCTCTGTTTTTGTTAAAAGTCAAAATTATAAATTTAAAGCTGCAATAAGCAGATAAAATGGGGATAGACAATGTTTAATAAATCACTTTTCAATACCAGTAAACTACTACTCGCTACCGGTTTGTTAGCTATGGCAGGTGCTGCCAACGCTGGTTACACAATAAAACTAGATGACGAGCAATCGCTTACCTTTGGTGGCTATATCAAAGCCGATTATCGTTACACCAGTGGGAATATTGCAGCAATGGATTACTGGATTGGCACTGGCTCAGTGCTAAACGAATCAATTTCTTCCACTAAATTTGCGATTAATGAGTCACGTTTCAATACCAAGTATGTTAACGGCGATGTTACCGGTTTTGTCGAAATAGATTTTTATGGCGCGGCGGTTACTGGTGGTTATGCTGCGGCAAATGAAAAATTCACAAACTCATCAAACCCACGTATTCGCCATGCTTTTATAAAATACAAAGATATATTAGTGGGCCAAACATGGTCAACTTTTGTTAACACCAGTACCTTTGCAGAAACAGCAGATTTTGGTGGTGCTTTAGTCTCTGAAGCCTTTATACGCCAAACTCAAGTTCGCTATACCATGGGTAATTTTCAAGTTGCCATAGAAAACCCATATTCTTATGGTAGCGGTGGCAACCCAGCTGAAGATAAAGTTCCTGATGTAGTAGTGCGCTATAACTTGAAGGGTGACTGGGGTAACGTTTCTTTCACTGGTTTAGCTCGCCAATTAAATATTACCGATGAGCTTGGCGGTGGCACTGAATCAGCCATAGGTTATGGTATTGCTGGTCGAGTGAAAACTTTTGGTAAAGATGATGTTCGTTTTCAAATACATGGCGGTAATACTGGTCGTTATGTTGGTGTTGCAGCCGCAACTGACTTAGTTAATGGTGAAGTAGAAGATAGTGTATCAATTGCCGTTGCTTATCGTCACTTCTGGACTGACGACATTCGTAGCACGGTGTTTTACGGTAACACTCAAACTGATTTAAGCGACAGAGACAGAACACATTGGGGGGTAAATATTTTCAAAAGCTATACCAAGCAGCTGTCTTTCGGCTTTGAATTGGGTAACTTTGAAATGGCCGAACAAGACGCTGACTCTAATTACGCACAATTTACAGCAAAATACGTTTTATAGTCGTTTTTTTCAAACTAGGTTCTTGCGTTAGTTAACCTCCAACCGAGGTTATTTTATGTCTATGGATAGGCGATATTCAGCGAATGCAGGATGCATGTTAGCTGTTAAGGGGGAGCTTTGCTTCCCCTTTTTTTATCTGCTAGTTAAAGCAAGGCAGTTAAAAAATGGCAAGCAGTAACTTAGTGATCATGGTCCTGAATCATAACCACTAAGCTACCTGCTTTGTTATTGATTAAAACTGATGAGAGAGCATTCATTTGCCTTAACCAACAATCAAATGATAATCATTCTCATTTGTATCGTCAACTGTTTTTTATAATAAAATAATTTATTTTTTCAACTTGGCAAAAGCATCCGCAAAAGCATTACCCATAGCCGCATTTTCAACTTTCTTAGGTTTAGCTTTATGCGGCTTTCTATGAACTGAGTTTTGTGGCTTCACGCGTTCATCTACTTTTTTATCACTGTTTTTGCTGTTACTTTTAGCTTGTGCATTACCACTTGAACATGGTTCATTTAAGCGCATGGTTAAGCTAATACGTTTTCTTTGAGCATCAACTTCAATCACTTTTACTTTAACTATTTCACCTGCCTTGATTACTTCACGCGGGTCGCTAATAAACTTGTCGGTAATTGCTGAAATATGCACTAGGCCATCTTGATGAACGCCAATATCAACAAAAGCGCCAAAATTGGCAACATTCGACACCACACCTTCTAATACCATGCCTACGGTTAAGTCAGAGATATTATTGACACCTTCAGCAAAGGTAGCTATTTTAAATTCTGGTCTAGGATCACGACTTGGCTTAGCAAGCTCATTTATAATATCTTTAATGGTCACTTCACCAAATTGCGCTGTGGCTAAGTCACTAATATTAACTTGCTGTAGTTGTTCAGTGTTATTTAACAAGCTCGAACTATCAAGGTTAAGTTGTTTAATGATATTTTCAACGATAGGATAAGTTTCTGGGTGAACCGCACATTGATCAAGCGGATTATCACCACCAGTGATACGTAAAAAACCCGCTGCTTGCTCAAAGGCTTTTGGCCCTAATCGCGCTACTTTTTTCAATTGCTTGCGATTAGTGAAAGCACCCTGCTCATCTCTAAATTGTACAATGTTATTAGCCATGGTTTTATTCAAACCGGCAACCCGGGTTAATAAAGCTGCCGAGGCGCTATTAAGGTCAACGCCCACTGCATTTACACAATCTTCAACCACATCATCTAAGCTTTGGCTAAGCTGGCTTTGGTTAACATCATGTTGATATTGACCGACACCAATGGCTTTAGGCTCTATTTTAACAAGCTCTGCTAAAGGATCTTGTAAACGTCTGGCAATTGAAACCGCGCCGCGGATTGAAACATCGAGATCAGGAAACTCTTGTGCGGCAAATTCTGATGCCGAATAAACCGAAGCACCTGCCTCTGAAACAATCACTTTAGCCGGCTTATTGGTTTCAAACTGTGCGATTACCTCGCTAGCCAGCTTATCGCTTTCACGCGAACCAGTACCATTGCCAATAGCAATTAACTCAACCTTATGTTGGCGACAAATATTTACTAGAGTTCTAACGGATTTATCCCAGTGATTTTGCGGTGCATGAGGGAAAATAGTTGTGGTATGCAATAATTTACCTGTGGCATCAACAATAGCAACTTTACAACCGGTACGAAGGCCAGGATCTAAACCTAAAGTAACTTTTGCTCCCGCAGGCGCTGCCATTAATAAATCAGTTAAGTTGGTGGCAAATACTTTTATTGCCTGTTGTTCAGCTTGTTCTTTAAGGTTACCAATAAGCTCATTGCTCAAACTCACACGTAACTTGCTTTTCCATGCTAATCGCACGGTACTCGTTAGAAAACTCGCTGCCGCTTGCTGCGTTAATCTTAAGGTTAAATGCTCACTAATAATTTGCTCAGCACTCGATACTGCTGTTTTTTCTTGGCTAGGATCAACATCAATTTTTAACTGTAAAAAGCCTTCATTACGCCCTCTAAGCATGGCTAACATACGATGTGATGGAACAGTTTTTAACTTTTCACTGTGCTCAAAATAATCACGAAACTTAACCGCTTCTTTTTCTTTGCCTTTAACTACTTTACTGGTCAAATGGGCTTTCTTGAGTATATGTGTTCGTAATTTTTGCAACAAATTGGCATCTTCACTAAAACGCTCTGCCAAAATAGCACTAGCACCATCTAGCACTGCTTTAACATCACTGAAACCTGCATTGCTATTTAGGAAAGCTGGCGCTTCTTGTTCAGGATTTAACTGCCAGCTATTAAATAAATTATTAGCTAATGGCTCTAACCCTGCTTCTATGGCAATTTGTCCTTTAGTACGGCGTTTAGGCTTGTAGGGAAGGTATAAATCTTCTAACCGAGTTTTGTTATCCGCATCAGCAATTTGTTTCGCCAATTCTGTGGTTAATTTATTTTGCTGTTTAATGCTGGTTAAAATCACCTGACGACGTGCTTCTAAATCACGTAAGTAAGTTAAACGACTAGCAAGCTCGCGCAAATGATTATCGTCTAAACCTTGAGTGGCTTCTTTTCGGTAACGGGCAATAAAAGGTACGGTTGAGCCATCATCTAATAAACTGATAGCAGCATTGACTTGTGAATTTTTAACATTAAGCTCTTGAGCGATTTGCTCAGAAATTTTTTCAGCAGTAGCAGACATGAATTGATGTTCCGACTTAAACAAAATAAATAGATTTTACATTTAGGTCGGATCATACCAGAAAGTGACTTTATCGAATAACAACTAATAAGAAATATCGTTACCACCGTTCAATTTTGCTTGATAAGCTGCGCTATCTGCCATCGAGAATAACTGCTCAAAGATAAAGTTGCCTTCTTCAGTTGAGCTTAAGCCAAAACTTGCTGAGGTTTGATGACTTTCAGGGGGTAACTCTGTGATAGCTTGTCTTATCGTTTCTGTTTTAAATTTTGCTTGCTCAAGTGAGCAATGAGGCAGTACAACTAAAAACTCATCACCGCCAAGACGAATGGCGGCATCTTCATTACGGCAATTTGTTTGCAAAATATTTGCGATGCCGCATAACAATTTATCGCCAGCCTCATGACCTAATTCATCATTAATAAGTTTAAATTTATCTAAATCTATCATCACTATGGTCAAAGGAAAATTATAACGCTTGGCTGAACTTAAGGCTTTTTCAACGTAGGGAATCAAAAAGTGTCGATTATACAAGCCGGTTAATTGATCTGTCATTGCCATTTTTTCTAAGGCTTGCTTTTGCTTATTTACTTGTTGATAAAGCTGTTGAGTGATTAGCATATTCTTTAAACGCGCCGCCAACTCTGCTTCAATAAAGGGTTTAGTGATAAAGTCATTAGCACCCATTTTTAAAGCGTGAATTCGCTGACTATCACTGACCGATGCTGAAATAGCTAAAATAGGGGTAAATATTTTGTCATCTTGTCTGGCCCTAATATCTTCTATTAGATCAATACCATCCTTTTTACCTTCAAGTACTATGTCCATTAATACTAAATCGTATTTATTTCGACCATAGGCTGCAAATGCAGCTTCTGCGCTAGTGAAATGATCAACAGTTAAGCCCATTTCAGCCAACATAGCTATGGTCACATTTGCCTGTGTCATGTGATCTTCAACATACAAAATATGACCTTTACCCTCAAATGCAATAAGTTCGTCTTGCGTAATATGGGCAAACAAGGTTTTTAGTTTATCTAACGCCATCTTTTGGCAAATATAGTTAACTTGTGCTGTTTTAGCTTGTGCTAATTTCTCTTGGTTTTGTTCACTTGAAAAAAGAATCACTATGGTTTGTTCAAAGCCTTTGGTTTCCTTTATTTGTTTTGCCAAATCAACACCTTGCATGTCTGGCAAATGCATGGCGATACAAATTAAATCATATTGAGTATTTTTAATATCCACCAGCGCCGAAGCACCGTCAGTAACTTCTTGCGGGTTAATCGAAAAACCATCCAAAAATTCATTTAATAATAATCGATAGGTTTTTGAGGGCTCTACTACCAAGGTTTTCATTCAGCTTACTTTTCCATAAAAAACAAAGACTCTTTCAGTATGGCTGAAAAATTTAAATCTGCCAGTATCAACAAAAACTCCTCGTTTACCTAGTACTAAGGTGCTAAATCAATTTGGTATTATTATATTGCGTATAAATAGATTAAATTAACAACAAATGAACTCACCACGTATACTGACACAAATCTTTTTGGTTGATAATTATTACTAAGGTAGAAGATGACTATAAACAAAGGCGAACAAATTCGCCGTCTAGTAATGGGAGACAGCTTTGTAGATAAAGCATTAAGCAATGCGGATGATTTTACTCAACCCATGCAGGACTACATTAACGATCATGGCTGGGGCTCAACTTGGCAACGCAGTGGTATCGATCTTAAAACACGCAGCCTAGTGACCATAGCCATGCTGGCAGCATTAAAAGCACCGCAAGAGTTAAAAGGCCATATTCGCGGTGCGCTTAATAACGGTGCAACTAAAGAAGAAATACGCGAAGTATTATTACACAGCGCAGTTTATTGTGGCGCGCCGGCAGCGCAAGAAGCGTTTCGAGCCGCTAAGGACGTATTAGATAATAACTAGCCTTGCAACAAGCCTCTGCACATTCAGTTCCGAATCTGGCTAGAATTAACACTTGTTCGCGATTACACTGAGTTAAATAATCTCATCGTTAGCAAACAAATGAACAAAACACTTTTTCAACAAGCACGTTTATCTCGTGATGCTCGTTTCGACGGGCAGTTCTTTGTTGCGGTAAAAACCACGGGCATATTTTGTCGTCCTATTTGCCCGGCCCCTGCCCCGAAAGAAAGTAATGTTGAATATTTTTCCACCTCTATTGCTGCAGCGATTCAGGGTTATAGACCTTGCTTACGTTGCCGCCCTGATGCGGCGCCAGACTCGTGTGCTTGGCAAGGTAAAAATACGAGTTTTGAACGCGCATTAACTCTAATCAACCAAGGCGCATTAAGATCTCAAAGCATAAGTCAACTTGCCGAACGCTTAGGTATTTCAAGCCGTTATTTAAATACCCTTTTTCAAACAAACCTTGGCACAAGCGCTAAAAATTACGCTCAACACCAACAATTAATGTTTGCAAAATCTTTGCTGCAACAAACGTCGGTCAGCATCACACAAATAGCCTTTGCTTCGGGCTTTAATAGCCTGCGTCGATTTAATGATTGTTTTCAAACGAAGCTAAAATTAACACCATCAAGCTTGCGCAAAAACAAAACGGACGCAACTAACACTATCCGCCTGTTTTTAAGCTACCGTCCGCCTTATGCTTGGGAGCAACTGCGAGAATTTTTACAGCGCAGAGCGATAACCCCAATAGAATGGGTAAACGAAAACAGCTATGGCAGAAGTTTCACTTGGCCATCAGTTGATGATAACGATATTCACGGACAGTTTACCGCGACACATAGTGAAAATAAAAATGGCTTCAAGGTAAATATCAGCCTGAGTAATATTAATTATTTAATGCCTGTCGTTAGAAATATTCGCCGTATTCTTGATTTAGATGCTCCGATAGAAAATATTGATAGTCAATTAAAAGCTAGCTCAAACCTTAATGATAAATTACATCTTGGTTTGCGCTTACCGGGTACATGGAATTTATTTGAAGCCGGTGTTAGAGCCATTCTAGGACAACAAATTTCTGTTGCTGGTGCGCTAAAACTCGTGGCAACCTTAGTAGCGCATTATGGCAATAATAAAGACGATTTGGCATTATTTCCTACCCCTGAAGATCTACTTAATAGCGATTTAAACGAACTAAAAATGCCTGCCGCTAGACGAGCAACATTATTAAGGTTTGCAGCGTTTATGGCAGATAATCCGCAAGCGTCTCCCGACGAATGGCTCCCCCTAAAAGGCATTGGCCCTTGGACAATTAGCTACGCAAAAATGCGCGGTTTAAGTGATCCTAATATTTGGCTTGGTAGCGACTTAGGGGTGAAAAACGCGTTAAAACAGCACAATATTACCTTAAATCCTCAAAATACTGCACCTTGGCAATCTTATCTCACTTTTCAAGTATGGAATTTATTATGACCGTAAATATAAATGGAGCTTTTTTTAGTTCTTTAACTACTCCTATTGGTGAACTTGGTATTTTTGCTGATAACCATGCTATTTATCGTATCGAGTTTATTGATATGGGTGAGCATACTGACTTAGAGAATACGTTAGAACAAAAATCTAACGAGCTAACGTTACTCGCCAAACAGCAACTAACACACTATTTTGCAGGAAAACTAACCACCTTTGACTTACCATTAGCACCGCAAGGCACAGAATTTAGACAACAAACATGGCAAGCACTACAACAAATCCCTTTTGGTGAAACCCGCTATTACAGCCAACAAGCCGAGCTAATGAATAATAAAAAAGCGGTGCGAGCCGTTGGTACGGCTAATGGCGCTAATCCTATTGCCATTGTTATTCCTTGTCATCGAGTTATTGGCAAAGACGGTAGTTTAACGGGTTACGCAGGCGGCCTACACAGAAAAGCTTGGCTGCTTAATTTTGAGCAACAGCAATGTCAAAACAAAGAGGTTTTCACGCTAACTTAGCCATGTTAGTTTTGCTAAATACAATTAACAGTAAGGAAAACCATGTTCAGAATATACGGTGACGCAAAGTCGGGAAATTGTTATAAAATCCAGTTGTTATGTAATTTTCTACAATTAGACTATGAATGGTTTGATGTCGACATTTTAGCGGGCGATACTCAGCAATCTGCTTTTCTATCTAAAAACCCCAATGGAAAAATCCCTTTACTTGAGTTGCCTGATGGCAACGTTTTAACTGAATCTAATTCCATTTTAAACTATTTAGCTGCTGAGAGTGACTTACTTCCCACCGATGCATTTGAGCTAGCTAAAGTGCAGCAATGGCAATTTTTCGAACAATACAGCCACGAGCCATATATTGCTGTCGCGCGTTTTATAGCAAAATATCTAGGCCTACCTGAAAATCGTCGTGCCGATTATGAAAGCAAACATCAAGGAGGTTATAAAGCTTTAGCTGTGATGGAAAAGCAGTTATCCAAAACACCTTTTTTAGCTGGTGATAAGTTCACAACCGCTGATATTTCATTGTATGCTTATACCCATGTAGCTCATGAAGGCGGCTTTGAACTTACTGAATATCCAAAGATATCAGCTTGGCTAGCTAACATTAAAGCTATGCCTAAATACCTTAATATGGTCTAAAAGAGCTAAGCGTTAAAAATGATACGTACTGTAAAGCCTCAAGATGCTCAGAGCATTGTTGATATATACAATTACTATGTTGAACACTCAACAGCAACGTTTGAGGAAAAGTGCATTGATAATGCAGAAATGCTCAAACGCATCAAAAAAGTGACTGAGCTAAACTTACCTTGGTTAGTTCTGGAAGTAGAAAACAAAATTATTGGTTATGCTTATGCAACACCTTGGAAAGAACGGAGTGCGTATCGTTACTCTGTTGAATCTACTGTGTATTGTTCTCCAGAAAACCTTGGTCAAGGCTTAGGGTATCAACTCTATCAAGCCTTGTTTACTGAACTGCAAAAGCTACCCATACATTCAGTAATGGGTGGCATCACCTTACCTAATCCAGCCAGTGTTGCCTTACATGAAAAGCTAGGTATGTCTCAGGTCGCACATTTTCATCAAATAGGACGAAAATTTGAGCAATGGCTAGATACTGGTTATTGGCAACTTATTTTTGATTGAGACACTTACACCCATCAATAAAATTACTTTCAATTAAATCAAATAAGTATGATCGTATGCTAAAACTGTATTAATACCCGTGAACCTTTGTACCTACTACAGCGTTATATAAGCAAACGATTTAAACAATTAACTAAAGCATTGATATGGAACTTGCACAAATAGAATTATTGGTAATAGATGCAAAGCAAGGCGACAAAACTGCCTTTACTCAATTATGCCAACACTTTCATCCTAGCTTGTTACGTTATTCATACAAGCTGTGCCAAGACGTGCAATTAGCTCATGATGCAGTACAAAACAGTTGGATTAAAATAACAAAATCTATCATGAAAATTGAAGATCCAAGAGCATTTCGCAGTTGGTTATATCAATCGGTTAGATGGCAAACCATAGATCTTATTCGTAAGCACCAACGAGATAAACAGCGTCTGTCTGAGATTGATGTAGATGAACTTAGCACAGAGGAAGATAAAAACAATAATGGACCTTTACTAACACACATCGCTGAATTATCAGACATAGATAAACAAGCAATACATTTATTTTATCTTGATGAAATGAGCATTGAAGAAATTAGTATTGTACTAGAAGTTCCGAGTGGCACGGTTAAATCGCGACTTTATCGTGCCAGACAAATGTTAAAGAACAAACTGAGGAGAAATGACCATGAGTATTGATAAAGACATAGAGCAAGCTCTTAAACAAGAAGCAAAACAATTAGATCAAATTTTAGCTCACGAACCCGGTATATTTACCATGTTACTCAATGCCTACAAAGGCGCATTAGGTGGCTGGCTGATTTTAGTTGGCATTGTTACCTTCCTAATAACCATTGTTTTAGTATGGGCGGGTTATCAATTCTTTTTTGTTGAAACGGCAACCTTTGAAGATAAAATGACTTGGGGCATTGTTTTACTATTAAGTGTTTTTGCCCAAGGCATGCTAAAAATGTGGACCTTTATGGAAATGAATAGACAATCCACTAACCGAGAAATAAAGCGCTTAGAATTAGCCATTGAAAAACTAACTAACCAGCTAATAAAATAAATAACGCAGAAGCCGTTATCTAGGAGCTTTTTGTTCTATATTAACAAAAAGCAATAAGCGTTAATATTTTCATCAATGTTGATAATCAATACTCACCACAATCCAGTATTTATCACCTGAGGGAGTAGTAACAACGGCTTCATCATCGACTTCTTTTTTGAGTAATGCGCGCGCCATAGGGGAGTCGATAGAAATATAATCGTTGCGACCAAAAATTTCATCGGGGCCGACTATTTTGAATTTAAGTTGCTCGCCATCATCATTTTCTATCACTACGCTGGCACCAAAAAACACTTTTCCTGCTTGTTGAGGGTTGTAATCAACCACCTTGATATCTTCTAAGCGCTTGGTTAGGTAACGCACTCGACGGTCAATTTCACGTAAGCGTTTTTTGTTGTATTGATAGTCAGCATTTTCGCTGCGATCACCTAAACTTGCCGCCCACGACACTTTTCTAGTAGTTTCAGGGCGCTCAATACGCCATAAATCATTAAGTTCTTTTTGTAAAAGTTCAAAACCTTGACGAGTAATTAAATTAGTTTTCATTTCGGCTCTGCTGTTACTAAACGACTTCTAATCGGTACTTGGCAAACATCGAGTACTGGCGGTGGTTTTTGATAGAAAAATTTATTTTCTCTAGCGCGACGCTTAACTAATCGCTCGGCAAAAGCAGTCGATTCAGTATTTTCCACTTCAATAATAATTTGCTCTGCTTTGGGCACATCTGCCATTAATTTCATGCTAATAATAGGCGTATACTCTCGGCTATCAACCGCATATTCACCATCAATAACTGAGGTGCGCTGTATGGCTTGAATGTGCTCCATGCCGTAAACCACGCGACCAAAAATGGTCATTATTCTATCTAAATAACGCGGTGCTTGACCAATAACAAAATAAAAATGTCCTGAGGCTGAATCAGCTTCATTGCCACGCGCCATCGCTAACACTCCAGGACAATGGGTTAACCAAGCACTGTTATCATTATTTTTCGCTAGCGCAAAACCTTGCTTAAAGCCGGTTTGTTTGGCGAATAAGTCCTTATTTTGAACGGGCGTGAAAGACCAGTTTTTATCAGTTAAAAATTCGCTTTCCATTGCCAGTATAGGTACTGATTTATCTTTTTCACTACCATCTTCAGGGCCTGCTTGAGCTACAAAACCGTCAATTACCCGATAAAACTTTTCATTATCATAAAAACCTTTTCTCACTAACGTTGAAAACTGCTGAACATGTTTCGGTGAAAATTGAGGGGCGAGTTCAATTACCACTTTGCCGTGCGGTAAAGTTAATAGCACCGTATTATTAAGATCTAAAGTCCGCCACTGCTGATCGGTAGTATTATTAGCATCACAAGCGCTAACAAAAACAAAAGAAAACAAAACGAGTAATTTTTTAAGCATTGAATAAATCCTTGAGTTTGGATAACTAATCATTATTTTAGCTGCGATAATTCAATGCTATCATAGCAACCTTAAAAATTCTAAATCGATCTATTCTCAAGTATCAACGCACGGAGTTATCAGTGAACAAAAGTTTAGCCACCAATTTTATTGCCTTACTTTGCACCTTATTTGGTTTTATCACCAACAACCATCTTGTATATACAATTGGTCTGTTCGCTTTGTCTGGCGCGGTTACAAATTGGCTAGCAATTCATATGCTATTTGAAAAGGTGCCATTGCTTTATGGTTCGGGCGTTATCCCTGCGCGATTTGAAGATTTTAAACTTGCTATTCGACAACTCATGATGGAGCAGTTTTTTACCAAAGAAAACATCGATCGCTTTTTATCTACTGGCTCTGGAGCAGCAAGCAGTATTGATTTAACGCCCGTCATTGAAAAAGTTGATTTAACCCCAGCTTTTAATAACCTAGTCACCGTTATTGAAGAATCATCATTTGGTCCTATGCTTGCTATGATGGGTGGCAGTGAAGCCATTCAGCCAATGAAAGAGCCGTTTATTGAAAAAATGAAAATCTCAATTACCGAAATTAGCCAAAGTGAAGAGTTCAACAACTTGCTTCGTGAAGAGTTAGAACAACCAAACATGATTGCTAACATGCAAGAGAAAGTCAGTGACATTATTGAAAAACGTCTTAACGAATTAACACCACAATTAGTCAAAGAAATTATTCAAGCTATGATTAAAAAGCACTTGGGTTGGTTAGTGGTTTGGGGTGGAATTTTTGGCGGTGTCATTGGTTTGGTTGCTGCGCTAACTAATAATTTTTAATTTCAGCTATACTTTGATTTAATAATATTTCAGCTATACTTTGATTTAATAATAATGAATATCGATGAAATAACTGGAGAACGGCATTGTTTGATTTAGATGAAGAGAAAATGTCTGCGGTGATTTCTGGCTTTCAAGTTCCGGTGAAACCTGAAATCTTATCTCAAATTCAAATATTAATGGATGAAGAGATTCCGTCCATTGAAGATATTTCTACCCTTATTGCCAGTGATGTTGGTTTATCTGCCGCTATTTTAAAAATCATTAATTCGCCATTTTACGGTATGAACCGACGTATCTCTGAAATTAAACAAGCAGTGATGATGTTAGGTTTAAAAACCATTAATGGTTTAGTCACCGCATTATTGCTAAAAGCCTCTTTTAAGGGTAACGCTTCTATTTCTTTAGAGCGTTTTTGGGATGATGCGCAAGATGTTGCTAATGCTATGACATTTATTGGTAACAAAATTAAAAATGAACTGCCCGTTGACATGCTTTATACCATAGGTTTATTTCAAAACTGCGGCATTCCCTTATTAGCATTAAAATACGCTGACTATGAAGAGGTGTTAGTTGAAGCAAATAAGCAAGGTGTTAATTCAACTAAGTTAGAAGAGGCTCGATATCGCACCAACCATGCCGTAATTGGCTATTATGTTGCTAATTCGTGGCATTTACCTAAAGATATTTGTCTCTTAATATTACAGCATCATGAAGCTGATTTTTTTACTCACGTTACTGATCTTAATACGCAATTGTCTTTTGCCGCGTTAAAAGCAGCAGAGAATTTGGTTGAGAAAGTAAAACGCTATAATTCTTCGCCAGATTGGGCTGATGTTGGTGATGCTGCATTAGATATTCTTGGCATATCACCACAAGATTATAATGATCTTGAAGATGACTTTGCCGAGTTATTTTAAAGGCATTGACACGATAAAACTAATTTACTTCAATAGCGAAAATTTAACATTAGATTAATGGTTAAAAGCAGGTTCTTTAACATTCATTTGCTTTGAGAGAAAAATTTTTACCAATCTCTAACCTTTATGCGAAACCACACCATATACTGAAAAAATTAGTATTAATTATTACTTTAAAAACCTTAAACTCGACTCACTTTTGAGCTATGCTTGGCTTTCATTATTTTGTTCATTTTTCTTTCAATTAATAAGGGTTGATTATTTAGAGTTAACCCTCCAAAAATAAGGTAAATTTCAGCCATGTTTGCTAGCTTAAAAGCACAGCCTACCGATCCTATCTTAGGTCTATTAGCTAAATACCGAGAAGATACTAACCCTAAAAAAATTGATTTAGGTGTTGGTGTTTATAAAAATGAAGCCGGTGAAACTACCGTGCTTAATTGTGTAAAAAAAGCCGAGCAACATCGTACTGATACCGAAACCAGTAAGGTTTACATTGGCCCAACTGGCTCTATGCTTTTTAATGATGAAATGTCGAAACTTATTTTTGGTCAAGATCATAAAGTATTGACCGAAAGCCGTGCACGTACTGTTTCAACCCCTGGTGGTACTGGCGCATTGCGCGTGGCTGCTGAGTTTATTAAAACATGTAAGCCGGGTGCAACTATTTGGGTTAGTAATCCAACATGGGCAAACCATACGGGCTTGTTTCAAGCAGCGGGTTTAACGGTAAAAACTTACCCTTATTATGATTATGAGAACAAGAGCTTAGATTTTGATGGCATGCTCGCTGCACTTAAACAAGTATCAAGCGATGATGCGGTGTTATTACATGCATGTTGTCATAACCCAAGCGGTATGGATTTAAGTCGGGAGCAATGGCAACAAGTTGCTGATGTCGCTAAATCAGTAGGTTTCATGCCCGTTGTCGATATGGCATATCAAGGGTTTGGTCAAGGTTTAGATGACGATGCTTACGGCTTACGCCTAATGGCTGAATCGGTTAATGAAATGGTTGTTTGTAGTTCATGCTCTAAAAACTTCGGTTTATACCGTGAACGTATTGGCGCGTGTACTATTATTGGTGCCACTAGTTTAGAAGCCGATATTGCTTACTCTGTGGTATTGTCAGTTGTGCGCGTTATCTACTCTATGCCACCTGCTCACGGTGCTGCATTGGTTGAAACTATTTTATCGTCAGACGAGTTGCGTAATGAATGGTATGCTGAGTTGGCTGAAATGCGTGATCGTATTAATGGTAATCGCCAACTTATTGTTGATAAGTTAGTAGAAAATGGCGTAACTCGCGACTTTAGCTTTATTACGCGTCAAGCAGGTATGTTCTCTTTCTTAGGCATAACCCCTGAACAAGTACAACGTTTGCAAGACGAGTTCAGCATCTATATGGTAGGTTCAAGTCGTATGAGTATTGCCGGTATTGCTAACAGTAATGTTGACTACTTGGCGCAATCTATTGCCAAAGTACTGTAATAGCAAATTGACTTAAATAAAACGATAACAAGCGAGCTATTTTTATAATATTTCGCTTATTTATCATCAAGGCTAGGCTTTTTTTATTCTATTAGAGTAAAATAGGTTTAGCTTTTTTTATTGCTACTTTTACTTACTAAACATCAAAGGAAATTGTTGTGACTGCTCCTGGTAACCTATTTATTCTTTCTGCACCTAGTGGCGCAGGTAAATCTAGCTTAATTAAAGCCTTGTTAGAGCAAGGAAAAAAAGAATCCAGTAGAGCAATGCAAGTCTCCGTATCGCATACCACGCGCGATCCTCGTCCGGGTGAAAAAGATGGCGAACATTATCATTTTGTTTCCGTTGAAAATTTCAAAAAACAAATCAAAAAAAATGCTTTTTATGAGTTTGCAGAAGTGTTTGGTAATTATTATGGCACCTCTGAAGCGGCTATAGACAAGCAATTGGCTCAAGGTATCGATGTTTTTTTAGATATCGATTGGCAAGGTGCTCAGCAAGTGCGTATGAAAAAGCCTTCAGTAACAACAATATTTATTAGCCCGCCGTCTAAAAAAGAACTCGAAAACCGTTTACGCGGTCGTGGGCAAGACAGCGAAGAAGTGATCGCCCAGCGTATGGCAAAAGCACAATGCGAATGTTCACATTTTCAAGAGTTTGATTACATTATTATTAACGATGATTTTGAGCAGGCTTTAACTGACCTAACAACCATAGTAAAAAATCAACGTTTAAAGCGCCACCAACAAGTGGCTCAGCATAAAGTCCTTTTAGATGAACTTATTTGTTAAAGTACCTAGATAACTCAGGTATCGCTGTTTTCGTAGGCGGGAACTTGTTCGCGCTTACGCTTAAATGAGCGCTTAAATGAGCACAACTAAAGCAATAAAACGTAAAAAATTTCAGTCTTATAAGGCTTTTGCTTGCTAAATGCCCTTGCACTCAGTAAAATGCAGCGCTATTTTATGAATTTAAGTTGGAGTGACCAAATGGCTCGCGTAACTGTTGAAGATGCCGTAGAAAAAATCGGTAATCGTTTTGATTTGGTGCTAGTTGCATCACGTCGTGCTCGTCAAATTGCAACGGGCGGCAAAGAACCTTTGGTTGAAGTCGAAAATGACAAACCAACCGTATTAGCTTTACGTGAAATTGAAGCTGATTTAATCACTAACGATGTAATGGATGTATCAGACCGTCAAGAAAGAATTCAGCAAGACACTGCAGAATTAGACGCTGTTGCTGCTATTGTTGGTAATCAAATGCAAGAATTAGGTTAATTTTACTTTAATAAAACTTAACCTAAAAGCGCGTGATTTTTTTCTATTATTTTCTATGATAATAAAGAAAAGAAGTTACGCGTTTTTTATTGCTTGCAAACCAGACGCAAAGCCACGTATTCTAACATTATACGAACACTTTCTTGTTTACTAAAAAATGGAGTAATAGGTGTATCTATTTGAACCATTAAAAGAATTCAGCGCTACCTACCTGTCAAAAGTACAAGTTGATTTGCTTAAACATGCTTATGTTGTCGCAAGAGAAGCGCATGATGGTCAAATGCGTTCTAGTGGTGACCCTTACATTACTCACCCTGTTGCCGTTGCACTGAATTTAGCCAAAATGCATTTAGACCATGAAACCTTAATGGCTGCATTGCTTCATGATGTGATTGAAGATACTCCTGTAACTAAAGATGAATTAGCCGAATTATTTGGCCACACCGTAGCAGAGTTGGTAGAAGGGGTAAGTAAGCTAGACAAATTAAAGTTTGATAATAAAGAAGAAATGCAAGCGGAAAATTTCCGTAAAATGGTTTTAGCCATGGTGCAAGACATTCGAGTAATTTTGATCAAACTTGCTGATCGCACTCATAATATGCGCACCCTTGGTTCATTAAGACCTGACAAACGCCGCCGTATTGCTCGTGAAACCCTCGAAATCTATTCTCCTATTGCTAATCGTCTTGGTATTCATGATATTAAAAATGAATTAGAGTTACTGGGTTTTGAAGCGCTTTATCCTATGCGCTCAAGAGCACTTAAATCTGCAGTTAAAAGTGCCAGAGGTAACCGAAAGGCCATTATTGATAATATTCAAGAAGAAATAGTATCGCGTTTGAAAGAAAGTAATATTAGCGCTCAAGTTATTGGTAGAGAAAAACACCTTTATTCTATTTATCGTAAAATGCTCAACAAAGAGCTGATGTTCAACGAAGTTATGGACATATATGCCTTTCGTGTGATTGTTGGTGATAAAATTGATGACTGTTATCGCGCATTAGGCGCCATGCATAACTTATTCAAACCCATTGAAAGTCGCTTCAAAGATTATATCGCTATTCCCAAAACTAACGGTTATCGATCACTGCATACATCACTCATTGGCCCCCACGGTATTCCTGTTGAAATCCAAATCAGAACCAATGATATGGATCAAATGGCAGACAAAGGGGTTGCTGCCCACTGGCTTTATAAAGAAGGTGGCGGTAATACCGATACCACCGCCCAAATGAAAGCCCGTCGCTGGATGCAAAGTTTACTCGAATTACAACAAAGTGCTGGTAGCTCTTTTGAGTTCATTGAAAATGTGAAATCAGATCTTTTTCCTGAAGAAATTTATGTTTTTACTCCCGAAGGACGCATTATCGAATTACCCATGGGCGCAACAGCAGTTGATTTTGCTTACGCTGTGCATACTGATGTGGGTAATTCATGTGTGGGGGTAAAAGTTGACCGTAAACCTTACCCTATGAGTCAACCACTTGATTCTGGGCAAACCCTTGAAGTAGTTACTTCAGCCGCCGCAAGACCTAACGCTACTTGGCTTAATTTTGTCGTTACCGCCAAAGCAAGACTGCAAATAAGAACCTATTTACGAAGCCGCGAGCAAACTGAATCAAAAGCATTAGGGCACCGTTTATTAAGTCATGCCTTAGGCAAAATAAAAATAGAAGATATCAGTGAAGACAAAATTGCTGAAGTAGTAAAACAAAGTGGCAATAAAAACTTTGATGATTTATTAACTAACATTGGTCTTGGCAATGCTTTAAGTATTGGTATTGCTAGGCGCTTAACCGACGAATTCACCGAAGACAGTGAACTAGCACCAAGTAATAGTAAAACCAAAATGCCTATTAAAGGTACCGAAGGCATGTTAGTTAGTTATGGTAAATGTTGTCGTCCTATTCCCGGTGACTCCATTTTAGCTTACTTAAGCCCGGGCAAAGGGTTAATGGTTCATCAGCAAGGTTGTCGCAATATTAAAGGTCATGAACAAGGCGCGCTATTTCCAGTTAAATGGGATTCCGATATTGATAAAGAGTTTATCGCTAAACTGCGCATTGAAATTGTCAATCATCAGGGCGCTTTAGCACGCCTTACTAACGTTATTGCCAAGTGTGGCTCAAATGTACACAGCTTAAATTCCGGTGAAAAAGAAGCGGGTCTTTATGTAATTGATATGGAGATCACTTGTCGAGACAGAATTCATTTAGCAGACATTATTCGTAAAATAAAAGTTATGATCGATGTTCAGCGCGTTATTCGTAATAAATAGAAAGATCAAGCTACGAGTAACAAGTTTCAAAAAACAAAATTTAAACCGTAGGAAATAGTATGAAAAGCATTATCTCAACAGATCAAGCACCCAGCGCAATTGGCACTTATAGCCAAGCAGTTAAAGTAAATAGTACCGTGTACTTATCAGGGCAAATTCCACTTATTCCCGACACAATGACAGTTGTTGATGGTGGCTTTGCAGAGCAAACCGAACAAGTATTTAAAAATTTATCTGCAGTATGTGAAGCTGCCGGTGGCTCTATTAACGACATGGTAAAAGTCAATATTTTTATGACAGACTTGAGTAACTTTGCCACGGTCAACGAAATAATGGCTAAATATTTCGAACAACCCTACCCTGCTCGTGCCGCGATTCAAATTTCAAAACTGCCTAAAGATGTTGATATTGAAATTGACGGTATTATGGAATTATCAAGCATTAATTAATTATGACTCCAGAAAGACTAGAACGTATCAACACCATGTTAGATAAGCGCCAGCCAGATCTAACCGTTTGTATGGAAGGCGTGCATAAAACCCATAATTTAGCCGCTGTTGTTCGCACTTGTGATGCTATTGGTGTTAGCGATGTGCATGCCGTGTGGAAAAGCGAAGAAGCCGAAGTACGTGGCGGTAGTGCTGCCGGTAGCCAAAATTGGATTGATGTTCATAATTATCATAAAACAAGTGATGCTATTGCCGCTTTAAAAGCACAAGGCATGCAAATTTTAGTAACTAACTTGTCTGATACTGCTGTTAACTTTACCGAGATTGACTACACTAAACCAACCGCTATTATTTTAGGGCAAGAAAAGTTTGGTACTTCAAAAGAAGCCCTAGCATTAGCGGATCAAGACATTGTTATTCCAATGGTTGGCATGGTGCAGTCTTTAAATGTGTCTGTTGCTTGTTCAGTTGTTTTATATGAAGCACAACGCCAGCGTCAATTAGCGGGTATGTATAATCAGCCCCGTTTGAGCCATGAACGACGTCAACGTACCTTATTTGAAGGTGGTCATCCT
>Ga0316205_10001409_pt1 | contig 30546 bp, 40 predicted proteins | sample 3monthpyrite_MG_FD_204941 | JGI IMG/M metagenome (GOLD analysis project Ga0316205, IMG submission 204941) | Microbial mat bacterial communities from mineral coupon in-situ incubated in ocean water Damariscotta River, Maine, United States -... | ecosystem: Environmental > Aquatic > Marine >...
CTGACACCGAGCATTCTGACCAATGAAGATTGACGACCCATGCCTTTCTTCGGCACATCTGCGTCATCGAGGGCGGCGTTGAGTCTTTCCGCAAATTTTTCAGCTTCTCTATTCATCGTTTCCTATCCTTAAGGTTCCTTCCCAGTTGACGGATAGTGTAGTCGATATGGTCACGGTGTCAACAGTTCGTCTAAATTAGGGTCAGAGTCAAAACTCGCATACATTATGAATAAGAGTTTTGACTCTGACCCTAAATTAAGTGGGCATAAAAAAACCGAGCTATGCTCGGTTCTTTTACAAAGTCAGAGGTGATTACTTACTCAATCACTTCCACTTCGTCTGTGTCTATTTCAGGACGATCAACCAATTCAACGTATGCCATTGGCGCTTTATCACCTGCGCGTAAACCACATTTCATAATGCGCAAGTAACCACCTGGGCGTTCTGAATAACGTGGGCCAAGCTCGTTAAAGAGTTTAGTCACAATATCACGGTCGCGAAGACGTGAGAAAGCTAAGCGTCGATTTGCAACACTGTCACTTTTGCTAAGTGTAATCAATGGCTCTGCTACACGGCGAAGTTCTTTCGCTTTTGGCAAAGTTGTTTTAATCAACTCATGACGCATCAATGATGCTGCCATATTACGGAACATAGCCTTACGGTGGCTGCTGTTACGATTCAGTTGACGACCAGATTTACGATGTCGCATCGTTAGTTCCTCAAAAAATTAATCTATTCAAAGAGCTTAATATTAAGCGCTTTGCTTTTCTTTTTCTTGCAAGCTGGCTGGTGGCCAGTTTTCAAGACGCATTCCCAGTGACAGACTACGCTGCGCTAGGACTTCTTTAATTTCAGTCAATGACTTCTTACCTAAGTTAGGCGTTTTCAACAATTCAACTTCTGTGCGTTGAATAAGGTCACCGATGTAATAAATGTTTTCAGCTTTCAAACAGTTTGCAGAGCGAACTGTCAGTTCTAAGTCATCAACAGGACGAAGTAAGACTGGATCAATCTCGTCTTCTTTCTCTTCTGGCTCAGAATCTTCATTGCCTTGTAGATCAACAAAGATAGAAAGTTGGTCACGCAAAATGTTTGCTGCACGACGAATAGCTTCTTCTGGGTCGATTGTGCCGTTAGTTTCAACTTCAAAAATCAACTTATCCAAGTTAGTACGTTGTTCAACACGTGCGCTGTCTACTGTGTAGTTAACACGGTGTACAGGACTGAAAGACGCATCTAATTGTAAGCTACCAATTGGACGATCTTCTTCTTCAAAGCTAACGCGTTGTGCTGCAGGAACATAACCGCGACCACGTTCAACTTTGATTGTCATGTTGATGCCGACATTCTTCGTTAGGTTAGCAATAACCAACTCAGGGTTAAAAATCTCAACATCATGTGTCAATTGAATGTCGCCAGCTGTTACAGGACCGACGCCTGATTTAGTGAGCGTCAAACTAACTTCATCACGGCCGTTTAATACGACAGCAAGACTCTTAAGGTTAAGAAGGATGTCAATAACATCTTCTTGAACACCTTCGATTGAAGTGTATTCATGTAATACACCATCGATTTCAACTTCAGTCACTGCGCAACCAGGCATGGATGACAATAGGATGCGACGTAGTGCATTACCTAGTGTATGACCAAAACCGCGCTCGAGTGGCTCAAGTGTCACTTTAGCGTGAAAATCATCTGCAGCCTGCACTTCAACAACGCGCGGCTTCAGGAACTCCGTAACAGAACCTTGCATATAAAAGGCCTCTTTTAATTATCCAATTAAACTGATTTTACTTAGAGTAAAGTTCTACAACAAGATGCTCGTTGATGTCTGATGACAGGTCAGTACGTTCAGGTACTGATTTGAACACACCTGCCAACTTACTTACATCAACATCTAACCATTCTGGAATAGTACGTTGCTCAGCCATTTGTGCTGCATTCTTAATACGTAGTTGTGCTTTTGATTTTTCACGAATACTGATTTCATCACTAGCATTAACTTGATAAGAAGGAATCGTAACGCGGCTTCCATTTACACTGATTGCACCATGGCGAATCAATTGGCGTGCTTCATCACGTGAAACACCAAAGCCCATACGATAAACAACATTATCCAGTCTACATTCAAGAAGTTGTAACAAGTTTTCACCTGTTGAACCTTTGAGACGATCAGCTGTTTTGTAGTACATACGGAATTGCTTTTCTAACACACCGTAGATACGGCGTAGTTTTTGCTTTTCACGTAACTGTGTTGCGTAATCAGAAAGGCGTGTGCGGCGTTGGCCATGTTGTCCCGGTGGGAACGCACGGTTTTCCATTGCACATTTGCTGGTGTAACACTTCTCACCTTTCAAAAATAATTTCTCACCTTCGCGACGGCAAAGGCGACATTTAGGTCCTATATAACGAGCCATTCTATCTCTCCTGCCTTAAACGCGACGTTTCTTCGGTGGACGACAACCATTGTGTGGTATTGGCGTCACGTCAGTGATGTTAGTAATTTTGAAACCATGGTTATTGAATGCACGAACAGCCGACTCACGACCAGGTCCTGGACCTTTAACGTTCACTTCAATGTTTTTCATACCCATTTCTTCAACCATTTTGCTGACTCGTTCCGCAGCAACCTGTGCAGCAAATGGTGTGCTCTTACGAGAACCACGGAAACCTGAACCACCGGCCGTTGCCCAGGCAAGCGCATTGCCTTGACGGTCAGTGACCATAATAATCGTATTGTTGAAGGAAGCGTGAATGTGCGCGATTCCGTCTACAACGTTTTTCTTGACCTTTTTACGTGTCTTGGTTGCTGGCTTAGCCATAAAAAGTACCTGTTATCCTAATGTATTATCGACGAACCGGCTTACGCGGTCCTTTTCGAGTACGTGCATTTGTTTTGGTGCGCTGACCACGTAGTGGTAGGCCTCGACGATGACGTAACCCACGGAAGCAGCCCAAATCCATCAGGCGCTTAATGTTCATCGATACTTCACGGCGTAAATCACCTTCAATGGCGAATTTCGCTACTTCTGTACGCAATGATTCAACCTGCTCTTCGGTTAGATCTTTTACTTTCATCTCAGGTTTAACACCTGATTCAGAACAGATCACCTTAGCGAGACTATTACCTATGCCGAATATCGACGTTAGGGCAATCACAGTGTGCTTGTGAGGCGGTATATTAATGCCTGCTATACGGGCCATTCACTTATCTCCAACTTTCAAACGCTTACGCGGATTATTTCTCGCCAGTACCCCTGGCAGAAAAGGCCGCAATTATACTGATTTTACCAACCAAAACCAATCATATCGGGGCGATTAGCCCTGACGTTGTTTATGGCGACCATTTTTACAAATAACACGTACAACACCCTTGCGGCGAACAACACGGCAATTGCGACACATACGTTTTACAGAGGCGCGGACTTTCATCGTTTAGCTCCAGTAATTCCTTAAAAATCAAATATCTGCAATCTGCGACTAGCGCAAACCACCCTTCATGTTAGCCTTTTTCAACATACCCTCATACTGATGAGACATCAGGTGAGATTGCATCTGGGCCATAAAGTCCATTACGACTACAACTATAATTAACAATGATGTACCACCGAAGTAGAACGGCACTTGCCAATATAAAATCAAAAACTCAGGTAATAGACATACTGCGGTGATATAAAACGCTCCCACCATCGTCAATCTACCTAGCACACCGTCGATGTATTGCGCGGTCTGTGCTCCTGGACGAATACCTGGGACAAAGGCACCAGATTTCTTCAGGTTGTCGGCTGTATCCTTCGAGTTGAATACCAGCGCTGTATAAAAGAAACAGAAAAACATAATTGCAGCGGCATAAAACGTCACATACAACGGTTGCCCAGGCCCTAATTTAGCGGCGACATCTGCAACCCACTCGAAACCAGGTGTTCTACCTAACCAGCTACCGATTGTTGCCGGGAACAAAATAATGCTCGAGGCAAAAATAGGTGGGATAACACCCGCCATGTTCAGCTTAAGTGGTAGATGCGATGTTTGACCACCCATCATCTTACGACCTTGCTGACGCTTGGCGTAGTTCACCGTAATACGGCGTTGACCACGCTCAACAAATACAACAAATGCAGTCACGGCGATGGCCAGTACAATTAAGAACAGTACTAACACAGGAGCCAATTGACCGGTACGTGATAACTCTAAAGTACCGCCGATTGCTGAAGGTAAGCCTGCAACAATGCCCGCAAAAATAATCATTGAAATACCGTTACCGATACCTCGTTCTGTTATTTGTTCACCTAACCACATTAAGAACATGGTGCCAGTGACTAAGGTAACAGCCGCGGTAAAGATGAAAGCATTACCGCCGATTGGGACAACAGCTTGTCCGGAAATATTTTGGCTTTGCAACGCAATCGCAATACCGATTGCTTGAAAACTTGCTAGTACAACTGTTGCACGACGCGTATAAGCCGTAATCTTACGGCGGCCCGCTTCGCCTTCTTTCTTCATTTGTTCCAATTTTGGCAATACAACTGTTAAGAGTTGCATAATGATCGATGCCGAAATGTACGGCATGATGCCCAGCGCAAAAATTGACATGCGCTCTAACGCACCACCTGAGAACATATTAAACATTCCCAAGATACCGTCGCGTTGTTGGTCGAACAATGCTGCCATGGCAGTAGGGTCAACACCTGGAACTGGAATAAAAGTACCAATTCGGAAAACTAGCAGTGCACCAATCACAAAAAACAAACGTTGGCGTATTTCAGTCAGACGGCCTGCGCCACCCATACCACCTGCCATTGCTGCGCCGGATGCGGCCATTAATCTTCGATCTTACCGCCGGCCGCTTCGATTGCTTCGCGCGCGCCTTTGGTTACGCGTAAGCCGCGAACTGTAATTGCTTTATCAATCGTACCCGACAAAATTACTTTGGCGCGTTTGATGTTGTTACCTAGAATGTTTGCTGCTTTTAAAGACATGATGTCTGCAACACCATCTGCAACCATTGCTAATTCATGTAAACGCACTTCGGCTGTTGTTATGCCAACGCGTGATGTAAAGCCACGTTTTGGTAAACGACGTTGAATTGGCATTTGGCCACCTTCAAAACCGATCTTCGGCATACCACCTGAACGTGATTTTTGACCTTTAACACCACGACCACCAGTTTTACCGATACCACAACCGATACCACGGCCACGGCGTTTTGGATTCTTTTTGCTGCCAGCAGCTGGCTTAATTGTATTAAGGCGCATCTTAGGCTTCCTCTACTTTAAGCATGTAAGCAACTTTGTTTATCATGCCGCGATTTTCTGGTGTATCAATCACTTCTACTGTGTGACGAATACGACGTAAACCAAGACCCGCAACACAGGCTTTGTGTTTAGCTAAACGCTTACAAGTACTGCGCATTAGCGTAACCTTAAGTTTTTTATCAGCCATGACGGTTTATCCTAAAATTTCTTCAACAGTCTTGCCGCGTTTCGCTGCAATTGATGCAGGTGACGCCATATCGCGAAGACCATTAATTGTTGCGCGAACAACATTGATTGGGTTGTTTGTACCAATGCATTTAGCCAGTACGTTATGAACACCAACAACTTCAAAGACAGCACGCATTGCGCCACCAGCAATAATACCGGTACCTTCTGATGCTGGTTGCATGTGTACACGTGCTGCACCGTGACGAGCCATCATCGCGTACTGCAATGTGCTGCCATCGAGGTCAACCGTAATCATGCCGCGACGTGCTGATTCCATTGCTTTTTGAATTGCAGCAGGCACTTCACGTGCTTTACCGTAACCAAAACCAATTTTACCATTGCCGTCACCAACAACTGCTAATGCGGTGAAACTGAAGATACGACCACCTTTTACTACCTTGGCAACGCGATTAACGTTAACCAACTTTTCAATGAAGTCGTCTTGTTTTTGTGCTTGATCAAACTTAGCCATGACTCAACCCTAAAATTAAAATTGTAGGCCATTCTCACGAGCAGCATCGGCAAGAGCCTTGACGCGTCCGTGATACATGAACCCTGAGCGATCGAATGCAACGTTTGTTACACCGGCCTTTTTTGCCCGTTCAGCAAGAACTTTACCTACTTCTGCTGCTGCAGAAGAGTTACCCGATCCAGAGAGTCCTTTTTTGACTTCAGGATCAAGCGTTGATGCACTTGCTAGTACTTCGCTTCCATTAGGTGCAATAACCTGCGCATACATATGGCGTGGTGTGCGGTGAACCGTTAAACGATCCATGCCTAATTCGCGAATCTTGCTGCGTCCGCGACGAGCGCGACGTAAACGTGATGTTCTTTTATCCATGATTAGCTACCCTACTTCTTCTTCGCTTCTTTACGTACGATATGTTCGCCCGCGTAGCGAATGCCTTTACCTTTGTACGGCTCAGGTGGACGCCATGCACGAATATTTGCGCAAACTTGACCAATGAGCTGCTTATCCATGCCCGTCACAACAATTTCTGTTTGTGATGGTGTTTCAATCGTTACACCTTCTGGTGATTCGTAGTTAACTGGATGTGAAAGACCTAAAGTAAGGTTCAATGTTTTACCTTGTGCGTTAGCACGGTAACCAACACCAACCAACTCAAGCTTTCGTACAAATCCAGTACTTACGCCTTCAACCATATTACTCAGCAATGCGCGAGTAGTACCGGCTAAAGCCATTGATTGCTTTTGTTCATTACGAGGTGCAAATGTTAATACGTTATCTTCCTGCTTTACTTCAACAAAAGCATGAACAGTATGCGTTAACGTTCCTTTGCTACCTTTTACACTGACATCCTGGCCATTGATGCTAACTTCAACACCGCTAGGCAATTCGACAGGTTTTTTTGCTACACGTGACATTGTTTCGACCTAATTTATTAAGCTACGTAACAGATTATTTCACCGCCACAGCCTGCTTTACGCGCTGCACGGTCTGACATAACACCTTGCGAAGTAGAAATAATGGCAACACCCATGCCAGAAATCACTTTCGGTAGGTCATTAGCCGCCTTGTAAGTCCGAAGACCTGGACGACTGACACGCTTCAGCATGTCGATAACCGGTTTGCCTTCGTAGTAACGTAATACGATAGTCAATAACGGCTTGCTGCCTTCGGCAACAGAATAACTTGCAACATAACCTTCATCTTTTAATACTTTAGCGATATCTACTTTCGCTTTAGATGATGGCATTGTGACATCTACTTTATTAGCAGTTTGACCGTTACGTATACGGGTCAACATGTCTGCGATTGGATCACTCATACTCATAACTGTATTCCTTACCAACTAGCCTTAACGAGACCAGGTACATCACCACGCATAGCTGCTTCACGCAACTTGTTACGAGATAAACCAAATTTACGGTAGACGCCATGTGGGCGACCCGTTATGCGACAACGTTTACGTTGACGAACTGAACTTGAATCACGTGGCAATGAATGAAATTGCTTAAATGCCACGTCGTATTCTTCATCCGTCAACATTGGATCTTTTAATTTCGCTTTTAGCGCCGCACGTTTAGTAGCATATTGAGCAACCATTTTGGTGCGCTTATGCTCGCGGTGAATCATAGAAGTCTTTGCCATTAAATCAGTCCTCAGCCCTTGAATGGAAAGTTGAACGCTTTTAACAACGCACGACCTTCATCGTCAGTTTTTGCAGAGGTAGTAAAAGTAATATCCATACCACGCAAAGTATCAATTTTGTCGTAATCAATTTCAGGGAACATAATTTGTTCCTTAACGCCCATGCTGTAGTTACCACGGCCATCAAATGACTTAGGACTTAAACCACGGAAGTCACGGATACGCGGAATCGAAATACTGATTAAGCGATCCAAAAATTCGTACATACGTTCAGCACGCAATGTGACTTTACAGCCAATTGGGTAACCTTCACGAACCTTGAAGCCTGCCACTGACTTACGCGCCAATGTCACAATTGGTTTCTGACCAGAGATTTGAGTCATGTCAGATACGGCATGCTCCATCACTTTCTTGTCAGCCAATGCTTCACCCACGCCCATGTTCAACGTGATTTTTTCGATATGCGGCACTTCCATCACACTCTTGTAACCAAACTGGTCCATGAGTTGCTTTGTTATAGTGTCGCGAAATTTTTCTTGCAGTCTAGCCATTCTACGCACCTAAATTACGCGTCAACAACTTCGTTGTTGGATTTAAAGAAACGCACTTTGCGACCATCATCAAGTTTTTTGAAACCAACTCGATCAGCCTTACCTGTTGCTGGATTAACCAGACCAACATTAGAGATATGCAGTGGCATTTCTTTTTCAATAATGCCGCCAGCAACACCCGCTTGCGGATTGCCCTTAGTGTGACGTTTTGCCATATTGATGTTTTCAACAAGTACTTTGTTATTCGTCATAACACGAATAACGCTACCTGTTTGGCCCTTATCTTTACCGGCCAAAACCATCACTTGGTCACCTTTTCTAATCTTGTTCATCGTTTACTCCGACCTAAAGTACTTCTGGCGCAAGTGAGACAATTTTCATGAATTTCTCAGTACGCAATTCACGAGTCACTGGTCCAAAGATACGTGTACCAATTGGTTGAAGGTTCGCATTCAATAGAACAGCTGCGTTTCCATCGAAACGAATCAACGAACCGTCTGAACGACGTACACCTTTTCTGGTGCGTACAACAACTGCGTTGTATACATCACCTTTTTTAACTTTGCCGCGAGGAATTGCTTCCTTAATCGAGACTTTAATGACGTCGCCAACGCGGGCGTAACGTCGATGTGAACCACCCAATACTTTGATACACATAATACGGCGTGCACCACTGTTGTCGGCTACATCTAAAATTGTCTGCATCTGAATCATGGTCTAATCTTCCTGCCTTTATGCCTGATTCGCCTGCGAAACGACTTCCACTAATGTCCAAGTTTTGCTTTTGGATAGTGGACGACATTGCGCAATCGTAACTGTGTCGCCTTCATGACACTCATTATTTTCATCATGAGCATGTAATTTTGATGAGCGACGAATGTACTTTTTGTACAAAGGATGTGGTACGCGACGTTCAACAAGAACAGTAATTGTCTTGTCCATTTTGTCACTTACAACACGTCCTGTTACCGTGCGCTGTGCTTTTTCCTGCTGGTCACTCATTACGCAGCACCTGCCTTCTCAGTCAATACAGTTTTAACGCGTGCAATATTGCGACGCACTTCACTAATCAGATGAGGCTTAGCTAACTGGCCAGTCCCCTTCTGCATACTTAAATTAAATTGTTCACGAAGAAGCTCAACAAGTTGGTTGTTAAGATCCTCTACGCTCTTGTCGCGCAGTTCATTGGCTTTCATCACATTACCGTCCGCGTTACAAAGGCTGTGCGAAGTGGCAATTTAGAGGCAGCGAGTCGGAATGCTTCACGAGCAATCTCTTCACTAACACCTTCCATTTCGTACAGCATGCTACCTGGCTGAATCTGGGCAACCCAGTATTCAACGTTACCTTTACCTTTACCCATACGTACTTCCAATGGCTTCTTGGAAATAGGCTTGTCTGGAAAAACTCGAATCCAGATTTTACCACCACGTTTAACGTGACGAGTCATCGCACGACGAGCCGCCTCAATTTGACGTGCTGTAATACGACCTGTTTCTACAGATTTAAGGCCATACTCTCCAAAGCTGACCTTATTTCCCGATTGAGCAAGACCACGGTTACGGCCTTTCATTTGCTTACGGAATTTTGTGCGTTTCGGCTGCAGCATCTCTAAAACCCCTTAACTAGCTGCTGCTTTCTCAGGTGCAGCATCAACAGCGTCTTCTTGACTGCCGATAATTTCACCCTTGAAGATCCAGACTTTTACACCAATGATGCCGTAAGTAGTGTTTGCTTCGGCAACGCCATAATCTATATCTGCACGCAATGTGTGCAACGGTACACGACCCTCGAGGTACCATTCAGAACGTGCGATTTCTGCACCATTCAAACGACCACCTACTTGGATACGAATACCTTGTGCGCCTAAACGCATAGTATTTGTAATCGAACGCTTCATAGCGCGACGGAACATGATACGACGCTCTAGCTGCTGGGCAATGCTTTCAGCAACGAGGTATGCATCAAGTTCAGGCTTACGAATTTCCTCGATGTTGATGTGAACTGGCACACCCATCATCTTAGAAACTGCAGCACGAAGTGAATCAATGTCTTCGCCTTTTTTACCAATCACGATGCCTGGACGGGCAGTGTGAATTGTAATGCGAGCATTTTTTGCTGGACGTTCAATTTGAATTTGACTAACAGACGCTGCTGCTAATTTTTTCTTCAAGAATTCACGTACCTGCAGATCGTTATACAGGTTATCTGCATAATCACCGTGCTCGGCATACCATTTTGAGTTCCAGTCTTTAACAATACCAAGACGGATACCCGTTGGATGTACTTTTTGACCCATTACAGCCTCACTTCGCGTCCGAAACTGTCACAGTAATGTGGCAGCTCCGTTTTAAAATTTGGTTAGCACGACCACGTGCACGTGCACGCCAGCGCTTCATAGTTGGACCTTCGTCAACGAAGACAGTCGATATCTTAAGTTCATCAATATCTGCGCCTTCGTTATGTTCCGCGTTAGAGATTGCAGACATCAGTACCTTTTTAACAAGGTGAGCAGCTTTCTTAGGGCTGTATGTCAAAATATCAATTGCACTCTCAACTGACTTGCCGCGGATTTGATCCACTACAAGACGAACCTTTTGCGCCGAGATATTGGCTTTACTTAATTTTGCGTTAACCTGCATCAGTAGTTCCTCTTATCTCGACTTCTTGTCAGCAACGTGACCACGGAAAGTACGCGTTAGGACAAATTCACCTAACTTGTGACCAACCATGTTTTCAGTAACAAGTACTGGCACATGCTGACGACCGTTATGAACAGCCATCGTTAAACCCAACATTTCCGGCACAACCATTGAACGGCGCGACCAAGTTTTAATAGGGCGTTTGTTTTTTGACTCAATTGCTTCCAGCACCTTTTTCATAAGGTGTAGATCAACAAATGGTCCTTTAGTAATCGAACGTGGCACGCTGCTATTCCTCTCGTTTACTTCGCGTTACGGCGACGGACAATCATCTTGTCTGTACGCTTGTTACTACGAGTTTTGTAACCTTTAGTCGGTACACCCCATGGAGAAACTGGATGACGACCACCGGAAGTACGACCTTCACCACCACCATGTGGGTGATCTACAGGGTTCATGACAACACCACGGACAGTCGGACGAATACCGCGCCAGCGAGTTGCACCTGCTTTACCCAATTTACGCAGGTTGTGTTCTGACATACCGACTTCACCAATGGTGGCACGGCAATCAACATGAATCTTACGCATCTCACCTGAACGTAAACGCAATGTTGCGTAAATACCTTCACGTGCAACCAGTTGTGCTGATGTTCCTGCACTGCGTGCAATTTGTGCACCTTTACCTGGTTTCATTTCAATACAGTGCACTGTTGTACCCACTGGGATATTACGCAGCGGTAAGCAGTTACCTGGTTTGATAAGTGCATCTGCACCTGATCGAACCATTGTGCCGGCTTCTACAGTTTTGGGCGCGATGATGTAACGACGCTCGCCATCTGCATATAAAACAAGTGCAATGTGTGAAGTACGATTTGGATCGTATTCAATTCGTTCTACCTTGCCATCGATACCGTCTTTATCACGACGGAAATCAATAATACGGTAATGTTGTTTATGCCCACCGCCACGATGACGCACTGTGATGCGACCATTGTTGTTGCGTCCTGCGTTTTTGGATTTCTTTTCCAAAAGCGGCGCATGTGGTTCACCTTTATGAAGACCTTCGGTCTTAATTTGGACGACGAAACGACGTCCTGGTGAAGTTGGTTTTGATTTAACTACTGCCATTGTCTTAGCCCTTTTCAGCCGACATGAAGTCAATATCCTGACCTGGTTTCAAGCGCACAATGGCTTTCTTCCAGTTAGGACGCTTACCAGGGGTACGCAAGAATTTCATTTTTCCGCGTTGCGTCATGGTTTGCACTTTTTCAACTTCAACTTTAAATAGTTGTTCTACTGCTTTTTTGATTTCGTTCTTGTTCGCATCAAGTGCGACTTTAAAAACAATTTGTCCTGCTTTATCAGCAGCCAATGTTGTTTTTTCAGAAACGTGTGGCGCAATCAACACTTTCATAATTCGTTGTTGTGTAATCATGCCAATTTCTCCTCGATTTTCTTGAGCGCATCAACGGTCACCAAAATCTTGTCAAAACCGACCAAATCAACTGGGTTAACACCTTCAACATCGATCACGTCAACGTGAGGAATATTGCGAGATGATAGATAGATGTTTTCATCCATTGTTTCAGTCACAATTAATACGTTTGCTAAGCCAAGTTTGCTCAATTGAACAACCATGTCTTTAGTCTTGCCTGTGTCGGATGCGAATTTATCAACAACCACTAAACGTTCTTGGCGAACTAATTCAGACAAAATTGAACGCACACCTGCGCGGTACATTTTGCGGTTTACTTTTTGAGACCAATCTTGTGGCTTCGCTGCGAATGTTTTACCACCAGAGCGCCAAATTGGGCTACGTGAAGTACCTGCACGTGCTCGGCCTGTGCCTTTTTGGGCCCAAGGCTTAGCACCACCGCCGCTTACTGCGCTGCGATTCTTTTGTGCTTTAGTTCCGGCACGACCACCTGCCAAATAGGCTGTTACTACTTGGTGAATCAATGCTTCGTTGTAATCTCGGCCAAAAATATCATCTGAAACGGCTACGTTTTTTGATGATGCTTTGCCTGTTGCTGTTGTCAGCGTAAGTTCCACAACAATCTCCTTAAACCTTGACTGCCGGGCGAACCACGACATCGCTGTTTTTAGCGCCCGGTACAGAGCCCTTAATCAGCAATAAATTGTTATCCGCATCAACACGCACGACTTCTAGTGTTTGTGTTGTGATTTGCTTGGCGCCCATATGACCTGACATCTTCTTACCTTTGAAGACGCGACCAGGTGATTGGTTTTGACCAATTGAACCGTTTGAACGATGCGAAATTGAGTTACCGTGTGTGGCATCTTGCATTGTAAAGTTCCAGCGTTTAATACCGCCTTGGAAGCCTTTACCGTTTGATGTGCCTGTGACATCGATTTTTTGACCGTTCTCAAAAATATCGACTTTAATTTCGCCGCCAGCAGCAAAATCATCACCTTCACCATCGCTAAGACGGAATTCCCACAAACCGCGACCGGCTTCTGTACCTGCTTTAGCAAAGTGACCCGCCATCGCTTTAGTTACACGTGATGCGCGGCGTTCGCCGGTAGTCACTTGCACTGCACGATAGCCATCAGATTCCGCAGTTTTAACTTGCGTAATACGATTTGGCTCTACTTCAATAACTGTCACAGGAACTGAGTCACCTGCATCTGTAAAGATGCGTGTCATTCCTACTTTGCGACCTATTACACCGATAGTCATTTCTTTATCTCTCTATCCGTCAGCTGCTTAGTTCAGCTTAATTTGCACATCAACGCCAGCTGCTAAATCCAGCTTCATCAATGCGTCAACTGTTTTATCAGTTGGATCAACGATATCCATTAAACGCTTGTGCGTACGGATTTCGTATTGGTCACGCGCATCTTTGTTGACATGCGGTGAAATCAAAATTGTAAAACGTTCTTTACGTGTTGGCAGTGGAATCGGACCTCTCACCTGCGCACCAGTGCGCTTTGCTGTTTCAACAATCTCACGAGCCGATTGATCAATCAGACGGTGATCGAACGCTTTAAGGCGGATTCGAATTCGCTGGTTATTTTCTGCTGCAGCCTTTGCCATGTCTTTATCTCGATAATGTCTTATTAAATTGAAAAAGGACCAGCAATCGCTGATCCTAATTCGTTGTTATTCAAAAATCTTAGCAACCACACCGGCGCCAACAGTACGGCCACCTTCACGGATCGCAAAACGTAATCCATCTTCCATCGCAATCGGTGCAATCAGTGTGACAACCATCTTCACGTTATCACCCGGCATCACCATTTCAATGCCTTCTGGTAAATCACATGCACCTGTTACGTCAGTCGTACGGAAGTAAAACTGTGGACGGTAGCCGTTAAAGAATGGCGTGTGACGACCACCTTCATCTTTGCTCAATACGTACACTTCTGCTTCAAATTTAGTGTGTGGCTTAATTGAACCCGGCTTACAAAGGACTTGGCCACGTTCAACTTCTTCACGTTTCGTACCACGTAGTAAGATACCCACGTTATCGCCTGCGCGACCTTCGTCAAGTAACTTACGGAACATTTCAACACCCGTACAGGTCGTTGTCGCCGTGTCTTTAACGCCAACGATTTCGATTTCTTCGCCAACTTTAACAATACCGCGCTCAATACGACCGGTTACAACCGTACCACGACCTGAAATTGAGAATACATCTTCAACAGGCATTAAGAACTCACCATCTATGGCGCGTTCTGGCTCTGGGAAGTAAGTGTCCATCGCTTCAACAAGTTTCATTACTGAAGGAACACCAATGTCTGACGTGTCGCCTTCTAAGGCTTTCAGTGCAGAACCTGTGATAATCGGTGTGTCATCACCTGGGAAGTCGTATGAATCCAATAATTCACGAATTTCCATTTCAACAAGTTCTAGTAATTCTTCGTCATCAACCATGTCCGCTTTGTTCATGAACACAACGATGTACGGTACGCCAACCTGACGTGATAAAAGGATATGCTCACGTGTTTGTGGCATTGGGCCATCCGCTGCACTACAAACTAAAATAGCGCCATCCATTTGCGCCGCACCTGTGATCATGTTCTTAACGTAATCAGCATGGCCGGGGCAATCAACGTGTGCGTAGTGGCGGTTAACACTTTCGTATTCAACGTGTGAGGTCGCAATCGTGATACCACGTTCGCGCTCTTCAGGCGCGTTATCAATATCTGCAAACGCTTTGGCTACGCCACCTTGTGCTTCTGCCATTACTTTCGTAATCGCCGCCGTCAGTGTTGTCTTACCATGATCGACGTGACCAATTGTGCCCACGTTGACATGCGGTTTATTTCGTTCAAATTTTTCTTTAGACACAATCGTAATCCTCTAAAAAAACAAACTGACTATTTAAGTCGTTCTCTTAATAACGGCTTCAGCAACCCTACTAGGCACTTCTGCATATTTCTCAAATTCCATACTGTAACTAGCGCGGCCTTGTGTGGCACTTCGCAAGTCTGTCGCATAGCCAAACATTTCAGCTAGTGGGACATCTGCGCGAATTAACTTTCCTGCTGGCGTATCTTCCATGCCAGTGGTTATTCCACGCCGGCGATTCAAATCGCCCATTACATCACCCATGTTTTCTTCGGGTGTCGCTACTTCAACTTTCATCATCGGTTCTAATAAAACCGGATTGCCGTCTTTCGCGCCTTCTTTGACGGCCATCGAAGCGGCAATTCTAAATGCCATTTCGTTGGAGTCGACCTCATGGAATGAACCATCGTAGAGGGTGACCTTCACATCAACCAGTGGGAAGCCAGCTAATACGCCGTTATCCAACTGTTCTGCAATGCCTTTATCGATTGCTGGTATAAATTCACTTGGCACTACACCACCTGCAATCTCGTTAACAAATTCGTAACCAGCGCCTTGCTCTACTGGTTCAATCTTGAGTACGACATGGCCATACATGCCACGACCGCCTGATTGACGTACAAACTTACCAACTGCCTTGTCCACGGTCTTGCGAATTGTTTCGCGGTACGACACTTGTGGTTTACCCACATTGGACTCAACATCAAATTCTCTTTGCATACGATCGATAATAATATCGAGATGCAGCTCGCCCATTCCGGCGATAATTGTTTGGCCTGTTTCTTCATCCGTGCTGACACGAAACGAAGGGTCTTCCTTAGCCAACTTAGATAGCGCTACTGCCATCTTATCTTGGTCGGCCACTGTTCTTGGTTCTACCGCAACCGAGATAACTGGGTTGGGGAACTCCATACGTTCTAGCGTTATTACGCTGTCTTTCGTACACAGTGTGTCACCTGTTGTGACATCTTTCAGGCCGACCGCGGCGGCTATATCACCGGCGCGAACCTCTTTAATCTCTTCACGACTATTGGCATGCATCTGTAAAATGCGACCAATGCGTTCTTTTTTGCCTTTAATCGGGTTGTAAACTGAATCGCCTGCTTTCAGCGTTCCTGAGTACACCCTAAAGAAGGTCAATGTCCCAACAAACGGGTCAGTGGCAATCTTAAAGGCTAAGGCAGCAAAAGGTTCGGCATCATCTGCTTTACGTTCTGCTTCCGTTTCGTTCTTGTCATCAAGGATTCCCCTGATAGCAGGAACATCAATTGGTGATGGCATGAATGCGACAACTGCATCTAACATGGCCTGTACACCTTTGTTCTTGAATGCGCTGCCGCATAAACAAAGAACAATTTCGTTACTCAAAGTGCGAATTCGCAAACCTTCAATAACGTCTGCTTCTGAAAGCTCACCTTCTTCAAGGTACTTATCCATCAGCTCTTCGTTCGCTTCTGCTGCTGCTTCAACCATTTCTTCACGCATTTCTGCGGCTTGGTCTTGAAGCTCAGCCGGTATGTCTTTCGCCTCGTATGTAATGCCTTTATCTTCTTCGTTCCAGAAGATGGCCTTCATACGTATCAGGTCGATGACACCCTTAAACTCTTCTTCAGCGCCGATATTCAATTGAATGGGCACTGGGTTGGAACCTAATCGTTCCTTAATCTGTTTTACTACGCGCATAAAGTCTGCGCCGGCACGATCCATTTTATTAACAAATGCTAACCGTGGTACTGCATATTTATTCGCTTGTCGCCAAACCGTTTCAGACTGTGGCTCTACTCCGCCAACGGCACAAAAAACTGCACATGCACCATCTAAAACCCTTAGTGACCGCTCAACTTCAATGGTGAAGTCAACGTGCCCCGGTGTATCGATAATGTTAATTCGATGCTCCGGATACTGCTTATCCATTCCCGACCAAAAACAAGTCGTTGCAGCAGAGGTTATCGTGATACCACGTTCCTGCTCCTGCGCCATCCAGTCCATCGTGGCTGCGCCATCATGAACTTCGCCTATCTTGTGAGAGACTCCCGTGTAAAACAGGACTCGCTCTGTTGTCGTGGTTTTACCTGCATCGATGTGCGCCATGATACCGATGTTCCGGTAGCGCTCGAGCGGTGTTATGCGTGCCACGACTCACTGACCTCTATATATAGAGAGTTACCAACGGTAATGAGAGAAAGCTTTGTTTGCTTCTGCCATACGATGTGTTTCTTCACGTCTTTTTACTGCGCTACCACGTTGCTCAACAGCATCCATGATTTCGCCAGCGAGACGCATACCCATTGATTTCTCACCACGTTTACGTGCGGCTTCTACCAACCAACGCATTGCAAGTGCATTACGACGGTTTGGGCGAACTTCAACAGGCACTTGGTAAGTGGCACCACCAACACGGCGTGATTTCACTTCCACAACAGGGCGAATGTTTTCAAGCGCCTTGTTAAATACATCCAGTACTTCTTCACCCTTAGCTTTTTCGCTAATTTGGTCCAGTGCGCCGTATACAATCTTTTCAGCCACTGATTTCTTGCCGCTTTCCATAATCACGTTAATGAATTTGGCCAGTATTTCATTTCCGTATTTCGGATCTGGCAAAATAATACGTTTCGGGACTTCTCTTCTTCTTGGCATCGTTCTTAACCCTTAGGTCGCTTAGCGCCGTACTTAGAACGGCCTTGTCTACGATCACTAACACCACTGGTATCCAGCGTGCCGCGTACAGTGTGATAGCGCACACCTGGTAAATCCTTAACACGACCACCGCGAATCAACACAACCGAGTGTTCTTGAAGGTTGTGACCTTCACCACCAATGTAGGTTGTGACTTCCTGGCCGTTCGTTAAACGTACACGAGCAACCTTACGCATCGCTGAGTTCGGCTTTTTAGGTGTCGTTGTATATACACGTGTACACACGCCGCGTTTCTGCGGACAGGCTTCTAAAGCAGGTACTGTACTTTTCTCTGCTTTGCGCTTACGTGGCTTACGCACTAACTGATTCGTTGTGGCCATTAACTCTATTCTCCAGCCCTAAATAAACGTAAGCGCTCAGCTTTTCTTGCTGAGCGCTTACTCAAAATATGTTCTGCCTCTGATCTAGATGGAGAAGTGTGTCCACTAGGTCAACGAAGGCGCGTAATTCTAGGGATACTAAGCCTCCCTGTCAAGACGTTTCGGGGGGCAAAAGCCCCCCGAAACACATACTGCTCATGACTTTCGCGATTATTCTGCGGTCGTCTGCTCTTTATCGTCCGCAACTGGCTCTATTTTAGGCATTTCTGCTTCAAAGGCCGGTGCATCAGATTCTTCATTTCTTTTTCGTAGTCTTTCAGCATGGTACGAAAGTCCGGTGCCTGCGGGGATTAAACGTCCCACAATCACGTTCTCTTTGAGTCCACGGAGGCTATCTTTCATGCCACGAACCGATGCTTCGGTCAGTACACGGGTAGTTTCTTGGAAAGAAGCCGCTGAAATGAACGATTCTGTTGCCAAAGAAGCCTTGGTGATACCCAATAACATGCGCTCGTAAATGGCTGGAATGCCATCTTTCGCTTGAACACGTTCGTTTTCATCAAGTACGCGTGCCAATTCAACCTGCTCGCCCTTAAGGAATTTCGTATCACCGCCCGAAACAATCTCAGCTTTGCGCATCATTTGACGCACAATTACCTCAATGTGTTTATCGTTAATCTTCACGCCCTGGAGGCGGTAGACTTCCTGTACTTCATTGACGATGTAATTAGCCAGTTCACTCACACCCTTCAAACGCAGGATGTCGTGAGACAGTGGCGGTCCGTCTACCAGTACTTCGCCCTTTTCAACGTGCTCACCTTCGAACACGGTTAAATGACGCCATTTCTGGATGCCTTCCACATGTGGTTCACTACCATCAGATGGCGTAATAACCACATTTGTCTTGGATTTAGCTTCTTTACCCATACTGATCGTACCGGAGATTTCAGCCATCACTGCTGGATCTTTCGGCTTACGTGCTTCGAACAAGTCGGCTACGCGAGGTAGACCACCGGTAATATCACGTGTTTTAGATGATTCAACTGGAATTCGAGCGATAACATCACCGACACCAATATCATTACCATTGGCAATCGTTACAATTGCGTTTGCAGGCATTGGGTATTGAGCAGGAATTTGAGTACCCACAATATTCAACGGTTCGCCATTAGCGTCCATTAATTTAATTGTTGGTTTCATGTCTTTACCAACTGAACCACGTGTTTTTGGATCAGTCACGATGGTGCTGGCTAAGCCTGTCACTTCATCAGTTACCTGATTCACCGACACACCTTCAACAAAGTCTTCAAATTGCGCTTTACCCGCTACTTCCGTAATAATCGGATGGGTATGTGGATCCCAACTTGCAACGATATCGCCGCCATTTACTTTCTCGCCATCGGCAATCGTTAAGACTGCACCGTAGGCAATACGGTAACGTTCACGGTCACGACCGTTGGCATCAATCACAACCATTTCACCTGAACGCGATACGGCAATTAACTTGCCATCTTTGTTCTTAATGGTTTTAAGGTTATGTAAACGAACACTACCGTTGGTTTTAACCTGAATGTTGTTAGCTGCCGCTGAACGCGATGCTGCACCACCAATGTGGAAAGTACGCATGGTTAACTGTGTACCAGGCTCACCAATTGATTGTGCCGCGATAACACCCACTGCTTCACCCACGTTAACCAGATGACCACGTGCCAAGTCACGACCGTAACAAGTCGCACAAATACCATGGCGTGTTTCACAGTTAATAGGTGAACGGACTTTAACTTCATCGATGCCCATTTCTTCGAGACGGTCTACCCATGTTTCATCAAGGAGTGTACCGGCCGCAACACCAACATCTTTACCGTCGTTGATCATGACATCTTCAACCACAACACGACCTAAAACACGTTCGCGTAACGGTTCAACAACATCACCACCTTCAATCAATGGTTGCATGTAAAGACCGCCGGTTGTGCCACAGTCATCTTCTACAACAACTAAATCTTGCGCGATATCGACAAGACGACGGGTTAAGTAACCTGAGTTCGCTGTCTTCAATGCTGTATCGGCTAGACCTTTACGAGCACCATGCGTTGAGATGAAGTACTGAATTACGTTTAGACCTTCACGGAAGTTCGCTGTAATGGGTGTTTCAATGATCGAACCATCTGGTTTCGCCATCAAGCCACGCATACCGGCCAACTGCCGAATCTGTGCGGCACTACCACGAGCGCCTGAATCAGCCATCATGTAAACAGAGTTAAATGAATCTTGCTTAACCGTTTCACCCTTGGCTGTTTTAACCTCGTCTTTACCTAACTTGTCCATCATTGCTTTCGCAACTTGGTCATTGGTGTGCGACCAAATATCGACGACTTTGTTATAACGCTCGCCGTTGGTTACAAGACCTGATGTGTATTGGTGCTGAATTTCACGCACTTCTGCTTCAGCACGGCCAAGAATATCAGCTTTGCTTTCAGGAATGACCATGTCATCAATACCAAATGAAACACCTGAACGTGTTGCGTATGAGAAACCGGTGTACATCAGCTGATCAGCAAAGATAACCGTTTCTTTCATACCAACGTTACGGTAACACTCGTTAACCAAGTTCGAGATCGCTTTCTTGGTCATGGTTTTGTTGATCAAGTCGAATGAAAGGCCTGGTGGTAGGATTTCAGACAGAATTGAACGACCAACGGTTGTTTGTACGCGGCGCATTGTTGTTGATTTTTTACCATCTTCACCAACTACGATTTCTTTTACGCGTACTTGAACCATTGCGTGTAATTCAACAATTTTATTTGTGTAAGCACGATGTACTTCATCAACGTCCATGAAGAACATGCCTTCGCCTTTAGCGTTAACACGTTCGCGACTCATGTAGTACAAGCCTAATACCACGTCTTGTGTCGGCACAATAATTGGCTCACCGTTTGCTGGTGATAAAATATTGTTGGTCGACATCATCAATGCACGTGCTTCAAGCTGTGCTTCAATAGATAACGGTACGTGTACAGCCATTTGGTCACCATCGAAATCGGCGTTGAATGCTGTACAAACAAGAGGGTGTAGTTGAATCGCTTTACCTTCAATCAACACTGGTTCAAACGCTTGGATACCCAAACGGTGAAGTGTTGGTGCGCGGTTCAACATGATTGGATGTTCGCGAATGACTTCTTCAAGAATATCCCAAACTTCAGGACCTTCGCGTTCAACCATTTTCTTAGCAGCTTTAATCGTTGTTGCAAGGCCACGTAATTCTAATTTACCGAAGATAAATGGTTTGAATAATTCCAAAGCCATTTTTTTAGGTAAACCACACTGATGTAATCTCAGGCTTGGACCAACTACGATAACTGAACGACCCGAGTAATCTACACGTTTACCAAGTAAGTTCTGGCGGAAACGGCCTTGCTTACCTTTAATCATGTCAGCAAGTGATTTCAGTGGACGTTTGTTAGTACCTGTAATCGCTTTACCGCGACGACCGTTATCAAGTAGCGCATCAACCGCTTCTTGTAACATGCGTTTTTCATTACGCGCGATAATGTCTGGTGCGTTCAAATCCATTAAACGTTTTAGACGGTTGTTACGGTTAATAACACGACGGTATAAATCGTTAAGATCAGAGGTTGCAAAACGACCGCCATCTAATGGTACAAGTGGACGTAATTCAGGTGGCAATACTGGCAGCACCGTCATGATCATCCATTCAGGCTTGTTACCTGATTCAACAAACGCTTCCATTAACTTGAGGCGCTTAGTCCATTTCTTAATCTTTGTTTCTGAGCCTGTGGTTGGCAAGTCTTCACGAATCTGTGCAATTTCAGCATCCAGGTCGATGTCTTTAAGCAACATCAAGACCGCTTCAGCACCCATGCGAGCATCAAACTCATCGCCATTTTCTTCAATCGCGTTAAGGTAAGCTTCTTCAGACAGTAACTGACCTTTTTCAAGTACGGTCATGCCTGCATCCACAACCACGAACGCTTCAAAATAAAGTACGCGTTCAATGTCACGCAAGGTCATATCAAGCAACAGACCCATACGAGATGGTAATGATTTCAAATACCAAATATGTGCAACTGGACTAGCGAGATCAATGTGCGCCATACGTTCACGACGAACTTTAGCCAGTGTTACTTCAACACCACACTTCTCACAAATCACACCACGGTGTTTGAGACGTTTGTATTTACCACATAAACATTCGTAATCTTTTACTGGTCCAAAGATCTTGGCACAGAACAAACCATCACGTTCAGGTTTGAAAGTACGATAGTTAATGGTTTCTGGCTTTTTAACTTCGCCAAAAGACCATGACCGGATTTTTTCCGGAGATGCCAGACCAATTCGAATTGCATCGAACTCATCAGTCTGCCCTTGTTGTCTTAAAAGATTTAAAAGATCTTTCATATCACTAGCCCGCCTAAAATAGGAGTCATCCAGTAGTTAGTCTTGTTCAAGTTCGATGTCGATAGCCAAAGAACGAATTTCTTTCAACAGTACGTTGAAGGATTCTGGCATACCGGCAATCATCTGATGATTACCATCAACAATATTTTTATACATTTTGGTTCGACCATGAACATCATCTGATTTAACCGTTAGCATTTCCTGCAAGGTGTATGAAGCACCGTATGCTTCAAGTGCCCACACTTCCATTTCACCGAAGCGCTGACCACCAAACTGGGCTTTACCACCCAACGGTTGTTGTGTAACGAGACTGTAAGGTCCAGTTGAACGTGCATGCATCTTGTCATCGACAAGGTGATTCAGTTTCAACATGTACATGTAACCAACCGTTACAGGACGTTCAAACGTGTCGCCAGTACGACCATCAATCAAGGTTGTTTGACCCGATGTTGGTAGACCTGCCAGTTCAAGCATGCGACGAATATCAGATTCAGCAGCACCATCAAATACAGGTGTTGCCATTGGTACACCGCCACGAAGGTTGTGTGCCAGTTCAAGAATTTCTTCATTGCTGAATGATTTAAGGTCTTCTTGTTTGCCGCTAGAGTTGTAAATCTTGTCAAGGTACTCACGTAGCTCTTCAATTTTACATTGTGCATCCAGCATGTCGGCAATCTTGAAGCCAAGACCTTTCGCGGCCCAACCAAGATGTGTTTCCAGTACCTGACCAACGTTCATACGCGAAGGTACGCCAAGTGGATTCAACACAACATCGACAGGACGTCCGTCTTCACTGTATGGCATATCTTCAACAGGGACGATCATTGAGATCACACCCTTGTTACCATGACGACCCGCCATTTTATCACCCGGTTGGATGCGGCGTTTCACAGCAAGATAAACCTTAACCATTTTCAGTACGCCCGGCGCAAGATCATCACCAGTAGTGATTTTGGCTTTCTTTACGTCGTAACGTGCGTCGAAATCTTTACGTTGTTGTTTGTACTGTTCAGCCAGTTTTTCTAATTTCGCGTTTGCGTCTTCATTGTGCAAGCGAATTTCGAACCACTGATCACGTGGTGTATCAGATAAGTATGACTTCGCAATCTTTTCACCTGACTTCAGACCGTTTGGACCACCGCTCGACTGTTTGCCGGTAAGTAGTTTTTCTGCACGGTCGTAAAGATCGTTTTCAAGAATACGTAATTGGTCATTCAGATCTTTCTTAACTTGTTCAAGTTCTGAGTTTTCAATTTCAATCGCACGTGCATCTTTTTCTACGCCGTCACGTGTAAACACTTGTACGTCGATAACGGTACCGACTGTGCTCGATTTAACACGTAAAGAATTGTCTTTAACGTCAGACGCTTTTTCACCAAAGATGGCACGCAGAAGTTTTTCTTCTGGTGTTAGTTGCGTTTCACCCTTCGGTGTAACCTTACCAACAAGAATGTCGCCTGGTTTAACTTCTGCACCAATGTAAACGATACCTGATTCATCCAGCTTAGAAAGCGCAGACTCACCGACATTAGGAATATCACCAGTAATTTCTTCTGGCCCTAATTTGGTATCACGAGAGATACACGTCAGTTCTTCAATATGGATTGTTGTGAAACGGTCTTCTTTAACAATACGTTCTGAAATAAGAATCGAATCCTCAAAGTTGTAACCATTCCAAGGCATGAAGGCAACCAACATGTTTTGACCTAAGGCCAGCTCACCCATGTCTGTCGAAGGACCATCGGCCATCACGTCACCACGTGTCACCACATCACCGTTCTTAACGAGCGGATGTTGGTTGATACATGTGTTTTGGTTTGAACGCGTGTATTTGGTCAGGTTATAAATATCTACGCCTGGTTCACCGGCAATCGTTTCATCATCGTTTGCACGAACAACAATACGACCTGCATCAACTGTATCAACGACACCACCACGACGCGCAACAACTGTAACGCCAGAGTCAACTGCAACCGTGCGCTCAATACCTGTTCCAACAAGTGGCTTATCTGCACGTAACGTTGGCACTGCTTGGCGTTGCATGTTCGAGCCCATCAAGGCGCGGTTAGCATCATCGTGTTCAAGGAATGGAATCAAGGCTGCAGCAACCGATACAATCTGGCGCGGCGAGACATCGATGTAGTCCACTTTATCTGCTGTCGACAAAGAGAATTCGTTCAGGTGACGGCAAGACACGAGTTCATCTTGTAAGTTACCTTTAGCATCTACTTCGGCATTCGCCTGCGCGATGACGTATTTGCTTTCTTCAATTGCACTGAGGTATTCAATGTCATCGGTCACACAACCATTAACAACCTTTTGGTAAGGCGTTTCAAGGAAGCCGTAATCATTGGTACGTGCGTACACCGCCAATGAGTTAATCAAACCAATGTTTGGACCTTCAGGTGTTTCAATAGGACAAACACGGCCGTAATGCGTTGGATGCACATCTCGTACTTCAAAGCCTGCACGTTCACGTGTTAAACCACCTGGCCCTAATGCAGAAATACGACGCTTATGCGTGACTTCTGAGAGTGGGTTATTTTGATCCATGAACTGAGACAGCTGTGATGAACCAAAGAATTCTTTAATGACCGCTGATACTGGCTTAGCGTTAATTAATTCCTGTGGCATCAAGCCTTCGCTTTCAGCGATGCTTAAGCGTTCTTTCACTGCACGCTCAACACGCACTAAACCGACGCGGAATTGGTTTTCTGCCATTTCACCGACACAACGTACACGACGGTTACCGAGGTGATCGATGTCATCAACGATGCCCTTACCATTACGAATATCAAGTAGCGTATGAATAACCGCTAGGATGTCATCGTTAGAAAGGTTGCCTGAACCGGTAATTTCTTCAACACCGACACGACGGTTGAACTTCATACGACCAACAACTGACAAGTCGTAACGTTCTGGGTTGAAGAACAAGTTGTTAAACAAGTTTTCTGCAGCATCCTTAGTAGGTGGTTCACCAGGACGCATCATGCGGTAAATTTCAACCATCGCTTCAAGTGGTGTGGTGGTTGCATCAATGCGCAGAGTTGTAGAAACAAATGGACCACAATCCAATTCATTGGTGTACAGGGTCTTAATATCCGTTACACCGGCTTCTAGTAGCTGCTCTAATAATTCTTCTGTAATTTCTGCATTTGCAGCACAGATTAACTCACCTGAATCAGTATCAACGATGTCATGGCTAATTACTTTGCCCAAAAGATATTCGTTGGGTACTTCCAACTCAGTGATCTTAGACTTATCAAACTCATTGATATGACGTGCAGTAATTCGACGACCCGCTTCTACGATGACTTTCTTCTTAGCTTTCATGTCGAACATGGCTGTTTCACCACGTAGACGTTCTGGCACTAACTGCAATACTGAATCTTCAGCACCTAGAGTGATCGAATCAGTATCGAAGAACATATCGAGAATTTGTTCGTTGTCGTAACCCAAGGCACGCATCAAAATTGTCACCGGTAACTTACGGCGACGATCGATACGCACAAACACGTTATCTTTTGGATCAAACTCAAAGTCCAACCATGAACCGCGGTATGGAATCACGCGTGCATTGAAGAGTAATTTACCCGATGAGTGGGTCTTACCTTTATCATGATCGAAGAACACACCTGGTGAACGGTGTAACTGTGAAACAATAACGCGTTCTGTACCATTGATAACGAAGGCGCCAGTGTCTGTCATAAGTGGCAATTCACCCATGTAGACTTCCTGATCTTTCACTTCCTTAATTGGCTTTTCTGCTGCACTGGATTCTTTATCGTAGATAACCAGGCGCAATTTAACGCGTAACGGTGCTGAGTAAGTGACGCCACGCATTTGACATTCTTTCACGTCAAAAACAGGTGTACCTAGACGGTAACTTACATACTCTAAGGCAGCGCTGCCTGAGTAACCAACAATCGGGAACACGGATGAAAAGGCTGCGTGCAGTCCTCTATCCCTGCGTTCTTCAACAGACACACCGGCCTGTAAGAAACTGCGATAGGAATTGACCTGGATAGCCAGTAGATTTGGAACATCCATAACACCCGGACGCTTGCCAAAATTATTCCGAATTCGCTTCTTTTCAGTAAACGAGTACGCCATTTCGAACCCTCAGCAATTATAATTCTGTCGTCTTGTCTGGTCTTAAATCGACACAGAGCAAAGACAAAAAGGCAGCGGACGGGTGATCAAATGACCACCCGCCACAAACTGCCATGGTGTTGAAAATGCTAAACGCATCGTAGAGCTTATTTAAGCTCTACGCTTGCGCCTGCTTCTTCCAACTGCTTTTGTACATCTGCAGCTTCGTCTTTAGAAGCGCCTTCTTTAACTGCGATAGGTGCACCTTCGACCATCGCTTTAGCTTCTTTCAAGCCAAGGCCAGTGATGCCGCGAACTGCTTTAATGACAGATACTTTGTTGTCACCGAAACTAGTTAGCATTACATCAAACTCGTCTTTCTCAGCGGCAGCACCACCAGCATCACCAGCAGGAGCCGCAGCTACTGCAACAGGTGCCGCAGCACTAACGTTGAATTTTTCTTCCATTGCTTCTACAAGATCAACGATCTCAACAACAGTCATATTGGAAATAGCTTCCAGGATATCGTCTTTGCTGACAGCCATGGTTATTTCTCCTAATTAAAGTTAAGTTTAGCCAATCACCAACACGGTGAATTGACGTTATAGTTTTTTACGCAGCCTGTTTCGTGTCGCGAACTGCAGCCAGCACACGTGCCAACTTATTAGTAGGTTCTGCAACTGTACGAACGAATTTGCTGATTGGAGCCTGGATAACGCCAGCGAGCATGCCAAGGGCTTGGTCGCGGGTCGGCATTTTGGCTAGCATTTCAAGTTGTGAAGCATCCATCAGTTTGTCGCCAAGAGCGATGCTCTTAACTATTAACTTAGAATTGTCTTTCACAAAATCCTTGAATATACGCGCCGCGGCAGCTGGATCCTCTTGCGAGAATGCGAGCATTAACGGGCCAGTCAACGAGTCATTTAGACAAGCGTAATCGGTACCTTCAAACGCACGTTTTGCTAGCGAGTTTTTAATGACGCGCAGTACAACATTTTGTTCACGCGCTTGCTTACGCAAGTCCGTGAGTTTGTCGACTGTCAAGCCAGTATATTCCGCTGCAATAACGGAATGTGTACCCGCCGCAATTTCTGCGACTTCAGCAACGATTGCCTTTTTTTCCTCAAGGTTAAGCACTATGCTTCGTCCTCTAGGTTGATATTGGAAACACAGTAACTTGCGTTACTACCAAGGCATCATGCCTAGTTTCCTTTTCACTTCAGGACACCAATAAAAAGTTCTGGTATCCCACCATTTTACGGTGAGCGACATCAATAATTCTGTCGGGTACGCACCGTCTACGCAGGCCAGCATAGATTCCCATTAAGCATTGCGAACATTCCTTGGACGCTTTGCACCTGCGGTCTTTGACAGACTTCGCTATAAACAATCAACGAAGCCCCAAAGTTTGTTAGCAAACAGACCTACTTAAGTTCTAAGCTAGTTCTGTCTACTGCTACACTGCCGCCCATTGTTGTGGAGACAGTGATTTTTTTCATGTATATGCCTTTTGCTGAGCTCGGCTTTGCCTTAACTAAATCGGCAAGCAATGCGTCAAGGTTTTCACGCAACGCGGCAGGTTCAAAATCAACTTTACCGATGGTGCAATGAATGATGCCGCCCTTATCTGCGCGGTAACGTACTTGACCGGCTTTAGCATTCTTAACAGCAGTTTCAACATCAGGTGTTACTGTGCCAACCTTAGGGTTAGGCATCAGACCACGTGGCCCAAGAATTTGACCAAGTGTACCCACAACGCGCATTGCATCAGGTGTCGCAATCACAACGTCAAAATCTAGGTTGCCGCCTTTTACAGACTCAGCAAGATCTTCAAAACCGACAATGTCAGCACCGGCTGCAGTCGCTTTATCAGCGTTTTCACCTTGTGCGAAGACTGCAACACGTACTGTTTTACCTGTACCCTTAGGTAATACTGTTGCGCCACGAACCACTTGATCAGACTTACGCGGGTCAATACCTAGATTAACCGCTACATCAACTGATTCGTTGAATTTCAATTTTGGGAATTTTTTCAACAAGTTTAACGCGTCATCAATTGCGTAGTGTTTGCCGTGTTCTACAAGCTCTGCAATGGCCTGTTGACGTTTACTTAACTTAGCCATGACTATTTAACTCCTTCCGTTTCAATGCCCATGCTTCGAGCACTTCCGGCGATAGTACGTACAGCAGCATCCATATCAGCCGCTGTTAAGTCAGCCATTTTAGTGGTGGCAATTTCTTCTAGTTGAGCACGTGTCACTTTACCGACTTTGTTGCGGTTTGGCTCAGCGCTACCACTTTTAAGACCCGCTGCTTTTTTCAATAAAATTGAAGCAGGTGGTGTTTTGATAATAAAGGTGAAGCTCTTATCACTGTATACAGTAATAATGACAGGCGTTGGCATGCCAGCTTCAAGACTCTGTGTTTGAGCATTAAATGCTTTACAGAAATCCATAATGTTTAGACCATGTTGACCCAATGCTGGACCGACTGGTGGACTTGGGTTAGCCGAACCTGCAGGAACCTGCAGTTTCACATAGGCTTCAATCTTCTTTGCCATGACAAATTACCTCTTGGTTTGGGTCAAGCGCTCAACTCTATGGTCAAGCTCCCCTGTTAATCAATTGATGGTGATGAATGAATTCATCACTCAGCAATTCTTTTTAGCCTTTTTCGACTTGTCCAAATTCCAGTTCTACTGGGGTCGAACGGCCAAAGATCAGCACTGCAACTCGCAGTCTGCTCTTCTCGTAATTCACTTCTTCAACAACACCGTTAAAGTCATTAAACGGCCCGTCGGTAACACGTACCACTTCGCCTGGTTCGTATAATGTTTTCGGTTTCGGCTTATCAACACCTTCTTGTACACGATTCAAGATAGCGTTTGCCTCTTTTTCCGTGATTGGCGCTGGTTTATCGGTTGTTCCACCAATAAAGCCCATGACCTTCGGTACATCTTTCACCAAATGCCATGTTTCATCATTCATTTCCATTTCGACCAGCACATAACCTGGGAAAAATTTACGTTCTGAACGACGCTTTTGTCCTTCGCGCATTTCCACGACTTCTTCAGTCGGCACGAGGATCTCACCAAACATGTCTTCCATGCCTGCAAGCGCAACATGTTCTATCAAGGACAACTTAACCTTGTTCTCGAAGCCCGAGTAGGCGTGCACTACATACCAACGCTTTGCCATAAACCCTGCTCCTTATTAACCAATTAAGTACTTAACTAACCAGGCTAGAAACGAGTCAAATGCCCATAACAACAATGACATAATGAAAACCGCAATAATCACGGTCAGTGTCATTTGCACTGTTTCTTTACGGGTTGGCCAGACGACTTTACGAACTTCTGTGCGGGCAGCTTGAGCAAACGCCCAAGAACTACGTCCCGCAGAGGTTTGCAGCGCAACAATTAAGGCGACAATAGCCACTACTAATAGACCGACCACACGCAACACGTGCATTTGATCGGCAAAATAGTAATAGCCTGCTATACCTGCAGCCAAAAGCAGCACTGCAAATAACATTTTAATTTTGTCAGCCATACGCTGTATAAAAACCTATATTCGTTAATCAAATCTGGCAGGCCAGGAGGGAATCGAACCCCCAACCCTCGGTTTTGGAGACCGATGCTCTGCCAATTGAGCTACTGGCCTAAACTTGATTATTCAAAAATCTTAGCAACCACACCGGCGCCAACAGTACGGCCACCTTCACGGATCGCAAAACGTAATCCATCTTCCATCGCAATCGGTGCAATCAGTGTTACCGTCATCTTGACGTTATCACCCGGCATCACCATTTCAATGCCTTCTGGTAAATCACATGCACCTGTTACGTCAGTCGTACGGAAGTAAAACTGTGGACGGTAGCCGTTAAAGAATGGCGTGTGACGACCACCTTCAT
>Ga0316205_10001410_pt1 | contig 30473 bp, 29 predicted proteins | sample 3monthpyrite_MG_FD_204941 | JGI IMG/M metagenome (GOLD analysis project Ga0316205, IMG submission 204941) | Microbial mat bacterial communities from mineral coupon in-situ incubated in ocean water Damariscotta River, Maine, United States -... | ecosystem: Environmental > Aquatic > Marine >...
TCCTAGGTACTGAAATCGCCGATCATAAATTTGAATGCGATTATTTCCATAATCCGAGATATAGATTTTGAGTCCATTTGTAGCGTCTACATCAATCGGGCGATCAAACTGATAATCACCGGTGCCTAGCCCACCAAGTCTTTCGATCAGATTTCCATCATGATCTAGTTTTAAGAGGCGATGTTTGCCTGATTCAACAACAAAAAGATGGTCCTGAGTTGCATAAATGGATGTGGCGTTTACTAAACCATCAAAGATGACTTGGGCTTCCTGAGCTGCGATTTGCGATGAAAATAAAATTATTAACCCAAGAAGACATCCCCTTTTACCCCCACAAAAGAAGAGCCTATTTTGATAAAATGAAATGAGTTGTACCATCATTTGAACAACCTGTATAACCCCACAAAAGAGGCAATTTTTATTAAAGATGTTTAAGGCCTTTGGCACCAATATCCTTGCGGTAAAACGAGCCTTCGAAACTGATATTTTTTATTGCTGCATAAGATTTATCAATGGCTTCCTGAAGAGAATCTCCAGATCCTACCACATTTAAAACACGTCCGCCATTTGTTAGCATTTTATCTCCGTCCCGTTTGGTTCCTGCATGAAAAATCAACGCATCGTCTCTAAAATCCAGACCAGCAATCACTTTCCCTTTATTGTAATTTTGTGGATATCCGCCTGAGGCTAATACGACCGTACATCGGTATTTTTCATCAAAAATGATAGGTGATTCAGCAAGTTTATTATCCACCGAAGCAACTAAAACTTCCAATAAATCTGATTCCAACCTTGGTATAATAACTTGGCATTCCGGGTCTCCAAAACGACAATTATACTCTACCACTTTTGCTCCATTTTCAGTAATCATCAAACCAACGTAAAGAAAACCGGTATATGGATTTCCTTCTGCTTTCATACCATCAACCGTTGGTTTTATAATTTCTTGTTCAACGGTTTCAAGTAAATTATCGGTTACAATTGGCGCAGGTGAATAGGCTCCCATTCCACCCGTATTCAGTCCTATATCTCCTTCTCCAACTCGTTTGTGATCTTGGGCATTACCAATTACTTTATAAGATGTCCCGTCGCAAATTGCAAAAACAGAAGCTTCTTCCCCGACCATAAATTCTTCAATAACCAATCGTGAAGCAGCGCCACTGAGTGAACCCGATCTCAACTCTTCGAGCCCGGCTAATGCCTCTTCTTCCGATTCCGGAATTAATACTCCTTTACCGCCGGCTAAACCATCAGCTTTTAAAACAACAGGATAGTTATTTTGGCTTTTTATGAAAATGGCTGCAGAATCAAAATCGTCCTGTCCAAATACCTTGTAAGCAGCAGTTGGAATATTCTGACGAGCCATGAAATCTTTTGCAAATTCCTTGCTTCCCTCCAGCATAGCCGCCATTTTTTTTGGACCAAATACTTTATGTCCACGTTCTTCCAGAAAATCAGCAATTCCATCTACCAGCGGTTGTTCGGGACCAACAACCGTGAGTTTGATATCATTTATTTCAATAAAGTTTAACACTGATTGATGATCAGAAATGTCCAAACTTACATTTTTACCCAGTGTTTCTGTTCCGGGATTGCCGGGTGAAACGTAAAGCTGATTTAGAAGCTGTGATTTAACAATTCCCCAGGCTAGAGCATGTTCCCGCCCGCCAGATCCTATTAGAAGTACATTGATTTTCATTTATTGAAAACTAGATTCCAAAAAAATTGGTCGTCCTGAACTCGTTCCAGCTTCTTTGTGAAGAATAAATTGATCGTAAGACTATAAGACAAATTCAGCGTGACGATCTAAATTATTTATGATAATTTCTCAGCAGCAGTAATGATCTCAGCAAAGCTATCAGCTTTTAGTGATGCGCCTCCAATCAAGCCACCATCTACATCGGTTTGACCAAGTAATTCTTCTGCATTAGCCGGTTTCATGCTTCCACCGTATAAAATTCGAATTTCTTCGGCTGTTTCTTGATCATATAAATCAGCTAGTGTGCTGCGAATGTGTGCGTGCATTTCTTGAGCCTGTTCCGGCGAAGCTGTCTCGCCTGTTCCAATCGCCCAAATTGGCTCATACGCAACTACAATATCCAGAGCTTCATTTCCTGAGATCCCCTCAAAAGCAGCTGTAACCTGATTCTTAACTAAATCGAAGTGAATTTCCTTCTTACGCTGATCCAGACTTTCGCCTACACATATAACTGGCACTAAATCAAATTCCATCGCTTTTTTAGCTTTCTTATTCACCGATGAATCCGTTTCACCAAAATACTCGCGGCGCTCAGAATGCCCTATAAGAACAAATGAACATCCGGCTTCGGTTAGCATATTTGCGCTTATTTCACCTGTATATGCTCCATTATCTTCGAAGTGAATATTTTGAGCTCCAACCTGAATTTCGGTGTCATGAAGATAGGTTACACTCATCCCGAGGCTTACAAAAGGCGGGCAAACGAGTACATCCACATCGTCTGATATTTCAGTTTTTGCGGCTTTTAATCCTTCAAGTAGATCGGCAGCATCTACAGGACCACAATTCATTTTCCAGTTTCCGGCTATTAAAAATCGGCGCATAACGTGTTATTTTATGTTTAAAGTTTCAGTGATTCCGGGGATGATCCCGTCAAATTCTTCTCCGATATATTTACGAACTATGTTTCCCTCGGCATCAATAAGTATGCGTGTAGGATAAAATTGAATATTAAAATCGTCGGATAACTTATCATGATCAAATGATGGTGGATCTGCAACAGACCAATAGCGATCTCTTTCTTCGTAAAAACCTATAATTGTATTGATGCTTTCATCAAAAGGTATAGTGAAATATTGAAGTCCTTGTGGACTATAAATCTGAAATATCACCGTACTTTCATCATATTGCTGTTGAAATAAACGATTGGCCATTAGCGTAAATTCAAGCACATAGGGTTTGCCTAACAGCGATGCATTGTTAACCGTTTCTCCATCAGAAGTCGAAAATTCAAAATCCGGTGCTGGTAATCCGGGGGTAAGTTCATAGAGTTCAAATCGCAGGTTTTTGTACCAAAATGAATAGTCTTCGGCATCTTCATATTTTTGCTCATAGCCTGCGAGTAAATCTTTGGCTTTATTGACATACAAACTATCTAAATGTAATTTAATTTTTGCTTGTTCAAAGATAGATTGAACATCCTCATCTTTTGTAAGAGATTTTACTGAATCCAGATAAGCCACAGCAGAATCAAAACCATTCGATTGTGCCACGAATTTTTTACCAAGGGTTACTGCCATTGCAAAGGAATAGTCTTCGTCGAAAGACCGATTGATCTTTCGAAGCATGTCACGTCTATCAACACCCTCCAGAAGTGTGATCGCATTTTCAAAAGCAAATTTAGAGGCAAAAGTCCCTTTTTGGTCGAGATAAACTTCCCAATATAAATCGGCAAATTTCTTCAATTCTCCAGCAATTTGGTTCGATGGAATCTGTCCTGCCTGAATGAAAAGATTAACGCGATTAAAACTCGACTCTACTCTGTCATATATTTCCATGGCTCGATTTTCTTTTGAATCAATTTCCAAAGTTTCGTTTAAACCGGGAAATTCTGCTTTAAACGTGATAGTATCGTTGTCTGCTAATAAGAAGCGCAAAGAAGCTAGATTTCGTCCATTTCTACTCAACTGAACCGGATAAGCTCCAGGTCTTTCAAATGAGATTACACCCTCCAAAAATCCGGTAGTGTCCGTTGATCCAAAAAAAAGTGTGTCAATTGGTGCATTGACATCAAGACGGTCGAAAATCAGAAATTGAAATCCTGAGTAATCACCGGTTTGATCAATAGAATCTGCCACAGTTACTCTAGCAGTGAATGTTGTTTCAAGTATTTCAGGAGAGTTTGAACAAGCTACTGAAATTAAAAATAAGGCCGACAGTACGACACCAAAATGATTCATCTAAAATTATCCTTCTAATTTTTTTGTAACCATTTGGGTTACCATTTTTGGATTTGCTTTACCCTTTGAAGCTTTCATTGCCTGACCCACAAAAAAGCCCATTAGTTGCTTCTTTCCCGCACGAAAACGTTCTACTTCATCCGGATTATTGGCAATTATTTCATCCACTAATCCATCTAAGAAATCGGAATCAGAAACCTGAATCAGATTCATTTCTTTTGCAAGATCCTCAGCAGTCTTGTTTTCTCCAATCATTGCATTGAAGATTGTTTGCAGAGCTGTAGAATTTATCTTGTCTTCTTCTTTTAATTTGATGAGTTCTGCTAATCTAGCCGGGCTTAAAGAAAATTCTTGAATGTTGATGCTCTGTTCATTCAATATACGGAGCACTTCACTCAGCACAATATTTAACGCCGCTTTTGGCTTGCCCGCTTCTTTGGCAACTTCTTCAAAGTAATCAGCCAAATATCGATCTTCCGTAATTGTGACAGCATCGACTTCACTCATTCCATAATCGGCAACAAATCGTTTTTGGCGAACATCAGCAAGCTCGGGTAATTCCGCTTTAATTTCATCCAACATCTGAGTAGTTACGATGATGGGCGGTAAATCCGGCTCGGGGAAATATCTATAATCGTGCGCTTCTTCTTTCGAACGCATCATTCTTGTTTGGTTTTTCGAAGTATCCCATAATCGAGTTTGTTGAATCACCTCTCCACCACTTTCCACTAACTCAATTTGCCGATAAATTTCGAACTCGATCGCTTTTTCTACATTTCGGAACGAGTTCATGTTTTTGAGCTCTGTTCGGGTTCCTAATTTTTCTTGCCCTCGCGGACGAACCGAGACATTGGCATCGCAACGCAAACTGCCTTCTTCCATGTTTCCATCGCAAACTTCTAAATACTGTACAATTTGCTTGATTTTGGATAAGTAAGCATAGGCTTCTTGAGGAGTTCTCATATCCGGTTCAGAAACAATCTCGATCAATGGCGTTCCGGCACGGTTCAAATCCACTAAAGTATTGTACGGATCCTGATCGTGAATAGATTTTCCTGCATCTTCTTCCATGTGGATGCGGGTTAAACCGATGCGTTTATCGTATTCTTCCAGTTCTATATCCAAAAATCCATCATAACAAATGGGTGTATCGAACTGAGAAATCTGATATCCTTTGGGTAAATCAGGGTAAAAGTAATTCTTGCGTGCAAAAATGGATTTTTCGGCAATTTTACAACCCGTAGCTAAGCCCATCTTGATGATATATCTCACCAAATTTTCGTTTACAACGGGTAATGTTCCCGGGTGGCCTAAACACAACGGTGTAACCATGGTGTTAGGAGCTTCACCATAAATGGGAGCAACCGGGGCAAAGGCTTTACTTTTTGTTAGTAACTGGGCGTGGACTTCCAGCCCGATAACGGCTTCAAATCGTTCGTGAGCGATGGTACTCATTCAATAAAAGATATCTTCGTCGATGAATTTTTGAGGCAGGAAGATAATCAAGTTGGTGATGAGATAGTAAGATTAATATGACATTGATTTTTTGATTCCGTACGTTACTAAGAACCAAGTTTTTAGGCTTATGAGAGCATTTGTTTTTCTTCTGATTTTAGTATTGATCTCAATTTCGGGATATGCCCAGGAAAAATACTTCCACGAGTTAAGAGGTCTTGAAGATTCAACAGGCGTCACGCATTTGTTTTATAGAGTGATGGATTTAGAATCACAGTTCGAGTACACCAATCATATTTATCATTATGATGATGAAAGATTTGTGGATTCACTTTTCCTTAAAGATGAGACCATAGAAAATGGTGAGTCAGGATTTGACAATTTTTATACCTACGATGGAGTTTAATCCTATTCATTTTTAAATAAGGATTTAGCTAAGCTGATTTATACAAAGAACATTCACCACTCCCCTCCCAACGAGTTCCTTGACCTGCAATTCATATTCGATTGGAATAAAAATTTAATAGACGCAGGCGGCGGGTATTTCACTAAAGTATGGTCCCCCAACCAACTAAATAGTCGATTAGTGATTAACCGAGATGATGCCGTCAATGCCAGATCCGACATATTTATCGCTGATTTTTTACCAACATCGATAATAGATTTTGAATTCTCAGAAGACACTCTTACCAGAGTTAATCAACATGTATTGGCTCAAAATCCTTATACAAATGGTTTTTTAACTGGTGGCAATGATAGTCTTTTTATACTGGATGACGATCTAACCGAACTATACGTAGTAGATTATGATAATTTTTCCAAATTCAATCAAAAATACCCAATATCTGACATTCATTTTGATGCAGATTCAAGCACGATTTATCTGCCTCATTATTCAAATCGTTCGACTCTTCGGCTTTCATATAATGAAGAAGCACAATTAGATAGTTTAGGAAGATTCGATACTATTTCATCAGATCCTCAAACTCCTGGGCAACTGTACGTTGGAATTGATAATGAAATATTGATTTCTTCAAATCATGGTGCATCCTTTAATTCATTTTTTACTATGAATGAGTCAATCCAAGGCTTGTATAAAAAACCTGACTCAAATAAATTATTTGTCCTACTCACTAACGAATTGGTATGGATTGATTTAGAATCAAAATCCATTACTTCCATTCTGAATATTCTAGTCTCCAACGAACCCACCCCAGATATCCCCCAAACCATCGCCCTGCACCAAAACTACCCAAACCCATTTAATCCGAGTACAACTATTAGCTATCAGTTGACAGCAAATAGCTTCATCACTCTAAAAATATTCGATGCGTTAGGTCGTGAAATAGCTGTTTTGGAAAATGGGATAAAATCTCCCGGCAATCATGTTGCAACCTTTAACGCAAACAATCTTTCCAGTGGTATATATTATTATGTATTGGATGCCGCCGATTTAAATCATCGCATCATCAAGAAAATGACTCTTATCAAGTAATCCTTAATTCATCAATCATGAAATCTCTCCAATTAATTCCGTTCGCCCTTATACTTCTCACTTTCACTATCAGTTGTAGTTCCTCCGAAACACCTAAAACTACGCCGGAATCAGAAACAGTTGAAACGGTAGCATCTTACACTGATTTAACGCAAGATGAATTCAAAGCAATGGAAGCTAATCTTCCTGATGATGTAGTTATACTTGATGTACGAACTGACGCTGAAGTTGCCGACGGTATGATCGATGGAGCTATACAGATCGACTTCCGTGGGTCAAATTTCAAAAATGAAATTGCCTTGTTAGATACTTCCAAAACTTACGTGGTTTACTGCCGAAGTGGTGGTCGTTCAGCGGCAGCCTCGAAAATTATGGCAGAAGAACTCGGCTTTAATAATGTGAAGAATTTATTGGGTGGATATTTAGGATATTCATCGGAGAATTAGGTCACTCATAAAAAATTTCACATTTTCTTAACATTGGAGCTCACATTAGGTGAGCTCTTCATGTAACCGCTTTTCTAAAACGTATAGTTAGATTTTCATTTCTAGCACAGCTTTTCATCAGTTCGAATTTTTCATAAAAATTCAACCATTTTTTTAAGCTTACTCTATTTCATAAAATCTTCACTTTTAATGAAGATTATAAGAGCGATTCAAGGATGTACTTTAAAAAACAATGTGCATCAACACGGAATCAAAAAAGCTTAAACCATAACCAATCTCGCAAATAGAGGTTAAAACATTTAATCAGATGCTTACTTTGAAAGGACCATACAAACCTATAGAATCTGGAGCTATGAAAGCGGATTATGACGTACATCCAAGAAGCCACATTGGGTTGGATTACTTGGGATTGGATAATAACACCGAGGTATACTGGAACCTAAATCCAGCGGAACTTTACGAGCATGCAATATTGCACGGGGAAGCAATTTTAACTAAAGATCATGCCTTATTGGTACACACCGGAAAATTCACCGGCCGTTCACCAAAAGACAAATTTGTAGTTGAGCAACCTGATATCATGGACGAAATTGATTGGGGTCCGGTTAATCAGCCAACAACCGAAGCTGTTTTCGATAAATTATATGCAAAAGTACAAGATTATCTATCCGACAAACGCCTTTTTGTTAAAGATGTATTTTGCGGTGCAGATGAAGACAATAGATTAAAAGTTCGTGTTGTTTCGGAAGTAGCCTACCATGCGCTTTTTACAGACAACATGTTCATTAATCCATCTAATGAAGAACTTGCTGAACACATTCCTGAATTTACAGTATTGGCTGCACCTTTCTTTGATGCTGATCCGGTAATTGATGGTACAAGATCAAGTACATTTATCTTAGTGAACATGGCCAAAAGAATTATTCTTGTTGGTGGTACCATGTATTCCGGCGAAGTTAAAAAAGGAATCTTCTCCATTATGAATTACATGCTGCCAAAGAAAGGAGTAATGGCAATGCACTGTTCTGCAAATCATGATGAAAATGGCAAAACTGCTGTGTTCTTTGGTCTATCCGGCACGGGTAAAACCACACTTTCTGCCGATCCTGACAAAACCTTAATTGGGGATGATGAACACGGTTGGAGTGATGAAGGTGTTTTCAATTTTGAAGGTGGTTGTTATGCAAAAACCATCAACTTAACAGAAGAAAACGAACCTCTGATTTACGCTACCACCAAAATGCCCGGTACTATTTTGGAAAACGTAATATTAGATCAAAACCGTGAACCGGATTTTGACGATGTGAGCCTAACACAAAACACACGTTGCTCATACCCGTTGAAATTTATTCCAAATGCGAGTGCAACCGGAAAAGGGGAACACCCAGAAAATATCATATTCTTAACTTGTGATGCTTTTGGTGTATTACCTCCAATTAGCCGTTTAACTCCAGAACAAGCTATGTATCACTTTATAAGTGGATACACCGCAAAAGTTGCCGGAACCGAGCGCGGCGTTACTGAACCACAAGCTACATTCTCAGCTTGCTTTGGTTCTCCATTCATGCCTTTACACCCTTCAGTTTACGCTGAATTGTTGGCGGAAAAAATCCGTAAACATGGTTCTAAAGTGTGGCTTGTAAACACTGGATGGACTGGCGGACCTTCTGGCGTTGGTGAACGCATGAAACTAAAATTTACTCGTAAAATGTTATCAGAAGCTATTGATGGCGGATTAGAAGACGTAGAATACGTTAAAGATCCAATCTTTGGATTCGATGTTCCTATCAAAGTAGAAGGTGTTCCTTCTAAAGTTTTAATCCCTCGTTATACATGGGATGAAGCCCGCGACTACGACAAAAAAGCACAAGAATTAGCTGAAATGTTTATCAAAAACTTCAAGCAATTCGAAGACAAGTGTTCTGACGAAATCAACGCCGCGGCACCAAAAGCGTTGTGGAGTGATAACTAAATCAATCTAGTTATTTAGTGATGAGAAAAGCCCGTTGAGCGACATCAACGGGCTTTATTTTTTTTTGGGATTGGGTGATATTCATTAATGCTACTTCGACTCTACATTTTACTATTTCTTTTTCCTGCTTTGGTCACCTGTACTGAAGATTCCGGTCCATTACCTGTGAACCTGGAATTGCCCATTCCAAAATCTTACATCATTCAAGAGATCAGCTCACCAATAAAAATTGATGGAATTGCCGATGAAGTCGCATGGGAAAATGCTGAATGGACAGATTTTTTTATAGATATTGAAGGAAAAAAGAACCCTCTTCCTTATTATAACACGCGAGTAAAAATGCTTTGGGATGAAGAATTCATCTATTTTTATGCAGAGCTTGAAGAAGAGCATGTTTGGGGAGATATCACCGAAAGAGATGCTGTTATCTTTTATAACAATGATTTTGAGATTTTCATCAAACCGAATGAATCTCAACCAGCATATGCCGAATTCGAAGTTAATGCTTTGGGTACACTTTGGGATTTACTTCTGGTTCGTCCATATCGAAGAGATGGTCCAGTTTTCGACGAATGGGACGTTAACGACACACAAATAGGAATTCATTTTAAAGGAACATTGAATGATCCTTCAGATTTGGATGAATCATGGTCGTTAGAGATGGCAATTCCATTAAATCCCTTAAAATCAATTATCCGAGGTAGCACTCTTGCTCATGGCGATTATTGGCGAATAAATTTCTCGCGAGTACAATGGCAGCATGAGATTGAAAATGGAATATATGATCGAAAGAAAGACTTCAGCGGCAATTATTTGCATGAACATAATTGGGTTTGGACTGAGCAATCGGCCATTGCAATGCATCGTCCGGAGCATTGGGGCTATCTGTATTTCAGTGAAGATCTGAATCAAGAAATCGAAACTGTTCCTTTAGAGGATCAAATTCAGTATCAGTTTCTTTTCTACTTATACAGAATGCAACTCGACTATTTCAATGAACACAAGCGATTTGGAGAGTTTAAAGATTTCTTTAACCCTCTTGAAAGGTATTTTATGGTAAATGGACTACAGCTCTCTGCACGATTTAATACTTTAGAAACCGGTTTTGAGATTAAGGTTGAAGGAACATCTCAACAATCGATTATTATCAACCAAGATGGGTATATCACAAAATCCCAATGAAAAAAGCAGTAGCATTCTTATCGATAGTTCTATTCTTCCAAATTGGTTGTAAGCAAAACCAAGTAAATCGGGAGTTTAAAATTGGAGCATGGACAGGGGCAGATATTGCAGAATCTGAAGATGAATGGCGGGCAAAACTTGAACTATTTTCAACCAACGGACTCAGTGATTTATTCTTGTCGGGAAGTGTTGAAGAGACCCAACGAGTCGTAACATATGCGATAGACTATGACATTGATATTCATGCCTGGGTATGGACGTTAAATCGACCCGGAGACACAACTGCAGCTAAGAATCCGGATTGGTATGCTGTGAATAGAAATGGTGATAATTCCTATGATTATCGAGCCTACGTGGATTATTATCAATGGCTGTCCCCTTTTAGTCCGGGAGCACGCGAGTACATCAAATCGACCATGCAGTCTTATACTAATATTGAGGGCTTAACTAGCGTGCACTTAGATTATGTTCGATATGTGGATGTGATTTTAGGGGCTGATTTACAACCAAAATATGATTTAGTGCAGGATCGTCAGTTTCCTGAGTATGATTATGGGTATCACCCCTTAGCCAGAGAGGGTTACAAAGAAATTTTTGGTGTTGATCCTATGGAAATGGAACATCCCGAACTTAGCACAGAATGGCTGCAGTATCGTTTGAACGCAGTTACTTCTTTAGTAAATGAAATTGCCGAGATTGTACATGAAAATGATAAAAATATAAGTGCAGCCGTTTTTCCTTTTCCTGAAATGAGCCGACAAATGGTTCGGCAAGATTGGTCAAGCTGGGATTTGGACATTGCTCTGCCCATGCTTTATCACAATTTTTATCGCCAGAATTTGAATTGGATTCAATTTTCAGCAGAACAGGGTGTTCGTGAGGCAAACGGTAGATTTGACATCATGCCCGGACTTTATATTCCATCGCTTAGTCCTGAAGAGCTCGAAATAGCAATCCAAAAATCAGCCGCCGGTGGAGCTGTGGGAATCTCCGTATTTGATATCGGTGCGCTAACTGAAGAGCATTGGATGATACTTCAACAAATATCGAAAAAACTTTAGTTTTCAGCCATTTCCTGCATTTTTTCCAGGTTTTCCTGTACTCGAAGTGCCTGAATCACTTCTTCAATGTCTCCTTTCATTGCTGAATCCAATGAATAGAGCGTAAGATTGATTCGGTGATCCGTAATTCTACCCTGAGGATAATTATACGTTCTAATCTTAGCAGATCTATCACCAGTAGAAACCTGACTCTTTCGATTTGCTGCCCTCTCCTTTTGCTTCTTTTCCAATTCCATATCATACATTTTTGATCGAAGCATAGTCATAGCGCGTTCTTTATTCTGATGCTGCGATCGTTCTTCCTGACACTCAACCACAATCCCACTTGGTTCGTGAGTTATCCGAATTGCAGAATCCGTTTTGTTCACATGCTGTCCACCGGCACCACTTGCTCTAAATGTGTCAACTCGTAAATCTGCCGTGTTGATATTTATATCCACATCTTCCACTTCCGGTAAAACTGCAACGGTTGCAGCCGAAGTATGAACTCTCCCCTGACTTTCAGTTGCCGGAACACGCTGAACCCGGTGCACCCCTGATTCGAATTTCATTTTTCCAAAGACCTCCTTGCCTTCCAAACTAAAGGCAATTTCCTTGTATCCTCCTTTTTCTGATTCATTGAGACTCATCAAGCTCATTTTCCAACCTTGACCGTCAGCAAATCGACGGTACATGTCAAACAAGTCACCGGCAAATATCGCTGCTTCGTCTCCCCCGGTTCCCGCTCTAATTTCTATGATTGCATTTTTTGAGTCTTCCGGGTCTTTAGGAACCAGTTTTATTTTAATTGCCTCAGCTAGAGATGCTAAATCTTCTTTGATCTCTTCATTTTCCAGTTTTGCCATCTCTGTGATCTCAGGATCTTCATCCATTTCAATAAGCTCATTATTTCCATCTCGCCGAGAAGTCATATCAACCCAATTATCATAGTCGCCGGCAAGCTCTTCAATATCACTTCTCTCTTTAGTTAAGGCCGTGTATTTGTTTGGATCATCAAACACAGAAGGATCACTCATAGCGGCGTTTATTTCCTCAAACCTCGACTTAATTTGCTTCAGCTTATTTTCTATGTCCATAAAAGGGAGTTGTGCTGTCTTTTAATGATAAATTTATGATCGAAGAATATATTAAATCCCACTATTCCTAATTCGTAATTCGTAATTTCTTATTTTCGATCAAAAAAAATTTGACGAACCATACGACTCTACCTGCCAATTTAAAACTCGGATTTCTTGGAGCTGGTCAATTAGCCCGAATGAGTGCTCTTCAAGCATTTAGATTTGGAATTCAGATTGCCGTTTATTCTGATCGACCAGAAAATGAACCGGTTCAATTTATGACTCCTCACTCATACTCAGGATCTTTTGATGATGTGGATGCCATTGTTGAATTTGCTAAAGATTGCGATGTAATCACTTTAGAAAATGAATTCATTAATTCTGCTGTGCTAAAAGAAGTTCAGGCAAAAAGTGGAACACCCATTTTTCCATCACCTGAGAGTTTCGCGCTAATTGAAAATAAGTTGATCGAAAAACAAACTTTTGAAAATGCAGGTATCCCCGTTACGCCTTATAAAATTGTTACAGATTCCATCGATCTAAAAGATTTTGGAGCTAAATATGGCTGGCCTTATTTATTGAAGTCTAGCAAAGGCGGATATGATGGCTATGGTAATGAGACTGTTGAAAACCTGAGTGAAGCAACCAGCGCTTTCGAGAAATTAGGTGGGACTGAAGGCCATGATATTCTCGCTGAGGGATTTGTTGATTTTACTCATGAATTGGCCGTTCAAGTTGCTAGAAATGAAACTGGAACTGTCGTATATCCTTGCTGTGAAACCGTTCAGGAAAATCATATTTGTGTGGCTGTACTTTCTCCGGCGCCGGTTGATGAATCTATCCAACAAAAGGCACAGGAATTGGCGGTAAAAGCAACTGAAGCAATAAAAGGTAAAGGGATTTATGCTTTCGAATTTTTTCTAACAACTTCCGGTGAAGTTCTGTTAAATGAATCGGCTCCACGACCTCATAATTCCGGACATTACACGATTGAAGGATGTATTGGATCGCAATTTGAAAATCATGTTCGAGCTGTGCTTGGTTTGCCACTAGCATCTACTGAAATGATAGCTCGTGCTGCGGTTATGATTAATGTTTTGGGAACATATAATCGACCGGCTGAATCTGATCATATTTTTGAAGGGCTAAACATTTATGATGCGCACTTACACGTGTATGGTAAACTTCAAAGTAAAGTAGGAAGAAAAATGGGCCACTTTACTTTGTTAGGAAATGATTTGGCAGAAATATATTTAATAGCGAAAAAAGTGACAGAATCTATTGAGATTTAACGATCATTTATCAATTTGATGAGAATAATTCTGATGATGTTTATTGCAGCAACTTATCGTTTTTAGCCGTTGATCTCGATTTTAAGTACAAATGCATTGAAAAAGAGTTGATTCGCCAATCTAAACTTGCAGCACTTTTTACGACCCTAAATTTTACTGTTTGCCCGCTGCAGTCGATTATTTTCCTAAAATTTGGCTAGAGAAACATCGGGAAAATTTTAATCTGAAAGTCATGAATAATCTTAAGTAAGAAAAGGTAGATTTCTTACATTCCAAACGAACTAATTCAGATTAAAGATGAGTACTTCCGCAATTGTTGGCGTTGTAATGGGTAGCGATAGTGACTGGCCGACCATGAGACAAGCCACTGAAATACTTGCGCACTTTGGAATTCCATTCGAAAAACGAGTGGTTTCTGCGCATAGAACACCCAATGACATGGCAGATTATGGAAAAACCGCTCGGAAACGTGGCATTAATATAATAATAGCCGGTGCTGGTGGTGCCGCTCATTTACCCGGTATGTTAGCCAGCTATACTACACTTCCTGTTATTGGTGTACCTATTCAAACTTCCGCACTCGGCGGTGTAGATAGTTTATATTCCATCGTACAAATGCCAAATGGAATTCCGGTTGCGACTGTAGCTATTGGGAAAGCACAAAATGCCGGTTTGTTGGCAGCAAGAATATTAAGTACAACTGATGATGAACTTGCAAATAAATTGACTGAGTATCATGCTAGAATGGCTGATGAATCAAGAAAAAAAACGGAAAATTTAATATGAAAAAAATAACTTTTTTAATCCTTCTTACATTCTTTCAATTATCTGTTTTCGCCCAAACTCAGCAAATTATCAATGTTCAAAACCGAGCAACAACTACATTAAATGGTTCTTGGCAATATTTAATAGACCCTTACGATAATGGATTGTTGAATTATCGGCTTCAACCTTTTGATGAAATGCCGAATCCGCCAAAAGCGGCTTTTTTTACAGATTCTAAACCTTCTGATAAATCTGAATTATTAGAATACGATTGGGACACTTCACCCACCATTCAGGTACCGGGTGATTGGAATCACCAAGAAGACAATTTGGAATATTATGAGGGTACAATCTGGTATCGAAAGAAATTTGAATACAAAAAGTCTGTTTCTTCAAATCGGGTGTTCCTGCATTTTGGAGCAGTGAATTATTACACTAAAGTATTTTTAAACGGTGAGAAGCTTGGTGAACATACAGGTGGTTTTACCCCTATTCAGTTTGAAGTTACCGACTTACTTAAAGATGAGAATTCTGTAGTTCTGTATGTAAATAATAATCGTGTTCCAGAAGGAGTACCAACTGTTAATACAGATTGGTTCAATTATGGAGGAATTACACGAGATGTCACGCTCATTGAGACTTCTGATGAATTTATTTCAGATTACTTCATTCAATTAGACCCTGATGACCCTAATCTGATAAAAGGATATGTACAATCAAATGATTCAAATTCTAACATCGAAGTAACAATTAGTATAGTAGAATTAAATATTAATGAGAAAATCCGACTAAGAGATGGTCGAGGTAATTTCGAATTTGAAACTAAATATCTTAAATATTGGAGTCCTCAGACCCCAAAACTTTATGATGTCAACATTGCTACAAATCATGAGAACATTGCAGATCAAATTGGATTTAGGACTATCAAGACGGCCGGAGCAAATATTCTATTGAATGGAGAATCAATTTTTTTACGCGGAATCTCAATTCATGAGGAAAACCCATATCGTGTTGGAAGGGCTCGCTCAGAAGCCGATGCTGATCTACTTCTTGGTTGGGCTAAAGAGCTTGGCAGCAATTTTGTTCGATTGGCTCACTATCCACATAATGAGTACATGATAAAAAAAGCCAATGAACTGGGATTGATGGTTTGGGAAGAAGTCCCGGTTTATTGGACAATCCATTGGGAAAATGAATCGACATACGAGAACGCAAGTAATCAGCTCAATGCTATGATCCATCGCGATAAAAATAGCGCAGCCACTATTATTTGGTCTCTAGCCAACGAAACACCTGTAAGTGAAGCTAGAAACGACTTCTTGTATCGACTCTCAGTTGAAGCTCGAAACTCTGACCCTACTCGCTTACTAAGTGCAGCAATGGAAGTTCATACAGAGGATAATCCGACAGAATTTATTGTAGAAGACAAATTAGCTGAATTTGTTGATATCGTAAGTTTCAACGAATATGTAGGTTGGTATAACGGATTACCAGAAAAATTACTGAACTCAACATGGAAAATCCCTTATGATAAACCGGTATTTATTTCAGAATTTGGGGCAGGTGCAAAAGCTGGTTTTCATGCAGATTCTCTAACAAGGTTTAGTGAAGAATATCAGGCTGATTTATATGAAAAAACTTTGGATGCTATTCAACGAATTGAAAATTTGAGAGGGCTTTCGCCTTGGATCTTAGTTGATTTCAAATCCCCAAGAAGGCAATTATCCGAAATTCAGGACGGTTGGAACAGAAAAGGGCTGATCGGTAATAATGGAGAGAAGAAACAAGCATTCTATATTTTACAGAACTTTTATTTATGGAAGGCCAACGAACATTAATTGATATGAAAATAATTGGTTTTTCTCTATTAAGTTTAATGATATCAATAAGTATAAATGCTCAGGAGAACAACTTAGGATCAGATAATCCTCTTGAGCCCTTTGATTTTTTAATTGGTGGCGAATGGAGTACTGCAACAACCGTTCAAACATTTGAATGGGGCGTTGGTCAAAAATCGGTTCATTCAAAGCTCTATTTTATAGCTGATAAGGATACTTCTTTGGCCGGTGAAATTAGTTGGTTCTGGCATCCTGGGCTTCAGTCCATTAAAGGATATGGGCACTTGTTAAGCAACCAAATTTCCTTTTTTGATTACAGTACAGAGTTCACTAATCGTAGCACGATGAACAATTCAATTGTTGGGTACAACATCAATTCTATGAGTGTGCCAATTATTGAATCCATTGAATTTTTAGTTGATGATCAATACAGATGGACCATGTACGATCGTGTAGTTGATGAATTAAAACCGCAGATGAGTATCATCTTTAATCGTAAAAACTGATACATAACCTATAATTAATTTGGTATGTGGCTAAATAAGCGTATTTTTGCAACTGGATATAATATTAAGCTGATCTGAGCGTCATAAATAACGACCTGAAGCTTCGGTTCTTATTCGATCCATTCCTAGTAACTTAATTTTTTTTGATATGAACATTTATGTAGGAAACTTGAGCTATGGAGTTTCCGACGACAATTTACGCGAAGTATTCGAAGCATTTGGTGCTGTAAGCTCCGCGAAAGTAATTACTGACAAGTATTCTGGCCGATCTAAAGGATTTGGATTTGTTGAAATGGATAATGATTCAGAAGCCAACGCTGCAATTGAGCAGCTTGATGGTGCTGAAATCGATGGACGCTCTGTTAAAGTTAATGAAGCTCGCCCTAAAGAAGACAATCGCGGCGGCGGTGGCGGCGGTGGTGGATATCGCGGCGGCGGTGGCGGCGGTGGAAATCGTGGCGGCGGCGGCGGTGGTGGCTATCGTAGATAGTCGCTTTTAAACACATTTAAAAAGCCTTTTCCATTCGAAAAGGCTTTTTTTTTGATCCTATAATTTTAAGTAACCTTTATCAAAATTCTTAGTATTAGAGCTTACTATTTTTCACAAATATGGAGATACATTATGATAATGAGTACAACAAATTCTTTAGAAGGCAAACAAGTTGACAAATATTTGGGGGTTGTTACCGGAGAAGCAATTTTAGGCGCCAATATTTTTAAAGACATATTCGCCGGAATTCGCGATATCGTCGGTGGAAGGTCAAATGCTTATGAAAAGTCTTTGCAGGATGCTCGACGTCTGGCATTTACAGAAATGGAAGAAAAGGCACGTAGAGTAGGTGCAACTGCAATTATAGGGATCGATATTGATTATGAAACTATAGGCGCAAATGGCAGCATGCTTATGGTTTCTGTTAGTGGAACTGCAGTCTCAACAAATTGAAGTTAAAAAATCCCGCACACCAACTGATGTGCGGGATTACTCCATTACCTCCCTCTTCTCGGGTTGGTTCTCTCTGCTCTCTCGTCTAGAAAGTCGCCTCTCATAGTTTCTGCAAATTGATACATGATTCGTCGATGTTCATTTTCATTGATTATGTGCCGATGTCTATTTGTGAGTCTCAACTCACTGAAGCGGTAAAATAGTCTCTCTTGCTTTTCCAGCTGATGAATTAATTCTGCATAACGATTTACAGTTACAAAACCACCTTGTCGAGTTCCGTTTCCTCTGGAGTGCATCCTTGGTGTTCTCCAATCAGGTTCTCGTTTCGAGTACCTGTTATCACCATAAACATTTGAAAATTGATGGATCAACCTTCGAGTTTGTTCAATTTCTCGTTCCATATCTCTTGAAATTTGACGTTTCGCATAGCGAGCCTCACGTAGATTATTTCTCATCATTGCGTATGAAAACTGTTCGAGCTCGTATTCAAAGTCTCGAATTTCTTGTCGATTAATGCCAAATTCACTTCTGTCTAAGCTTTGATAATTAGCAAAGAATTGTGCGAAAATCCCGGAAGTCGAAATTGCAGTAAATAGTAGTAATAGTTTTATTCGTTTCATGATGTCTCCATTTTTGGATCATTCTCTTCATCAATAAAACGGACAAAAACAGGGAGCGTTACTCACATCTTAATGCGAGTCAATTTCTATTAAAGTTACTTACTCATGACGAATTGCATCGATGGGATCTAACTGAGAAGCTCGCCAAGCAGGATAGGTTCCAAATGTTACTCCAATTATGACTGCTAAGATGAGTATTAGTAACACCGAAATTGGATTTACAACTACAGAAAACTCAATACTCACGAATTTATTAACGAGTGGTACAAAAGCTAAAACACCGATCATACCAATTATCCAGCCTATAATTGAACCAACCAGTGAAATTGTTACAGACTCTGCCATGAACTGAAGAACAATGTCTTTCTTCTTCGCTCCCGTAGCCTTTCGAATACCAATTTCTTTTGTTCTTTCGGTAACTGAAATCAAAAGTACGTTCATAATTCCAATGCCTCCCACTATTACTGATATCCCAGTAATAGCCCCCATGATCAACTTAAAAAGTAAAATTCCTTCACTTAACTGTTCCACCCAGAAATCATCCGATAGTAGACTGAAGGCATCTGAGCCTCGATCAAAATTAGCATCTAACCATGCCTCTGTCTCCTTTTTTATTGCAGGGATATCCTCTACTTCAAATACTTTCATAGTAACTGCCGGAAATGCTTCCCCACTTTCATCATACACGGTAATTGGTATTAATGCTCTTGGCCCTTCAAGTGCGATTTCAAGAATACCAATGATTTCATATTCATTTTCACCAACTGTAACCATTCTGCCTAAAACAACTTTACTAGAATCTGGAAAACTATTTGCAAAAATTGAATTCACAATCATCACATTCTTCTTTTTGTCAATATCATCCCTCGAAAAGAAGCGCCCCGACAATAATTCGGCTTCCGGAAGTAAATTTAGAGCATTCTCCATACTACCATGTAAATACACCCCAAGAACTGAATCCTGTACAATTGCTTCAATTGTTCTCATTGATACATACTCAGTAAATGCCCGCTCTTGAAAAAGGGTCTCAAGTTCTCTTGCATGCTGATAAGTAATTTTGGGCCGATTCTTTATAGCTACGTTAATCCCATTCAATTCCATTCTTGCTTTCGAGGTAACAGAAAAACTTTGAACAGAAGTTGTTTTTGAAATTTGATTTCGTCCGGCTTCTTCAAGACCATCGCCTAAAGCCAAGATGCCCACCAATGCCGCAACGCCTATAATTATACCAAGTGTTGATAAAAGAGTATGTAACGGATTCGCCTTAATATTTTGTAAAGCGATATGTACAGACTGTAAAAAGTACTTCATTCTCCGAAATTTTGATGATCAATTACGGAGAATATATCCAGCGGTTGCGTTTATTTAATACTGATTTTGTGCTCTTTCTTCATTGCATCGAATGAAAAGAATGAATCATTCCATGATGCTGGGCCAAATCTCCCTCTAGCATTGTTAGAAAACCCATATCGCTCTTTTGGTATACCAAGTACATTAGTATCTAATTTACCATTGGTATTTTTGTCATGATATACCGCGATTGCATAATCACCGAAAGGTAGTTCATCAACTTGCCAAACTACTGTAGTACTATCTACAGGAATGACCACAGCGAAGGTTGGTTCTTTTGTATAGGTTTCTCGAGAGCTAAACATCGCAATTCGTAATTCACCCTCAGTTTTTTTTAGTCCATCAACTTCTAATACGAATGAATCTGTGTTTTCAGTTATATAATCTGGTCGTTCCTGAGCTATTACAGAAATATGTATACCTAGAATCAATACAAGAAGAATTAGTCTGATCGTCATATAATTAACTACGAATTATCTTTCTCTTTGATGTGTAATTTTCGGTTCAAACAACACATACTTTAGCCAAATCATTCTGATAAAATGAGTTATCCTAGTTTTTTCCCATTTTCGATGGATTTATCAGGTATAGCTAAAACTACGTGACCATTTTCGTCATAAAAACCAGTAACTAAACATTGCGACATAAATGGTCCAATCTGCTTTTCCTGAAAATTAACCACTGCTATTACCATTTTTCCGATTAATTGCTCCAGAGAATAATGATGAGTGATCTGAGCAGATGATTTTTTTATTCCAATTTCCTCTCCAAAATCAATGTTAAGTTTATAAGCCGGTTTCCTTGCTTCCGGGAAATCCTCCGCACTAATTATAGTGCCAACTCTTAACTCTACTTGGTCGAATTCCTGCCAAGTTATTTTTTTCATTTTTGTGATTTCATTTTTTGAATTGTTCCGCCGATTATCGCTCTTATTAAATCAATTAAATTCTTAACTCCAGAAGACCCACTGGCTAGTAAGGCGGTTGTTAACAGAATATCCAGTCCGCGAAAAAAGATTTTGATTACCTCTAACTTTCCCTCCGTTAGTATATGGACTAAAATATTTACACCAAAAACCGCTATAAAAAATGACACAATAACTCTAATCAAAAGGCTGAATTTTTCCTTATTTACTTCCTGTTCATTTTTAACAACTATTTTTTTCTGGTCTGGTTCAACTGCACTTGGATATATCAAATTCGTCACTATTCTAGCAAAAACTTCAATCAAGAAAGCGATCACTAAAAACGGAAGTAACACCTCAAAAACAAAATCACTGTTAATTTCTTCGAACTTTATTTGTTCAATATTACGTAGACCGAGCAAAAAAATTAGCCCTATAATAGCTGCGGCTCCGACTAATATCCTCCAATTGTAATAAGTACGAATTGATTCTTCTTTTCCGGTATTCCCCATAAATATTTTGGCTTGAAGGTTTTTATTTAAAAGACATTTTCACAATAAAAACAAATTTTTGGAAACAAAAAAACCTGCTCTCATTTAAGAAAACAGGTTTTATACTTTGATAAGTGAGTGAGTTTCTTATCCTGTAACTGTTTTCACAGTTTTAATAATACGGGCTGCAACTTTATATGGATCAGCATTAGAAGCTGGGCGCCTATCTTCCAAATAGCCACTCCAGCCGTGAGTTACTGTATAAATCGGGATACGAATAGATGCTCCACGATCAGACACTCCATACGAGAAATCAGTAATCGAAGCAGTTTCGTGTAAACCTGTTAAACGTTGGTCATTATAAGCACCATAAACAGCTATATGTTCGTCAACTACCGGGCGGAATGCTTCGCATACTTTTTCGATCTTTTCTTGTGATCCGGCAGTACGGATGTATTCGTTTGAAAAATTAGCATGCATACCAGAGCCATTCCAATCTGTTGCTCCAAGCGGTTTAGGGTGATACTCAACGTATACACCATACTTCTCTGAAAGTCTTTCCATTAGGTATCTGGCAACCCAAATTTGATCGCCAGCTGATTGTGCACCCTTAGCAAAAATTTGCCATTCCCATTGGCCGGCAGCTACTTCACCATTGGTTCCCTCTACATTTAAACCGGCTTCCAAACAAATATCCAAATGCTCATCCTTAAATTCTCTACCGAACACATTTTGGCCACCAACTCCACAATAATAAGGACCTTGTGGTGGTGGGTATCCACCGGCAGGAAAACCAATAGGAAGTCTAGTTTCCGGATCCATTAAGAAATATTCTTGTTCAAATCCGAACCAAAAGTCATTGTCATCATCTTCGATATGAGCTCGACCATTTGTCACATGTGGTGAACCATCAGCATTTAATACTTCGGTCATTACCAAAAAACCATTTTTAATGGTAGGATCTTGAAATAATGCGATCGGTTTTAAGAGACAATCAGAATTTCCCCCCTCAGCTTGTTCAGTTGAACTTCCATCGAAAGACCATTCAGGGCAATCCTCTAATTTTCCACTGAAGTCGTGAGCAATTTTAGTTTTACTTCTTAGGCTTTGCGTCGGCTTGTATCCGTCAAGCCAAATGTATTCTAGTTTTGATGTCGACATGTATTCTTAGTTAATTGTGATGATCGAATAAAAATCAGCCCAAATATAACGTACTTTTATCAAAACACTCAATAAAATTAACCCAATAGTTATCCACATGTTAATTTGGTAGGCATAAAAGCGCTTACACTTTAATTATTTTTTTTATTTAAGCTTCCCAATTTCAGTTAAATTACTTGTTCATCTAACTATATTGGCAAAACTCATAGGTTTAATCGAGATCGTTTAGTCCGTATCTTTAATTCAGTTTATTAACATAATTAATTCAAAAACTGTCATATTTGAGTTCAACAAAATTTAAAATCTGGGTGGATGCAGCTCGCCCAAAAACACTTGCTGCCGCCTTTACACCGGTACTGGTTGGTGCGTCTATTGCCTGGTACGACGCTTCTTTCGTACTCATCAACTCTTTGGTTGCTATGGTATCTGCTTTCTTAATTCAAATTGGTACAAACTTCGCAAATGATTACTTCGATTTTGTTAAAGGTGCAGATACTGATGAACGAATTGGCTTTGAAAGAGCTACTGCATCCGGTTTAATATTAGCAAAAACAATGCTTCGGGCTACTATATTAACCATGCTACTTGCTTTTATTTTTGGTTTATATCTGGTTTGGATAGGTGGTTGGCAAATATTAGTTATTGGTGTTTTATCCTTGTTATTCGGAATTCTATATACCGGTGGTCCATATCCTTTAGGTTATAATGGACTTGGTGACATTTTTGTTTTCATCTTTTTTGGCGTTGTGGCTGTTATGGGAACTTATTATATAAATGCGTTGGAATGGTCTGAAAACAGTTTCTGGGCTTCACTTTCCGTAGGGGCACTTTGCACCAATATTTTGGTAATCAATAATTTGCGCGATGTTGAACAAGACGCCAAAGTTGGAAAACGTACACTTGGTGTTCTTTTTGGTGATACTGCTCTAAAATGGGAGTATACTTTGATGCTACTGCTTGCATTTGCAATCCCTCCATTTATGTTCATCCGGTTAGGATTTTCAGCTTGGATATTCTTTCCTTTTATAACAACGCCATTGGCAATAATTCATGCCCACAAAGTGTGGACAGAATATCATAAGCCAAATCTGAATAAAGTACTCGAACAGACTGCTCAATTCATGGCACTTTTTGGACTACTATTTTCTATAGGTGTAATTTTAGGCTGATGCTCTCTTACTACGCATTCAAAATACCGTTTAAAACCTCTTTTCGAATTTCTAATCAGACTCTGAAAACGAGAAATGGAATCTTATTAGTTTTTGATGCAGGTGATTTTCTGGCTTACGGTGAAGTTGCTCCTCTTCCCGGCTTCTCAAAAGAATCTATTGAGCAGGTTATTCCGATACTTATTGAAAATCAAAAACATCTGGAATCAGCATTTCGACAGAATAATATAGAGCAAGTACTTTCAATCCTCGACAGTATTCATCAATTTCCTTCCCTTTCTTTTGCTTTGGATTCTCTAGCACTCGACCTGCAGTCAAAACGAAACAAAAAATCACTATCAGAAACTCTTTTCAATAAAAAAACTAATTCACTGAGGGTAAACGGAACCATCGGAATTTTTAATGTTGAAGACACTTTAGAAAGAGCAACAAAGTTAGTAGACGATGGTTTTAGTACTCTAAAAGTGAAAGTTGGTGTCGATTATAAAAGGGAATTAACAATAATTAAAGCGCTGCGGCAGTCACATCCGAAAGTCAAGATTCGACTAGACGCTAATCAAGCATGGAATGTAAATGAAGCCATCCGGTGCCTGAAATCATTTGAGACGTTTGAGATTGAGTTTTGCGAGCAACCGGTATCCGCAAGCAATATCGTTGGCTTAAAAAAAGTAAAAGAAGCCGTTGAAATTCCCATTGCAGCAGACGAAGCAGTTAGAACATTTCATCAGGCAAAAAAACTCATCGAATCTGATGCCTGTGATTTATTGATACTAAAACCTTCACTAATTGGAAGAATTAAAAATTGTATCGTAACAAAAGAATGGGCGAATTCTCATAATATTGATGTTGTCGTAACAACGGCGTTCGACACTATTGTTGGAAGGACAATTACCGCAGTTTTGGCTTCAGGAATCGGATCCGAAAAATATGCTCATGGGCTTGCTACCGGTCAGTTTTTAATTGAACCTGTTAAAATACCACAAGAAATAGATAAAGGAACTTACCTGTTGCCATCTTCTCCGGGAATATCCCAAAACATCGATTTTTCCTATTTCCATAAAATATCCTAACAGTGTTTAAATCGAGATTACACATATTCGAATTTAAAAAAACGGCACCGGATTTTGTTTTCCTTGCCTCGAAAGATGGCATGTACACTTACAACGATCTAGAGCGATTTACGGCTTTTTTTCAGGATATTCTGATCCAAAAATCGGACTCACTAAAATGGCCCATCGCTTTTCTATCTGAATCAAGTGATATGCTGGTGTTTTCGATTGCCGCTTGTTGGCAACATGGTGTCCCCTTCATCCCTCTAGATCCGAAATTAACGCAAACAGAACTGGAAGCTCAGATACAGGCCTTAAGCCCAAGCTTGATTTTCTGTGACTCTACGAATCGAAAACGATTAAAAGGGGAAGACATCATCCACATGGATGAAAACTATTTCATCAATGCTTTTACGTTTAATATTAAAAATTCAGACTTGGCTAATCCGGCTAAGTTTGATAAAAATGATGTATTTGGATATTTCTTCACTTCCGGTACATCTGCCAAACCGAAAGTAGTTCCTTTAAAACGACGCCAAATGTACGCTGCAGCAAAATCCTCTGCCAAAAATCTTAGACCGGACCCAAATCACTTTTGGTTACTTTGCCTTCCGTTAAATCACGTTGCGGGAATTTCTATTATCCTTCGCTCGTTGATATATGGAAGCGGAATATACAGGCTGGATGTTTTTCATGAGGAAATGATCAAAGAATTTCTCACTGAAAATACTCGTTTTCAAGCAGCTTCATTGGTTCCTACAATGCTCAAGCGATTATTAAAAAATCCATTATTCAGAACTCACCGGACATTTAAAGCTGTTCTACTCGGTGGTGGACCAATAAACGAGCAGCTCCTTCGTAAAGCTGTGGAACGTGGTATCCCAATGATTTCCAGCTATGGGATGACCGAAACTTGTGCTCAGATTGTCTCAAATCCGATGTTAGCTCCATCAGGCACATATACCCCATTAAAAAGTGTAGGCAAACCATTTTCGTCAAATATGGTGGAAATCAGGGATGAAGACGGAAAGCGAGTTCCAATTAACGAATCTGGTTTAATATGGATAAAAGGTCCACAGGTATTTGATGGCTATTATTTAGATGAAAATCCAGAATCACAGTTTGATAAAAAAGGTTGGTTCAATACCGGTGATTATGGCCACCTAAATGGAAATGGTCATCTTTTTATCGAAACCAGACGAACAGACTTAATCATCTCAGGTGGAGAAAACATAAACCCTTTTGAGGTAGAACAAGCCATTGAAGAGTTAGAGGTAATTAAGGAAGCAGCTGTGATTGGAATTGAGGATGACGAATGGGGGCAAAAAGTTGTGGTAGTTGTAACTGTTTCAAATGGAGTCCTTCCTGATCTTTCGTTCATCAATTCTCAGCTTAAGGGAAAAATTGCAAATTTCAAGCTACCAAAAGCCATGGAAATTGTAGATGAACTCCCGAAAACGGCGACCGGTAAAATCAGAAAGAAAGAGCTTATACGACGGTTTATTGCTACTTGATGAAAACCCCCATGTTGAATAGATTTGGTCTATGAATCTAAACCCTGTTATCCTATCTACTCCCATTTTTTTTGGCTTGATGAGTGTTGAGCTCGTGTACGAAACAATCACTAAAAAGCGAACTTATAGACTCAACGATGCTATTACAAATATCAACTTTGGAGCATAAAACCAGATCAGTGGTATTTTCACGAAAGTAATTACTATTGGAATTTATAATGTCAAGTTTGAGCTGCTTTCTTTCTACAAATTTCCCCCATAATCTCTTAAGTCTGCGACTTAAAGAGTGGTAGGAAAGCAAGTTTGTAACTTGCATTAAGGGCCAGGTTTCTGAACTACTAGATTAGGAATTATGGGACTTGCACTACTTCCATATATCAACCTGTCTGTGCTTAAATGGAAGTTAGAAACTTCCAAGGCGTCTACTTTTAAGTTACCGCTCCGCTCAGACTTAAAAGATCATATGGTATTCCACAGTGACATTTACTATTATTTTTACGATTGTTTATAAAATTCGAAAAGGGAAAAAGATGGAATTCATTAAAAAACACTATGGATGAAATTCACATAATATCATGGATTTAGAACTGAACAAAGCAACCGCCATTTCATTTTATCGAACCGCATATTTAGGTGAGCCACGAAAAGCAGTGGAATTATATGTTGGGGATTCCTACATCCAACATAATCCGGATGTTGCAGACGGAAAAGATGGTTTTATTGAATATTTTGAACGGATGCAGACAGAGTTTCCTGAGAAAAGCATTCAATTTGTACGCTGTATTGCTGATGGAGATTTAGTCGCACTTCACACCTTACAATCCTGGCCTGGAGATGAAGAATATGTTACGATGGATTTTTTTCGTTTTGATGATAATGGAAAAATTATTGAACATTGGGACACAATCCAAAAAGTCCCTGAATATTCTGCCCATGATAATGGGATGGTTTGAATTAGTTATCAGGATAAAACCCGTGATTCTTTTTTAATCCGGCTTGGATTCAAAATCCTTCTCCGCTAGCTAGCGGATCAAGATGATCGAGGTAGATTTATAAACCCACTCTTTCAAATATCACATCTACATTTTTAGTGTGATGATTTAAATCAAAGGCATCGTCAATCTCTGCCTGACTTAGTCGAGACTTAATAAATTCATCCGCTTCAACCAGTGGCTTAAAAGATTTCTGAGCTTCCCAGGCTTGCATTGCCAAAGGTTGAACAGCATCATAGGCTTCTTCTCGAACTACGCCTTTTTCGATGAGTTTATTTAACACGCGTTGAGAAAATACCAAACCATGAGTTTTCCAGATATTAGATTTCATATTCTCTTCAAAAACAACCAATCGCTCCATAACATTTGCGAAACGAGATAACATATAATCTAGTAGAATTGTGGCGTCAGGAAGGATAATACGCTCTGAAGAGGAGTGCGAAATATCACGTTCGTGCCAAAGTGGAATGTTTTCAAAAGCAGTGACCATATAGCCACGAAGTACACGTGCACAACCCGTGATATTCTCAGAACTAATCGGATTTCGTTTATGTGGCATACTTGAAGAACCCTTTTGCCCTTTTCGGAAAGCCTCCTCCGCTTCACGAACTTCACTTCGTTGTAAATGGCGAACCTCAACGGCCATTTTTTCTAAGGTTGATCCAATCAATGCTAACGTGCACACATAATATGCATGCCGATCGCGTTGCAAGGTTTGAGTAGAAATTGGAGCCGGCGTAAGTCCAAGTTTTTCACATGTAAATTTTTCAACATCCGGTGGAATATTTGCAAACGTGCCCACAGAACCCGAAAGCTTCCCGAACTCAACATCCGCTGCAGCTTTTTCAAATCGCTCCAAATTGCGTTTCATTTCGGCATACCAAAGAGCGCACTTTAAACCAAAAGTTGTTGGTTCTGCATGAATACCGTGCGTTCTACCCATCATTACTGAGTATTTATGCACTTTTGCTTTTTCCGCTAATACAGAAATAAGCCGCTCTATATCAGTTTTAAGCAAAACATTGGCTTCTTTCAAACGCACACCCCATGCAGTGTCCACCACGTCAGTAGAAGTAAGTCCGTAATGCACCCACTTCTTTTCATCGCCCAAACTTTCTGATACAGATCGGGTAAATGCAACCACATCATGCCGGGTTTGCTCTTCAATTTCTTTAATACGATCGATGTCAAATGTTGCTTTTTCATACAACGTGTTTACATCTACCATTGGAATCACTCCAATCTTTGCCCAAGCCCAACAAGCGGCTAACTCTACATCCAACCAAGCTTTAAATTGATTGTGTTCTGTCCAAATTGAGGACATCTCTTCCCGTGCGTATCTCGATAACATTAAATAGCTCTTTTATAATTTTTGCGCCAAGATACAGTTTTGACGCACCTATTGTAGCCGGTATTTCGATTTTATATACCTCTAATTACAATAGTAACCGCTTTTTTTAGTCTTGAATTAATTAATACTAAAAAAGCGGTTTCATATTATTAAATGAATTAAAAAAGCGTTTTCACTATAGTATTTTATGTTATATAGCAAAATTAATTAATTATTTTTGTTTCATCTTTGCAAACACCTAATTAAGTTTGTCCCGAGAAAAATCTCTCCTCACTCATCACTAAATAACTTTCGAATGAAATTCAGATATAAATTAATTCTTAGCATACTTGCTCTTATGACGCTGAACTCGGTTCAAGCTCAAGAACTCGCAGCTGAGACAGTACAGAACAACCTTAACTATATATGGACCATCTTGGCAGCTTGTTTGGTCTTTTTTATGCAAGCAGGGTTTGCGATGGTCGAAGTTGGATTCACTCGTGCAAAAAACGCCTTAAACATCATTATGAAAAATGTGATGGACGTTTCAGCCGGTGGCCTTGCCTTCTTCTTTATAGGTTTTGGAATAATGTTTGGTACCTCTGCCGGTGGATGGATTGGAACCGATGGTTTCATGTTAAAGGAAATTGGCGATTACTCTCCTGAGTGGTCATATACTTTCTTTTTCTTTCAAGCCGTATTTGCAGCAACTGCTGCAACTATAGTTTCAGGAGCCGTTGCGGAGCGAACAGCATTTAATGCATACCTAATTTTCTCAATTGTTATTACCGCCTTGATCTACCCTGTATTCGGTTCATGGGCATGGGGTAGTTTATTTAACGGAAGTGGTTGGTTAGAGGAGCTTGGCTTTATTGACTTTGCTGGATCTACAGTAGTTCACTCCGTTGGTGGCTGGGCAGCTTTAGCCGGTGCTATGGTTGTAGGTCCACGAGTTGGAAAATACATTAATGGCAAACCACAGGAAATTAAAGGTCACAGCCTGCCAACTGCAGCCTTAGGTGTATTCATCCTTTGGCTTGGCTGGTTTGGCTTTAATGCCGGATCTACTACAACTGGTGATGCATCTGTAGCATTAATCGCGTTAAATACCTTTTTAGCAGCCGGTGCCGGCGCTTTTGCTGCCATGGTTATATCGTGGATTACCACTGGTAAACCTGATGGAACAGTTACCCTAAATGGCGTTTTAGCCGGTTTAGTTGGTATTACCGCAGGATGTGCAAACCTTTCACCAATATTCGCAATTCTTACGGGTGCTATCGCCGGTATTATCTGTCACTACTCGATGATTCTAATCGAAAAGAAAGTAGACGATGCAGTAGGGGCCGTTTCTGTACACGGTGTTTGTGGGGTGTGGGGAACATTGGCCGCCGGTCTATTCAACTCAGCTGGCTTTAGTTTGGAAATAGTCGGTATTCAGGTGGTTGGTATCGTTGCCGCATTCTTGTGGACTTTCCCTGTTAGTTATTTAATATTTAAAATAATCGATGCTTTTATCCCACTTAGAGTTAATGGACACCTCGAAGAAATGGGTCTTGATCTGCACGAACATGCTGCGGAAGCTTATCCTGAATTTGAATCAAAAACATTAGCTCCTGTCTAATTATTCATTAATTCGAAGCTGAAGAGCGAGTCTATATTCATGCTCTTTAGCTTCGTTTAGATGTGAATTTCACATCAATAAACTCTCACTTTCACACTCACTTTCACTCAAACTAGGAATTAAAATGAAAAATCTAAAAAAACTACTTTTGGTAGCTGTTATTACTGCGTCTATGTTATATCCGGCAACAACAGCTCTTGCTCAAGTCGAAATTAACACCGGTGTCGATTTCTATAGCATGTATGTATTTAGAGGAATTGCCTATGATGGTCCCTCGTGGCAGCCATCCGTTGAACTAAACGCCGGTAATTTTGCCATTG